>Ga0206129_10000501_pt1 | contig 60160 bp, 53 predicted proteins | sample Helgoland_Spring_8_FD_148616 | JGI IMG/M metagenome (GOLD analysis project Ga0206129, IMG submission 148616) | Pelagic subsurface seawater microbial communities from Kabeltonne, Helgoland, North Sea - Helgoland_Spring_Bloom_20160502_2 | ecosystem: Environmental > Aquatic > Marine > Epipelagic ...
ACCAACGCGGTGTTGCACATGCTGGCCATGGCTCATGCGGCCAATGTCGAGTTGAACTTGGATGACTTTACACGCATCGGCAAGAACGTCCCTGTTCTGGCAGATGTAAAACCGTCCGGCAAGTACCTGATGTCCGAACTGATTGAAATCGGCGGCATCCAGCCACTGATAAAAATGTTGCTCGACCGTGGCTTATTACATGGTGACTGTATGACAGTAACTGGTAAGACTCTGGCGGAAAACCTGGCGGATGTTGCGCCTTACCCTGAAGGACAGGACATTATCCGTAATTTCAACAACCCGGTTAAAGCGGACAGCCACCTTCGCATTCTCTATGGCAACCTGGCGCCCACTGGCTCAGTAGCGAAGATTTCCGGTAAAGAGGGTCTGAAATTCTCAGGCTCCGCACGTTGTTACAACAGCGAAGAAGCTGCGATGGAAGCCATTATGAACGGTACCGTAGTTGCAGGAGACGTATTGGTAATTCGCTACGAAGGCCCGAAAGGAGGCCCGGGTATGCGCGAAATGCTCAGCCCAACTGCCGCTATTATGGGCAAAGGCTTGGGTAATGATGTTGCTCTGATTACCGACGGCCGTTTCTCTGGTGGCAGCCATGGTTTTGTAATCGGCCACATTACACCGGAAGCCTCCGTGGGTGGCCCAATCGCCCTGCTAGAAGATGGTGACAAAATCACCATCAATGCGGAAAACAATATCATTGATGTGGATCTCAGCGAAGCAGAGCTGGCACAGCGTAAAGCCAACTGGCAGGCACCCGCCACAGAAACACGCGGCGTGCTGGCTAAATACGCCAAGCTGGTGAGCTCAGCCTCAGAAGGAGCGGTGACTGACAAGAATCTTTAGCAGGGGTACGCGTGCCTTCTGCCGCTGATGCGGGGCGTATAGTGACCGTTATTGGCACAAAGCAGATAAATGAAATAATTCCCCACGACCCACCAAGTTCGGTCATGGTTCGGTTAGCGGTCAGCACACTCCGGCCACCTCAAAAAGCCCTTACACTTCTTCCGCTTACGGCACCCAAAGCCAACAGTGCGCAGTACTCATAATCGGCAGGTCCCCAGTTCAAGTCTGGGAAGGCCCACCATCTATATCAAGAAGGTCAATCTGAGAGGGTTGGCCTTTTTTGTTGGGTGAAGTTTATAGGTGGACCTTCCGATCCATCATCATGAAAGGGCGATACAGCGTGGCCCCACCTTCAGGCACAGTACTCTCGATTATCTCAGTCCTGAGCAATATGAAAAACTAAATGTCGCTGAGGGAAGTGTCCGTTTTAGATGGAGCAGATCAGTATTATGCCGCCCGTTTCAAAGCGCTATCTGTAGGGTTACGAATAAGTTAAAAAAACAATAACCTCATTCTCTTCATTTTAAAATTAACCTGAATCAAACTTTCAGATAGCAATATTTGCAAATAACTAACAGCGGATCCATACTAAAGTAAGATGTTTTTAGGTGTGAGTTTGTTTCGCTTATTTGTCCTCATCAAGGAGTGTTCTATGAAATTCTTAATAAAAATATTACCTGTATTAGTTTTGGTGGCGGCTACAGGTTGCGCTAGCAATTCGCAGGTAGATGAAGTCAGAGCAATAGCTGAGGAGGCTCAACGTTCCGCTGCCACAGCAAATCAAGCTGCCGCCAGTGCTCAACGTTCCGCAACCGCAGCAAGTGAAGCTGCGGCCAAGGCTCAAAGTACTGCCAATGCTGCACAAACCTCAGCATATGAGGCTAATGAGAAAATTGACAGGGCCTTTAAAAAAGCGATGGAAAAATAGTTTTTAGCTCACTAAAACCCGGTCAGATGACGATTTATGACCGGGTTTTACTATTTTCTGATAGTCTTTTTATAGAAATCAAAGTCAGATAGTGAGTGCGGTTGGCTGCCCACAATCACAGGTACTCCAGTAGCATTGTTTATAACGCTATCAACTTTCGTCCAATCAATTATCACTTCTGGTTGTTTTTGAATTATTGAAGACAGCGTATTGATAATATCCGGGTGGTTAGTCACCTGTGTATGCCCATCAAGCTCCAAGGGATGGTGTACTTCCAAATACAGTTGTTCATCCAGCCAGCCGACTTTAAATGGCTGATTGATAATTACTACTGGAGTGCTATTTACTGCATGGTTATAGAGTTCTTCAATATGCTCAGGATACATGCGAATGCAACCGTGCGTGACTTGCATACCGATACCAAAGCGTTTGTTAGTACCGTGAATAAAGTAACCGGGAATATCCAATGCAAGTAAGTAGCTCCCTAATGGATTGTCAGATCCGGCTGGAACTACTTTGGACAACAAATCTCCACGGGCTGCGTGTTCAGCACGTATACTTTCCGGTGGATACCAAGATGGATTTGCAACTCGACTGGTCACACGCGTTTCTGTGAGTGGTGTTGCCCAGTCTCGCCTACCGATGCTGATGGGATAAACCGTCACCGAGGCTTTTTTATTTTGTTTATTCTTACTATAGAAATAAAGACGCATTTCCGGCGTATTGATCACAATACCTTCACGCGGCGCACTCGGTAAAATAACACTGAATGGCAATAAAACACTATCACCATTAGCTGGCAGCCATGCATCTACATGTGGATTGGCTGATCTGATCATGTTATATCCCAATTGGTATCTTACAGCGATATCAATTAACGTATCTTCTCTAGATACAAGCACACTGCTGTTCGTGCCGACTACGTCAACATTTTCTTCAGATACTAAGCTGTAATGATTTTGAGCTAGGCAGGAGAAACCATAAAACCCGAATAGCACGATGCTAACCAAGCTAAATTTTTTCATAGTCTTCTAATCTGCAGTTAGGGCAGGATATCAATGGGTGTCCCTGGCTCTATTGCCAACCAGATTTCATCCATATCCTCATTAGTCAAAGCAATACAGCCATTTGTCCAGTTAAATTTCTGAATTAAGTCGGGTGGTAACGTAGCTTTATTAGGAGTTCCATGAATCATGATCGAACCTCCTGGATTAACCCCGGTTTCTGCAGCTCGCTTGACGTCTTGCTCATTAGGATAGGAAATATGAATCGCCTTGTAAAAGTTGCTTTCTTCATACTTTAAATCGAGGACATAGCTGCCTTCTGGTGTCCGCTCATCACCAACATACAATTTGTGTCCACGCGGCCTGGGGCCCAACGCTATAGGAAACCCCCTGTAATTAATACCATCCCTGACCAGATAGAGTTTCCTCTCTGACTTTTTAATCAACACTCGATCAGCGAGTAATTGTGCCTCAACAATCGCTGCGCTGCAGAGTAGAAAACTGATCAAGAGTCCTTTATACATAACACTTTAATTTATACTCAGTATGGTAAAAAAAATGAATAGGCTGCCTTTTCGACGAGTAAGTTGCACTCCCAAAAAAGGGGTGTCTATCCATATTCAAACCCCTCACACCCTAGCCTACTATAGCCTAACTGATTATTAATTCAGCCCTTACCTTACCAAGGTTCGGTTTTCGTTCGGCGTTCGGTATACACCGCCCCATGCAGTTCATAACCGAATGGCCGCCTGAAACACACTTCCGACACAAGGAAGTTAGGCCATGGTTCGGTTGGCTGCCAGCCAACTTTGTCCACGCCAAAAACTCCTTACACTTCTGCCCCTTACGGCACCCAAGCCAACTGTGCGCTGTACTCATACTCGGCAGGTCCCCAGATCAAGTCTGGGAAGGCCCACCATTTTTTTTATTTTTTATACTGTTACACGACACGACTCCCGTACGCTCCTGAAAAGCCATCTAATCTGATCATAAAAGACTCCCTAAAGACTCTTTTTTTCGCAAAGAAAATTATTAATTTTTAATCCTGAAAAAAATTGGTTATTTACTAATCATTCTGTATTTGGTAAAAATACGGCCATACATATTCCTCCTATTCTCTAGACTTGTTGAGACAGTATTTTAAAAAAATCTTTCATGCAGGTGTAACGGAGGTTTTTGGGGTGCATTGAATGCTGCAGTTTTTGTTACAGATTAGAAATACCACTTCAGATATTCAATAGAGAAGAGATAACCATCATTCGTAGAAAAAAAGGCTTCACGTGATAATCGTACTTTTCTACAAATGGAATTTGATATGCATAATGACCTCATTGTGTAAGTCATCATTGTAGTGGGTAAAAAATGAAAACCTAGCCAGAATCGGAAGTGGAGGATTGAGCGTATATTTTAGAAACCTGTCAGGTGCCCGTTATCAGATGTAAGTACTACAAAGTTGGAGTGACACCATTAAACATAGCGGTTAAATCCACCGTAGATTTTTTGCCGATGTGATCAAAATTTTTCTCCAGCCAATTTTGAGCCGTGTCTCTGCCTATATCACGCAAATGCTGTAAGAATTTCCACTCAACATTCATCTTGGATGAAGCCCCTAAAGGAATCAGTGCATCCTGATTTTCAATAATGTGAATATGGTTATCCCGATACTCCGTATCAGAAAGTACCCCTTTTTTAATGAGCCTTGAAACAAACTCTACGGAGCGTAAGTCTTTTAGCAAAGAGCTATTAAATCCAATTTCATTAATTCGATCAGAGATTTCCCGCGGGGTTCGTGGCGTACCCTTGCGTTCAATGGGATTAATTTGAACTACAACAATATCTGAGCAATCAGTGCTTTCGAAAAATGGAAATAAAGAGGGGTTTCCCATATAACCACCATCCCAATAAGGTACGCCATCAATTTCAACGGCCTGGAAAACCATGGGTAAACAGCAAGAGGCAATGACCATATCTGCGGTTAGCTCTTTATGATCAAAGACTTTTACTCGCCCTGTTTCTACGTTGGTGGCTGATATAAACAGCTTGGTCATATTGCAATTGCGTACTTGCTTGCAATTGCGTACTTGCTCAAAATCTACCGAGGATTCCAGCATCAATTTCAAGGGATTCAGATTTAGGGGGTTTAACTGATAGGGTGAAAACGATTGTGTGAGTAAATTTTGCATGTGGAAACCAGGTGATTTATCTAGGTTCCAATTTCCGAGCATCATATCCAATAGGTTTCGTTTAACCGGACTCCAACACCCAGCCAAACTTAGTTTGTGCCAAAAGTTATAAAGAGCTTCCGGGCACCATCTGCACCCCCATTCATCATACCGTGGGCATAGAGAACCGCATTAATAGCTCCAGCAGAAGTTCCAGAAATTCCAGGAAAAGCCAGCCGGCCATCTTCCAATAACTTATCGAGCACACCCCAGGTAAAAGCCCCATGGGATCCACCGCCTTGTAAAGCGAGGTTGGTGTAGGTGGTAGTTTTGATCATTTAATCTTCTTTATAAAAATTAGGTTTTATTTAATGAGTTAGATTTTACTAAATACTGAAAAATTATTATATATCCCAGTGTATTAATTTCTCAAATCGAGTTTATTTATACTATTCATTTAACTAGACCAAGACCTCGGTGTATAGTCAGACATCGATAAATTTTTCGTCAAACGTTGAATATCTGGCTTTCTCTAGAGCCCAAATCAACCAAGGATAGAAAGTATAGTAACGAGCACGGTCAGTAACATTAGTGATGCCGGGCAAGAGTCGCCCATAGATATTAATGCATGGAGCTTGGACGGCTAAGTGATCCAACCCCCCCATTTGCCTAGGCGGCTTCACCCCTGCTGTAAGAGCTTCCACAACCAATCCATTTTATTAACTTATTCTTATAAAACATTATTTTTCAGTTAATTTCCCAGAATAGGAAGCGCGTCCTCTTCAGCCCTACTCTAAAGCCATCAGAATACGGCCTAATATCGAAAATGGTACCAATATTGTGTGGCTAATACCGGATATTGAGGGTATTTCGACATTGTTACCAGATAGAATTACACTGGTACCACTAACCCTTCTACTGGTAAGGAATCCGGTATGATGCTGGCTACCCCCCCCCTAGCTATCCCGTACAATACGCACCATGTAAGCCCTGAACACCGGGCCTCATAATCGGCAGGTCCCCAGTTCAAGTCTGGGAAGGCCCACCATTTTTCTTATAGATCATAGCCTTATGGTCTGCAGGACACCCGACTCCCATAGTGTTTTTCGCCTGAGAGCATTCGACTTACATAGGTCGGAGTTGGGAGATCTTATTTCTGTTGAGCACACACTTCCATCTCGCACCAAAATCGCGGCTGTCTCCGACATGTACCATTTGGGAATGCTGCACCCTGAACAGGGGCAGTCTACTAGCAGTGATTGACCTATGGACTGTCATGTAGGAAAAAATCGAAGGGGTCATATCAGAGCCTAAGTTCTGAATTAATTTTTATGGCTCCTACATGTCAACGATTGTAGATTAATCATCACAAGAGACGACCTTGGGGGGGGATTGCCCCCCAAATTACTTAAACACGCTTAAAATTTCTTCCAATCAAGATATTCAATTACGTTCTCTGCACCATCAACGGCATTCGATACACCCCATTTTTTTGGCTTTTTGTCATTTTTTCGTCTAAACAGCATTCCAAACCTTCCAATTGGACTATATATATCACGCATCGCTGATTTGTACGTCGTCAAAACCTTTTGGACAGTAGACCACCCGATCTAAGAGACACATTAGCTCATCTGGTTTAATTGTTCATCGTAATGCATTTGTTTGCGCATGACCAAAGTGTTCCGTTTAATCATTTCTCGCTGTTCCAGTATTTCCTCCCCACGCCCATAAAATACATCTGCTGGCGTCAGGTTATTTAGCGATTCATGATAGCGTTCATGGTTGTAGTAACTGATAAAACGTTGCAGATGTTCCTGCAATTCACAAGGTAGGTAGTAGTTGTTAAGCAATATCTGGTTTTTCATCGAACGGTGCCAGCGTTCGATCTTTCCTTGCGTTTGCGGATGATAGGGTCTGCCACGTGTATGGGACAGGCCATTCTCTTTCAGATATTCAGCTAATTCACCTGATATATAGCAAGGGCCGTTATCGCTCAGTAATCGTGGCTTGTGATTGATTCTTGCTTCATCAAGTCCGGTAAAACTCAGGGCATCATCCAGCGTATCTGATACGTCACTGGCGCCCATACTGGTACACAGTCGCCAGGCAACAATATAGCGTGAGTAATCATCCAGCACCGTTGACAGGTAATACCAGCCCCAACCAATGATCTTGAAGTAGGTAAAGTCCGTTTGCCACATTTCATTCACGCGTGTGGTTGGATGTTGGAACTTATCACTGGCCTCCATCAAGATATAGGCTGGACTCATGATAAGATCCTGCTCCTTGAGAAGCCGATAAACCGTGGACTCTGAGACGAAGTAGCGCTTGCTGTCTGTGTAGCTGACAGCAAGCTCTCTTGGCGACAGCTCGGGCTTGTCCAGGGCCAAATCGACAATGGCACCACGATGCTCATCGCAGATCTTATTCCATACCGACTGCGGTATAGGCTTTTGGTCTTCCAGCCCATCAATGCCGTTTTCCTGGTAGCGCTTGAGCCAGTTATAAAATGTGGATTTGTGAACATCCAGTCGGGCGAGCGTCTGTCGAACGGATAGATCCGAGTTCTGAACAAGTTGGATGATTTCGTACTTATCGGCAGCAGAATACCTCATATATCGTCCCCCCCATCCCCGAGAACGCTTTTTTTGAGCAATCGGTTCTCCATAACCATCTCACCCAGGGCTTCCTTCAGGGCAGCAGCTTCTGCTCGCAGTTCTTTCACCTCATCTGAGGTGGCTTCTCGCACGGTGTCTCCTGCCAGACGCTTCTTCCCGGCTTCCATAAAGTCCTTTGACCAACGGTAATAAACATTGGAGTTCAGGCCTTCCCTGCGACACAGCTCAGCGATACTTTCATCGCCACGAAGCCCCTCTAGAACGATACGTATCTTTTCTTCGGCAGAATATTTTTTGCGGGTTCGTCGGCGAATATCTCGCACGGTCTTTTCTGCACTTCTTTTCTCTGTCATCATCATTTCCTCTCGGATTAACGATGAACTAGAAGTGTCTCTTAGGCAATCAGGCTAATTGGTCCACATGGTGCTGACGGGGTACAGGGTTTATACATATTAATAGTGGTAGCCTTAATTACTAAAAAATATCTACAACAAGCGGATGGGGTGAATCGCACCCACCTCACTAGACACTCCTAATGGTTACAATACCAAACCACAGGAGGTCATTATGGCTGGCGAAAGATATAACGACGAATTCAAGTCCTGCTCGGGCACCATATAAATCAATGACCTAGCGACATCCTCCTCTTTTCGACGTAAATGACTGTGCCTATATTTGTGTCTTAAATACGCAAAGGACTATCATTGAGTCCCACAAACGCAGGCAAGCGATTCAAAAAATGCGCGCCTGCTACGAGCGTTAAGTGAAGGTAAGAGAGAGTCTGTGAATAAAATTAATCCTAAGAAATTACTCAATAGTAAATGGACTGCGGTTAATCCAGTGACGAAAGAGAAGCATTTTCTTGTAACAGAGCTAGAATTCGACGAAGAGGGTGACGTTATTCATTGCTTAATAGAGGCTGTTATATCTAACCGCTCTGAGCCAATAGAATGGACGGAACTAAAAAACAACGACAGCTGGCTTCTAGGTTGGAAATGAAAAGCATCATTTGAGTGGGCGCACCTATCAAGTTAATCAGCTTCGCGTCTACAGCCTACGGTTGTTCGTGCCGGTTGTTGAGGTGTTAAACTCTTAAAATATGAAGATAGCGCTCATCACAGTATTTATTCTTATCGCATTGGCGGTTGCCTTGCTGTTTATCGTTGGAAAATATTCACAAAAAGGGCAGGCTCCAGGTTTAGTCAATGGAAGCCTATCGAGATGCTCTGCAAAACCTAATTGTGTTTGTAGCGAACATATAGATGATGTTGGTCATTACATCGAACCTGTTACGAATATCCAAAACAGGGAAATGGATAGGATGCCTAAAGTGGTATCCATAATTCAAAGCATGAACGGCGTCCTTCAAGGTGAAAAAGATAATTACATTGCTGCTACCTTTACATCTTCGATATTTGGATTCGTGGATGACTTCGAAATTAGAATCGATCCGAACGAGGGTGTTCTCCATTTTCGATCAGCATCAAGAGTAGGATATGGTGATGGGGGCGTTAATAGGAAGAGGGTTGAATTGTTTAAGAGGTTGTACAGAAAAGAAATAGAAGAGGCTAACAAGTCGCTCAACCAGACGGCTTCTCCGCCGGTCCGCTAGGCGTTTGGGTAATACAAAAAAACGCACTTTTTTATCGTCTGAGCATGATGTTTACAGACTTAGCAGGTTATTTAGACTTTTCCCGACTTAATGATCATCCATTTATCGAGTTTATACGTACTAGTTATTAATGTGAGTATTGCTTTATTTTTGATAGCACGACCCTATAATTGGCCGATCCACTAATACTGTCCCCAACTGGCATACCCTACCAATGAAAAACAAAACCGGCGTACTATTAATAAACTTGGGAACCCCGGACAGTCCATCCACGACTGATGTGCGGTCATATCTTTTCCAATTCCTGAATGATCCGCGGGTCATAGATTTACCTTGGCTGTTGCGCAAAATTCTAGTGAACCTGATTATCGTGCCATTTCGAGCACCTAAATCTGCCAAAATTTACCAGCAGTTGTGGACCGAAAATGGCTCCCCGCTGCTCTACTACAGCAATAAGGTCAGCCAGTTGCTGGATGATGCGCTGGGCGAGGATTACACCGTGCACCTGGCGATGCGTTACAAGAACCCCGGTATCCCTGACGTGCTGGCCCAAATGAAAAAGCTCAATTATTCCCGAATCGTGGTGCTGCCCCTGTTCCCGCAGTACGCCTCGGCGTCAACCGGTTCGGCGCTAGAAATGGTAATGGATGAAATTGGGAAGTGGTGGGCAATCCCCGAACTAAAGATTATCAGCCAGTATTACGATCACCCCGATTTTGTTGATGCGGTCGTCGACCGGGCCAGAAAATATGACCTGAGTGATTATGATCATGTGCTGTTTTCATACCACGGCTTGCCCATCCGTCATGTCGACAAGGTTTATGAAGAAGGTCAGTGCGCAGACCGGGACTGTGAACATGAGATCACCACAGAGAACCAGTATTGCTATAAAGCCAGCTGCTTTGCGACAACTCGACTACTAGCAGGCAAGCTGGGACTAGGGGAAGCTGATTACACTGTTTGCTTCCAGTCGCGTCTCGACAAGAATTGGCTTGAACCCTTTTCAGACAAAGTCGTGGAGGCTCTGGCCAAACAAGGCGCCAAAAAGCTACTGGTATTCTCACCGGCATTTACTGCCGATTGCCTCGAAACGGTGGTCGAAATAGGCGATGAATACCAGCAGATTTTTACCGAGAATGGCGGTGAGAAAATCCAGTTGGTAGAAAGCCTGAATGACCACCCGCTGTGGGTAAGCTGCCTCAAAAAACTTGTATTGGGCAGCTGATCATCCGGCGAGCTGATGATGGTTATTTTTTAGTGCACGCGTTGGTCGCTGCACTGATGCTTGCGTATGCGGAGTTATAGGCATGAATGAACTAACCATTTTTTACGATGGAGGCTGCCCACTCTGTGTCTCGGAGATGCGCCACCTGTATCGACTCGACAGCAAACAAAAAATCGTGCTGCAAGATATTCACGCTGAGGGTTTTACTGAGCGCTTCCCCCATATTGACCCTGTGCGCGCCGATCAGATGCTTCATGGGCAGCTGGCCAGTGGTGAAATGATATATGCCTTGGATGTGACCTATACAGCCTGGACTTTAGTGGGCAAGCGTCACTGGGTTGCGGTGCTGCGCTGGCCGCTGATCAAGCAAGTGTCGCATTGGGTCTATCTTTTTTTTGCCAAGCACCGTTCGCAGATTTCAAAGTTACTAACCGGCAGCGATCGATGCGAGGTCTGTGAAATTAAGCGGGGAGAACTATGACCGACGCAACTGCAGCACTGGTGCTCGGCGTCAGTGGTGGTCTTGCTCAGGCAAACATTACAGAATTAATTCCGACCCTGAAATAGATATCGTCGTCGCGGTGAGTCGCAAGCCAGCGCATCTGGCGGACGCTTCTAATCCGTTATGGATTGAAGGCGAATATACAGAGCCGGCGATGGTCAGAGTAGTTGAGCAGTTGCAGCCATTTTCTGGGCGCATCACCAGAGTGGTTATCTGTCCGGGGTTATTGCACAGCGATACGGTGTGGCCGGAAAAGCGTTTTGAAGATATTGATGCCGATCTGTTGCGAGCTGTGTTTCAGGCCAACAAGGTGGTGCCCTCCCTGTCGCTGAAGCTGTTGCACTGGGTATTAAAAGGCAAGCAGCGCTGCGTAGTCGCCGCCCTCAGCGCCAGAGTTGGTAGCATTGGTGATAACTATCTCGGTGGCTGGGAAGGAAAGGCAGTTTGTGGTGTCTATACTCGTGATATTGCAGATGCGAAGGCCGAAAAAGTCAACCAATTCGCCTGGGCTTACCTTAACCTACTACCCTGCTAAGAGGTTTTTTAAAGGCCTTAATCTGCTTCTTTTGTTTTGTGCCATTAGTGTATTCCCGGAATCGCTTCTCATCATTGCGGTCAACGGAAATAATGACCGCTTACTTTGGGTCATCTAACTTGTCATAACACGCTCTTTATTTTAGGATTGTGGTCTGTAAGGTAACAACGTGAAGGTCTGGGCTGTAAAGCCTATCTAGCTAGTAGTTTCTATTTCATACTGATTCTTTTGTGTAGGGATTTTTAAATTTACACTCAGCCTATATGAATAAACTAAAAATCATGATGAAAAAATAAAAGCCTAAAAAAACTGTTTGCCTATAAGGCTTATGAGCATACTTGAATCTGGAAGCAAACTAAACAATAGAGGTAATCTTACGTGGTCAGAGTCATGGACAGTGCAGCCCCACGATTAAAAACTAAATCGGTTGGTATTATTGGTGCAGGGATTTCAGGAATTTCTTGTGCTAAGACTCTCACTCAAGCAGGTTTTATTGTTGAGCTATTTGACAAAGGGCGCAACCTATCTGGACGAATGGCCACCCGAGGAAATGATGGCTCAGACTTTGACCATGGAGCCCAATATTTCACTGCAACGCATCCTGAATTCAAAAAGGAGGTAGCTAAGTGGGTTAATGCAGGTGTTGCACAGTTATGGACTCCAGACATATATGTTTTTGGTGACAAGCAATCCACCAAAAATACTGACGATGTAGAACGCTTTGTTGGCGTTCCAAACATGACAACACCAGCTAAATTTGTCTCTATGGGACTTTCTATTAACCTAAACACAACTATAGAATCTATATGTATTAGGCCTCAAAGTTACCCTCGATGGTCACTAATAAGTAAAGAAAATGGCACCATAAAAAGTAGCTTCAACACTATAATCTCGGCTATTCCTGCGCCCCAAGCAACCAAAATCTTCAAGGACTTTTCACCTGTACTCACTGGGATTACTCAAGATGTAAAAATGTCTGGATCTTGGGCCGTCATGCTAAATTTCAATAAAAAAGTAGACTTAAAATTTGATGCTGCCTTCGTCAATAAAGGCCCGCTAAGGTGGATTGCAAAGAATAATAGCAAACCAGAAAGAGGTAGCAATGAAGCCTGGGTGCTTCACGCAACATCAGAGTGGAGTGAATTACATCTTGATACCCCTGCAGAGGAAGCTGCAGACCTACTGATAAAAGAGTTTGTAGACCTTGGGGGCTCTGTTCCTGACCAACATCAAGCTCATCTTTGGCGCTATGCGGAAGCAACACCTCCATTAGGTATGACTTTTGCTTGGGATAAGGAAAATAATTTAGGTATTTGTGCTGATTGGTTGAATAAAGGTAGCGTTGAGGGTGCATGGTTAAGCGGAAGAAAGCTTGCAGAGAATATAATTCAGTCTCTATCAGAGAGAGACCCGCTAAAAAACTTCTACAGTCCACATCTCTAATTAAATGAACTTATTGTTATTAAAGTACTAAGGCTTAGTTGATAGAGCCCAGTTCACTTAGCCTTATGCTCTAAATTAGTTTTGACCCCTCCGACATATCAATAGGTCTATCTATAATCAAACTGAAAGCAACCTGGGGTGTTGCTAGCCCATACTTTATAATGACAGTTTTAATTCTTACCTGTCTAATTAATGTATCAATTTCAGTGTTCAATATACTCCCCAACTTAAACGACGACATAATGGATATGGCGATACTTCTTATCTTGATGAGGTTTTCGTGAAGATCAATGATAAGCAGCAATATCTATGTCGTGCGGTGGGTCATGATAATTGCGGTTAAAAATTCAAAAAGTGGCGTCTGTACAAAATTATTTTTTTCTGTAACTCCGGAGTGCAAACCTTCAGTTATTTTACTAAGAGAAAAATATTAAAACTATAAAATTTTGTTTTATTCACCAAGACGCCACTTGACAGAAAAATTTTAATAGCGCTAGATTATTCGAATAAATTTTCTCCTGAGAAACCTAGTTATGCTGATGTCTTCTGCGGAATACCGCGAATCCCTACGACGATATAAACCGAAAGTATTTATCAATGGCAGGCGAATTGAGAGCGTAGCGGATGAGCCTTTGTTGGCGCCCGGCATTGCCGCTGTGGGTGTTACCTATGATTTTGCCCTGAAAATACAGTATGCAGAATTGATGACCGCTACTCAAAGTACCACGGGTAAGTTGGTCAGCCGGATGCTGCATATCAATGAGTCCAGTAATGACCTGTTGAGTAAATTGGAAGCGGTGCGATTAGTCTGTGCAGAGTCTGGCTGTGCCCAGCGCTACCTGTCACACGATGCACTAAACGGCCTATATCAGTCTACTTGGCTCACGGATTCTAACCACAGAACCGACTACCACGAGCGTTTCCTGCGTTATCTACACGAAGTGCAGGAGCAAGATCTCACCTTGGGCGTGGCCATGACCGATGCCAAGGGCGATCGCTCAAAGCGCCCGGGAGAGCAGGATAACCCGGACGTTTATGTGCATATCAAGGAGCGGCGCGCGGATGGCATTGTTATTAGTGGCACTAAGGCCATTGTTACCGGCGCACCTTACATGCATGAGTTTCTGGTTATGCCCTGTCGCACTCATAGGCCTGAAGATGCTGAATATGCAGTGGCCTGTGCGGTACCAGTCGATGCGCCTGGTGTGACCATCATTGCTCGCCCCGCTGGTCGTCCCGGAGAAAGTGCTGCTAAGTTTTCTGCCAAATATGGACAGTCCACTGGTGTGGTGATATTTGAAGATGTATTTGTGCCCCACGATCGTGTGTTTTTGGCTGGAGAGTATGAGGAGGGTGGTTTTCTCACTACTAGCTACGCTACCCATCACCGCCATTCCTGTATAGGAGCACGGGCTGGTTTTGGTGACTTGTTGATAGGTGCCGGAGCGTTAATTACGGAAGCGAACGGCCTAGACCCAGAACGCCACGGGCACATCCGCGATGCGATGGTAGAGCTGATTACCATCACTGAGAGTTTCTATGCTTGCGGTGTGGCCGCTTCGGTTTATTGTCAGACCGATCCCTCAGGTAATGTGATGCCCGAGGCTGTATTTAGCAATATTGGCAAGTTGTTGCTGGCGAGTAAAATTTACGACATGCATAAGTTGGCCCATTATGTATCAGGAGGTCTTATTGTGTCGTTACCAGGGCCTGATGAAGATCATAATCCAGAAACTGCAGCGTCTTTGGCGGCAGTGCTAGGTGGTAGGCCAGATATTCCGGCGGCACAGCGATTGGAGGTTGCTCGCTTTATCGAAGATCTGACAGCATCCAATCAGAGCGGTTGGTACTCGGTAATTTCTCTCCATGGTGGTGGTTCGCCGGAGGCAATGAAGCGGGAAATCTGGCGCAACTATCCTGTATATGAAAAGCAGGAACTGGTGGAACGATTGCTGGATAGAGGTGTGCTTGATGAAGGAAAAAAGGTTTCTCGTCAACCTGGCCGTTGCTGTGCCAAGGGTTGCCATGCACCGGAGTCATCGACTGAGAAATAAACATGTCAATACTCAGTGCGCTTGGAAAAGAAAGATGATCGGCTCCCTTACACAAAATTCGACAAACTGGACAGTAAATACATTTCGGCAGGCTTTTATCCCAGAATCAACATGTATCGGCCCGATAATTTCATTGGGTCGTTAACTGACGAAGTTAAAACCAGGGCGCAGATATTCGGTGAACCTATTGATAGAAAACCTGACTTTGGCTTGCAGATCAGGCAACTGCGCGGCATGTTTTTAGCCCACGGCGCTGTATCCTTGTTGCGTGTGGTTAATGATGATATATCGCTAGATAATATGCGCTCTTAGATGATATCGAATTTGCAGGAAAAGGATGATTTTGTGGTCATAAACTATGAGAGAAAGCTGATGGGGCAGGAAGGGCAAGGTCATATTTTTTCCACTTGGGGCTTATCATAAAGCTTCGGATTTCTTCCTAATTCTGGATGTCACCTCATACGAACATAATTGGGTATGGGTTTCGGCAGCAAACCTGTATCAGGCAATTAAGAGTTTCGACACGGTGGAAAATCGGGAGGTATTTGTTAATCCGCGATAATTAGAAGGGTGGGCTGGGGAGGTCTACCTGATAAATTAAAATATAGATATCCATAGAATTTCTTACTTTAAGAATGGCATCTGTTGAAGCTTTTTTTCAAACCTAAGTTGTTTTTATTTAGTCGGATTCACTATTTTACTTGAACGATAAACCATGACTAGCATTACAATCAACTCCCATATAATAAATCAAAAATCACCTTACTAAATATCCTCTTAAATTCTCGATTATGGCACATTTAACCGCACTATAAATCTGCTTTATTCTGAAAACCCGGGTGCTAACCTGTGCTCGCAGGCTTTCTTGTTAGTGCTCTCGTGGTGCTCTACAATAAATTAACAACGTTACCGTGTTCGGTTTAGCTCTAGGGCTGATTGGCGGTAATAGCTATTAATAGCTCCCCATAAATACTCTAGGGATACCCAGATGAACAAGTTTCGACTCTTCTCTTTTTTTTTATTATCGCTAATAATTTTCCTAGGTGGCTACAGTTACAGTTGGGCGGCAGAGTTTCCTGGCTATATCGACGCCCCAGAACGTCGTACTACTGGAATCGGTAAGTTTTATATGGGGCGCGAAATCTCTTTGGTCATGGGTCACCAGGCAGCAAAGTGGTTGAATCGACCAGCGCGTGTCCAGGAGGAGATGCCCGATAAGATAGTCTCTAATATGGAGTTGGATGTAGATCATATAGTTGCAGATATTGGTGCGGGTTCTGGTTATTACTCATTTCGTATTGCTAAGCTAGTCCCCGAGGGAAAAGTGCTGTCGGTCGATATACAGCCTGAGATGCTGGCACTGATCAAAAAGCAGAAGGCTGCTAACAAAGTGAAAAATATCGAGGTTGTGCTCGGCACTATTGATAATACGAACCTCTTAGCCAATTCAATCGATGCTGCTATCATGGTAGATGCCTATCATGAGTTCTCCCACCCCTTTGAGATGATCGACAGTATTTATAAAGCATTGAGGCCTGGCGGTCGTATCTTTTTGCTGGAGTATCGCGGTGAGGATGCATCGGTTCCGATGCGTCCGCTGCACAAGATGACGGAGGAACAGGTCGTGAAGGAAATGAGTGTGTTCGGGTTGGAATGGACTGACACTTTGGATTTTCTACCCTGGCAGCATATGCTGATCTTCACCAAGGTATAAATAAGCTTTGGGTGATTATATTTTCCCACACCAAATAGTATGCGCCCAGTTCTACATTCTCACCACCTTGAGCAATGTTGTTTAGCTTAAAAGGCTACTTATTTTTTTACGGAAACCAAATAGTCAGAATATGTTAAGAATTTACTTGCTGCTATGCTACCTATATAACCAGTTAAAGAATGAAACTCAATATCAGATTTCTTGTTTAAAATGGAGTCTATCCATACATAAGTTAACCTTTCAGTTATTAACTAAAATTTTATAATTTGAGCATAAACTCTCCTGTAATATAGTATTTTTTTTGGAAGTTTTGCAGGGTTATTGGATAACAAATAGGCATCAACAGAAATGACTTTAGTTTTAAAATCAGAATTAGATGAATACTTTTTCGAATCAGAAGGCTGCTATATTACTGAGTTGTTCAATAGTGTAGCTGATGCTGATTTTTCGATTGCGCAGGCAAGAGTTGAGCCTGGAGTTACAACTTCGTGGCATAGGCTGATTAATACTACTGAACGATATTATGTATTGTCAGGAACTGGTATTGTTGAAATCGAAGATGTAGCACAAAGAGAGGTATGTTCTGGTGATCTGGTCTTAATTGCACCGATGCAGAAACAGCGAATTACAAACACTGGTAAAGTAGATTTAATTTTCTTGGCTATATGCATTCCAAGATTCGAAGAACATAACTATGTGCAGACCTAGCCAAAAAAGTATGCCTATTAAGATTATGCTCTCCTTCCTTTGGTCAGCGGCTACTTACAAAGCCACTAATATAGAGAGTTAAAGAGAAGACCATATGACGAGTCTTATTCTTCAGGTGAAACTAGACGCAATTTTAAATGTGCATATGAATGCGGAGCTTGGCGGTGACCTTGACCTCACTATTTCAACTATATCGTCTAACCAACATATTATTAATGTACCAACTATGATCGGCGGTCAAGGTATAAAAGGGGTTCGAAAATTCTACTCTACTCGCCTCTTAGGGCAGTTTTTTCCGCCCGACGTCAAGTTTGAAAATGTTTCGCGAACATATAGTGAAGAACGACTAGTCGTCGAGCTCATTATTTCGTTCACTCACAACATCAAGATGGACCATATCCTTCCTGGGACTGAGCCGATAGGTAAATTTGTCGAAGCAGTATTTGTCGTTATCATTGGAATCGAAAACGACAAGGTCTCCTACGAGCACATTCTATGGGACCAGGCGATTGTCCTTGTCCATGTTGGTCTTCTCGACCCTAAAGATCTGCCTGTAGTTGGCGCTGGCGCCGCAGAAAAGTTGAGAAATCCTGGATTGCCGGACCCTTTCTTTAAAGAAGAACAGCTACTTTTTTAACTAATCGTGCCTGCTGATTAACCAGCTAATACCTATATTTTTAGCACAAATATCAATAGTATAGGGTGAATTTTAGACCAAAGGCCTCCAGTCATATTAATTAACGATTAGGTGCTCCAGAGATTTCAAGATGAATATATTCGTACTAGACACAGACATAAAAAAATGTGCGCAATATCATTGCGACAAACACGTAGTCAAGATGATACTTGAAAGTGTGCAGATGTTATGTACAGCACTAAACAAAAAAGGGTTTACTACACCGTATAAATCAACCCATGTTAAACATCCTTGTGTGCTCTGGGTCGAATCGTCACATGATAATTTTTTATGGCTAAAAAATCTCACTTTGGCGCTAAATGACGAATACCAATTTAGATTTGAAAAAAATTCCAATCATAAATCGGTGTTTGTACTCGATGAGATTTCAAACTATAGCTATGAAAGTCTAGGATTGACTGAATTTCCTCAAGCAATGCCGGAAAAATACAAAATTATGGGAAATGCAGTTAAGGCGTACAGACAGTTTTATCTTGGTGAGAAAATGGGATTTGCTAGATGGACTAAAAGAAATATTCCTGACTGGGTGAACTGATTTCAGATAAACAAGAAACTACCTAATAAACCAATTCGTCTAACCTGTAAGCGGCGCATAACTGATATAATTAAAGAGTGAAAAAGGAATCTGCTAGTTTTATTAATGCTTAACATGACGTTAGTATTTATCGATTTATTAATTTATTTTGATTGATTTTTTACTAGTAATCTTTCTAGGCCTATCCACACATTCTTCATTATTTGTGGTTGTGCTTCTGCCGTTGGATGAATACCGTCTTCTTGCATCAATACTGTCTTACTGGCTACCTGATGTAGTATTTTTGGAACTAGCGGTATATCGAAACGTTTAGCTAGGTTTTCATACAAGGAAGCGAACTTTTGTGTATAAAATGGGCCATAATTAGGGGGTAGGTGAACACCAATAAGTAGCACTTTGGCATTGCTTTGCTGACAGGCTTTGATAATGTTGGCGATGCTATTTTCGATTTCAGAGAAGGCGAGGCCGCGTAATCCATCATTGCCGCCTAGTGCAATAATAACGATCTCAGGTTTATGGCTTAGAAGCGCTGGTTCAATTCGGCTTAGACCAGTACGTGTGGTATCACCACTGACGCTTGCGTTGATCACCCTGTATTTATAACCGTCTTGAGTTAGTTGATGTTGTAGCAGTGTAACCCAGCCTTGATCGCTATCGATGCCATAAGCACTGCTTAAACTATCACCTAAAACCAGAATGCTCGCAGGTTTTATATCTCTGGCGAGTACAGTAGTGGAACTGAATAATGAAGCACAGCAAAAAACGGCAAAAAAGAGTTGAGCGAGTTTTATCATCATGTTAACTGGTAGACCACGTGTGTTTCTAGAATCCCGTCACCTGGGTAAGCAAGTGTCAACCCGCGAAGGGACTCTGGCATTACTCAATGATATCAATTTTACCATCAATGCGGGCACCTCAGTCGCTATTTTGGGTGCTTCAGGTTCGGGTAAAACCACTCTTTTAGGATTGCTTGCCGGGTTGGATACACCCACTCAGGGTGAAGTTATTATTGATAATCACAACCTCAATGATTTTGATGAAGATGGTAGAGCAGCGCTACGTGCTGAAATGGTCGGATTCGTATTCCAGAATTTTCAGTTACTGTTGGGTCTCACCGCACTCGAGAATGTCATGCTACCCCTCGAACTGGCGCAGGCACCGCATCCGCGCAAAACAGCAGAAGAACTGCTGAAGAGAGTCGGACTTGGCGAGCGTATTCATCATTATCCAAATCAGCTCTCAGGCGGTGAGCAGCAGCGCTGTGCGATCGCCCGGGCTTTTTCCACACAGCCCCGTTGCCTGTTTGCTGATGAGCCCACTGGCAATCTTGATAGTGAAACCGGAAAACGTATCATCGATCTATTGTTTGAACTCAATGTGGAACAGGGTACAACATTGATCGTGGCAACACATGATGCAAAGCTTTCTCAGTTATGTGAGCAGCGCTTGCGTCTCGATGCGGGGCAGCTGGTAACCAACGATCTTACTTTGGGTGTTGCGGATACAGCCCATGAGTAAAGTCAGGCCTGACAAAGGGTTTCTTTTTCTCTGGAAAAACTCTTGGCGTATGCTGAGACGTGACTGGAGTGGCGGTGAGCTTAATATACTCGCCATCGGTCTGGTGATTGCTGTTACCAGTATTACTGCCGTTGGGTTTTTCACTGACAGGATAGAACGCGGTCTCAACTTGCAATCCGCAGAGCTGATTGGTGCAGATTTGGTGATTACATCAGCCAACCCCGCAGTGAATAACTACATCGAGGGTGTGCGCGCCAATGATCTTCAGGTTGCGACAACGCAACAATTCCGCAGCGTAGCAATTGGCAATAACCAACCACAGCTGGTCGAAGTCAAAGCGGTTTCAGAAGCCTACCCACTGCGTGGTGTACTGCGCGTGAGTGATACGCCTTTCGGCGCCGATGAAGCAACGATCGACACGCCTTCACCCGGTGATGTCTGGGTCGACGCACGTTTCCTACAATTACTCAAACTTGAAATGGGTGACACCATCACGCTTGGTGCTTCGACGTTTACACTTCGTAAGGTGCTACGGTTTGAACCCGACCGTGGTGGAGATTTGTTTAGTATTGCTCCACGTGTGTTGATGAACTACGCGGATGTCGAAGCAACTGGCTTGATCGGTGTCGGTGCGCTGGTGAGTTATCGTTTATTGATATCAGGTCTACCGGAGGATATCGAAAATTATCAGCAAACTATCAGTAACAAACTTCGCGTAGGAGAACGAATACTGACACTGGAGGAGGGTCGCCCGGAGTTGAATATTGCACTTGATCGTGCACGACAGTTTCTTGGTCTGGCTGCATTGATCAGTGTGTTACTTGCCGGTGTTGCTGTGGCAACGGTTGCTTACCGGTTTGCCAGCCGACATCTGGATACCAGCGCGATGTTGCGTTGTCTCGGTGCCTCACAGAAGACCATCATCCGCTTATTCGGCATGGAAATGTTATGGCTCGCATTGCTAGCCAGCACAGTAGGGTGTCTGCTCGGTGTGCTTACACAGTTTGTTATTACTGAATTGCTCGATCAACTGCTCATCGCCAAATTGCCGCCGCCCTCATTTAAAGCCGTGTTTCTGGGTTATGCGACAGGCATCGTGATGTTGATAGGTTTTGCATTGCCACCGCTATTATCTCTACGCGGTGTTCCACCCTTGCGCGTTTTGCGAAAAGATATCGGCGTCCCTGCGGTGAGTAGTTGGTTTGTTTATCTGGCCGTGGTTGTCTGTATGTCACTGTTGCTGTACTGGCAGATCGGTGATTTAAAACTCGTTGGCATAGTACTTGGTGGGATTATAGTAACGCTGATGTTACTGGCATTTGCCGCTTACCTTTTAATTCTCTTACTGAATCGACTGCGAGGACGAGTCGGCGTTGCCTGGCGGTTCGGGCTTTCGAATATTTCGAGACGGCCTGCGAGTAGCATCATACAGATTGTTGCATTTGGTTTGGGGATTACGGTGTTGCTGTTACTGTCTGCAGTTCGCTCCGATCTACTGGATAACTGGCAACGCAGTTTGCCGCCAGATGCTCCCAACCATTTTGTGATCAACGTGCAACCTAACCAGGTCGAGGGTGTAAGCGCTTTCTTTAAAAAGAGGGGCGTGGCCAACACCCAGTTGTATCCTATGGTGCGAGCCCGGATGGTGAAGGTGAATGGTAACTCAGTGCGAACAACTGATTATGATAATGCACGTGCAAAACGGATGATCACTCGTGAGTTTAATCTCTCTTGGGCCGAAAATATGCAGGCCGATAATAAACTGGCTTCCGGACGTTGGTGGAGCAGGCAAGATTTCGGTAGACCGCTGTTATCGCTAGAAGCAAAATTGTCAGCAACACTGGGGCTTCAGTTAAATGATGTCGTCTCTTATGACGTTAATGGGACTGTTATCGACTTTACTTTAATTAATCTGCGTAATATTGAATGGGATACGTTCAATATTAACTTTTTCACCGTTGTGGCTCCGGGTGTTCTGGAGCAATACCCCGCAAACTGGGTTACCAGTGTTTATCTTAATCCAGAGCAGCGTCAAGAACTGGGGCAACTGGTCTCCGAATTTCCGAACGTTACGCTAATTGATGTCGAGGTTATTATGCAACGTGTACGCGATATTATGGATCGCGTTTCTTTAGCGGTTGAATTTATATCTTTGTTTACATTAATGGCAGGGTTGGCCGTGTTGTATGCAGCGATTCAATCAAACCAGGACGAAAGGCGATTTGAAAATGCCGTGTTACGCACCTTGGGTGCGAGTAGAAAAACGCTGATGATGGGTTTGTTTGCTGAATTTACCTTGCTGGGTGCGTTGTCAGGTTTACTGGCTGGACTTTCCGCCACTTCACTGGCCTGGTTGCTGGCTAAAACTGTTTTTATATTTGAATATAGTTTTGATCTTGGCGTGGTATTCATCGGTGTTGTATCAGGTACGGTTATCGTTGTTATCGCTGGTTTGCTGGGTACACGCAGTGTCTTAGCCATGCCTCCAATACAGTCATTGCGTGGTGGCCACCCCTGAGGTTGATACCCGCGATATGAGAATAAAGAGGTATGGATAGGACAGATAAGTCGGGAAATTGGTGTTAGATTTACACTGCACACTTCTACATTTACCACGCATAAAATTGATCCAGATATTGATGAAACGAGAACTGCATTTTTAGAAGATATATTGTTTTCACAAGGATTAAAAATGATCGGCTTTATTGACTAAGCTATAGAGAGATAATTTAGTAGCTACAAAATATAGCTCTTTTTTATTAATGTTACATTAGGTTCCTATCTTTGTTTGATTTATGAAATATTCAAGCCAGTAAACGATGGATTTGCATAACATTTAGGGCGGCTTTTTCTGGTAGTAGGGCGGTTCGCGCAATGCCAGACACCACACGAGTAATATTGTGATCCACTTTGTTTGGGATCGCCCAAGTTTTAGCGTCGGCTCGGGTTAAGTAGACAGATAGTGTATTGTGCCCTGTACCTGGACGTTCTCCTACAATGTGAAATACGTTACAAGCCCCCTGTTTGGACTTAAATAGCTGCTCACCAATTCGGTAGCCGGCGCGCACCCGGCCAGATTCGACCAGAATATCCTGCGCTGCAAGGCGCATACCGCTAGCGGCGATATCTTTGTGTAATTCCGATACCAGTGTTGCTAATTGGTCTTGCTGTTTAAGTGCGCGCGCATTCAATCCGTCAGAAATAACAATAATGGCATCATAATCGGCTATCGATCGATCCCACTGCTCGAGGAGAACAAGGGATTTCGGGTCTAGTAATTCACCCGAGTTAGGATGCAATATATAGTCCTCACGATTCGCTGACTGAGTCGATAAAAATAGCCCGTCAGACCATTTTTCCCGAAAAGCTTCATCAAATTGCTCCCAGATACACGCTCTTGCTTGATCGGTAATATCGCGTATTTTAATATCAAGCGCCGGTGCTAGATCGAATACGCGGTTCCCATAACCTTCGGCAATAAATACACCTCGTTCACGTACAGCCTTCAATTGTCGATTGGCCTCCAAGCACAGCTCACTATCAGGTCGTAGATCACCTTTTGCGCGGCAAAATGCTAGGTAGACTGCAATAGGGTCGCCAAAATTTGGGCCGGGACTGCCACGGCTATCGACGACATTCAAGCGCTGGAAAAAATGCCACATGGGGTCATTAACGCGGTACCCAAATTTTTCGCGTATGCGAATATGGTCTGAGTAGCTGGTCGTTAGATACCCAAGCATGGGGTCTATCTTGGTAGGCAAAGCCATCAAATAAGCGGGGTTGGCGGGCATCACCTGATCAATACACCAGTCCAAGTCGTCAAGCGACACGCTCATATGCAGCGTAGCGCAGATATCTAGCCCGATACAAAGTCCGTGTAGTTTGCCCATGACAATATCTTCGAGGCAGCATCGTACCAGTTGCTCACGTGTTCTGAAGACTTCTGGACCGATAAACCCTGCGACGTCGTTGAGATGCACCCAAATGGGACACTGCCGGGCACGTTGTATGTCCTTTGCGAGTGCTCGAGCAAATCCGTATTTGCGTGATTCATAGGTCACCATGTCGACACCATAACTATGACCATTAGTGAAGTCAGCGCCCTGACCTGTTTCAAAATATAATCCGTAAGGACCCTTTCGCTCTGCCGCGTAGTTACGCATTGTGTCGACAGAAGTATCGAAGGTGGCGTTGGCTTCGTCGTTACCCGCAATACTTTGGAACCAAAGAGTGGTCAGTCCTGGAGATGCCTGCTCAACTTCTGCTTGCACATCAATGTGTGAGAGCACGCAGTGAGGTATATGATTATCTAGTTGAAAGACATTAATGATATCTTTCAACGTTTTCTGTATAGCTGCCACCGATGCCGGCTCACTTGATACGGGGTTAGTACCTAATACAACGTCGCCCACGCCATAAGCAAAGGCATCAAAGACTTGCCAGCGAATGTCTTCGGGGTGGTCGGTGGGCGAGTTGGGTTGTACGCGCGCGCCCATGTATCCCTTGGCACCAATTGAGCTACCTGGTAGCGGGTTAAATACTTTGGCACCCACCGTGATGAGTTCATCGTTGCTCATCAGCCTGACTAATGTGGCGATCACATCGCTCGACAAGCCGTGTCGAATCGTGTGAATATCTGCTTCGGGCTTGGTTAAGATGAAGTCCTTCAGTTTCCCGAGAGTCATGCCCTGTATGCTGGTTTTGACCTCATGATCAAGAGTGTTGTCAATTAAGGCAAAAACCCGATCACGATGCGGCGCATTTGTATCGATTTGAGTAATAGTGGTGTTTTCCAGAAGTTTTCTTGCAAGCTGTCGAGTCGCTTCATTGGGCGCTGCAACACCAACAATCCCATCACCCTCTTTGTATTCATTAGCCGCGCCTAGCCATCTAGCGTAGGCCATCGAATCAGGCTCAGTCAGTGTACGTTGTAAATAAGCCGGTAATGACTCATTGCTAAAAGGGGATACTAATAGTGGATTGCTTTTCTGTATCGACGAAGCTGTGTAGTCAGCCGTTACTGGAAGCATTGCGCCAGCTCCTGCCTTAAATAAAAAGTTTCTCTTAACCATAACTGAGCATTTGTTTTCAATAGCTCAACGTTTCGTAGAGTATATGCAAATGCAGCGGTAGGCGTAAGTGATCTGCTCCATCTGAAATGGACACATATCTACGTGGCGTTTAGTTTTTCAAATAAAAGGGGTCGTCGACCCCTTTTCAGCTTATCCTTGTTTTGTATCAATAATAGCTTCTAATTTTTAGACTTACTTCTTCTTAGCCTCTGCGATCTTCTTTTCAGAGTCTAAGGCATCGTAGAGATTTTCTTCCGGTATAGATTGCAGCATGGCTCTAAAATAGGCGGCGGGAATATTGATTTGATCTGTTCTGTTGCCAGAAATGGTGAGACGAAGCCCACTGGTTGAACCATCAAAAAAGTACAGAAAACTTAATGGAATGGCGAGTCGCTCTTGGTACCTACATGCTGGTTTGTCTTCACAGATATTTTCTTCTTTTGACAAGGTGACCAGTGGTAGTTTTTCGCCGCGCCGGGTAACGGCATCTTTGTAGGAGCGCCAGTCTGTGTCGTCGTAGTTGGCGGTAATATACAGGGCGTAATGGTCTCCGCCCTCGTGGTCAATCAACCTAGTGAGGTAGATCTCCGAGAAATTATCGGACAAGGAAGCCTCAGAGTCGGCGAAGTTGGGGCCATAGGTGACCTCCCCATTCTCGGGGTCGAGTTTAAATTCAAAGCCTGCCATGATGGCGTCTACTGAGCCCCAATCAGTGACGGGTTCAGGTGCAGCGGCTAAAGCCTGGAATGAGCTAAGTGTAAAGAGAGCAATAGTGGGTATAACGAGGGCCTGTTTAAAAAATTTCATTCATTTGCACCGTTGTAATAAGCGTAGGTTGGTAATTCAGAGGTCATTGGCTGTGATAGGTTCCATTAATCGGTGTAACTTTACGCTGAAAGGCATTTTTCATGCAAACAAAACCCGACCTTTGGTGTGCTAATATGTGCGGCTTATTGACCGTTATCCACCTTTTTCTGTGTTAGAGAGCTACATGTTCGAGAATCCTATCCGTGAAAGCCCCGCGCCAGAGACTGCGTACATTGTACGAACCTTTCCCGTGGGTCCTTTACAGTGTAATTGCACCATTATTGGCGATCCTGTCAGTAAAAAAGCCTTGGTGGTCGATCCCGGAGGCCATGCTCAGACTATTCTTGGCGTGTTGGCAGAACTTGAATTGAAGGTGGTGGCGATTATTCATACCCATGCTCATCTCGATCATATTCTGGCTGCTGGGGAGATAAGAACTGCTACAGGTGCGCCGATTTATTTACATGAGAGCGATATGTTCTTATGGGAGTCGGTGGAGGATCAGTGTGCGATGTTTGGTGTGCCAAAGGCTACATTGCCGGACCCAGACTATTACCTCAATGATGATCATGATCTTGGTTGTTGTGGCGGGGTGGCGATTCATACGCCTGGTCACACTCCGGGTTCAACCAGTTTCTGGTTTGAGGAGAGCAAGATACTGATTGCTGGTGATACGCTATTTAAGGGCGGTATTGGCCGTACTGATTTTCCCGGTGGCAATTATGACCAGATTGTTTCATCGATTCGTGAGCGTCTCTATACATTGGACGATGATGCCACGGTGATTACCGGCCACGGGCCAGCCACGACGATTATCAGTGAAAAGCAAAGCAATATGTTTGTAAGGGCTTAATAGGGTTTAAGAGTAGTTTGTCAGAGCTTTGTAGAGTTTTTTATCAGGAGCGCATATGAAACAACAGATTTTGACCATGCTGGACTTGCAGAATGCCATGAACAGCAAGGTAAATGAGGACTGGGTTAAACAAGACTTTGCCTGGTATCGGGCGATCTGGATCGAGTGTGCTGAGCTGCTTGATCACTACGGTTGGAAGTGGTGGAAGAAACAAACACCCGATGCTGACCAGGTGAAGCTTGAGTTAGTGGATATCTGGCACTTTGGGTTGAGTATCCTGTTACTAGAAGCTGATCATCCTGATGATATTGTTGGTGATATCGAGCAGCAGATCGTCAAGGCTCGGCCTTCCGGAAATTTTCCTGAAGATTTGGAAGCGTTTACCCTCGCAACGCTACAAACCAAGGGATTTGATGTGTCTGGTTTTGCCACATTGATGGCCGGTATCGACTTGTCCTTTGATGAGCTCTACACCCGTTATGTGGGCAAGAATGTGCTGAACTTCTTCCGTCAGGATCACGGGTATCAGGACGGCAGCTACCGCAAACAGTGGGGCGGCAAAGAGGATAATGAGCATCTCGTGGAAGTCGTCGCAGAGCTGGATCACAGCAGTGCGATGTTCAAGGATGATCTTTATCAGGCACTTGAACAGCGTTATTCCTTGGGTTAGCTTGAGTGGCTTAGTGAGACCGGTATTCTAAAACTGTTTTCTTCCTGTTGTTTAGTTGACTCAGGCTCTCTGACTGCCGATGACAAAGGTTTGGGAGCTTGAATCAAAAAACGTACAATAGCGCCCCTTTTAACCTCTCGTTATCAACAACTGACAACTTATGACTGACTCTTATTCTCATAAAGAACAGCTTGAATTCAATAAGCTGTGCAAGCGCCTTCGTCGAAATGTGGGTACAGCGATTGCTGACTACAAGATGATTGAAGAGGGTGATGTGGTTATGACCTGTTTGTCCGGCGGCAAAGATTCTTTTGCTATGCTGGATATCCTGATTCATTTACAAAAAACGGCCCCAATAAACTTTGAAATTATTGCAGTGAACCTTGATCAAAAGCAGCCGGGTTTTCCTGAGCATGTTTTACCTGATTATTTGGAAAAAATTGGCGTTCCTTTTTATGTGATCGATAAGGACACATACAGCGTTGTAAAATCTAAGATACCCGAGGGTAGAACGACCTGTGGCTTATGTTCGCGCCTTCGCCGTGGCACCTTGTATTCTTTTGCAGAAACCATTGGTGCGACAAAAATTGCATTGGGTCATCATCGAGATGATATCGTTGAAACACTGTTCTTAAATATGTTTTACGGCAGCAGGTTAAAATCTATGCCGCCAAAATTGCGATCTGATGATGGCCGCAATGTGGTTATACGCCCATTAGCCTACTGTAAGGAAAAAGACCTGATTGCTCTGGCTGAGCACAAAGCATTTCCAATCATTCCCTGTAATCTCTGTGGCTCTCAAGAAAATTTACAGCGGCAAAATATCAAAGCAATGCTTCACGACTGGGAAAAACAACATCCTGGGCGAGTAGAAAATATATTTCGGTCAATTCAAAATGTATCGCCGAGCCAATTGGCAGATGTAAACCTGTTTGATTTTCATAACCTGCCATTGGATAGAGATAACGAAAAAGAAGAATACGAGTTTGAAGGTGCCGTGGTTAGCGCTTCCAATATTCAGACTGGTGTTCAGATTATTGATGCGGCTTTGATTGGGTAATAGGTAGTAGTTCCGGTGTGACCCAACACAATACAGTATTTGATTCATCCCCAATCGATTGTCAATCATCTCGACAAAGCCTATGTTCTGACGCTTGATCTGGAAGCCGATCCTTGATATTACTTTAATGTAGTCTACAAGCTGAAAATAGATACCGTTAAGCTAGGCTCTATTCAAAGCTGAGTAATCCTACATTAAGTGTCTTGCTGTGGCTCGGGCTCAGAGAAAAGTACAAAACCAGCACTTCTTAGGCTACCCTAGAAAAGGTGGAGGTAGAAAAGTGATTTTTAAATATAAAAGCATCTGAAACAAATATCCAGAAAGTATATGTTAGTCAATCTGCTCTCTTGCAAGTTTTTCTCAAAAAAAGGGGAGCGTTATGTTTGATAAAAAGATAATGTTCGGCGCTGTGTTGAAAGCGAATGGGACTAATGTGAAACCCGGTTTAACCGCTGTGCCATTTATGAAAAAAGAATAATCGTCAATGGATGGTAAAGATCGAGCCTTTAAAGGCTCGATCTTACATGTGCTGCGGTATAGTAAGTTGGCGACGTTTGGGGACAAAAAATGAAAAAAAGATGGTCGAAAAAAATTACCTTAGTGTTGGTGAGTGCGCTACTGCCGGTAACGAGTATGGCAGGTGGTTTGTGGTTGAATGAATTTGGTGACCCTTCGCAGGGTCGAGCAAGTGCCGGTTCAGCAGCAGGCACAGGTGATGCGTCTAATTCGGCGCATAATCCGGCGGCCATGACGCGCCTTGGCGGTGATCATGTGATGATAACGGGCGGATTTTTGTACGCCAAAACGGAATTCGATGTGACAAGTAGTGGTGCATTGAATGGTGACGGGGATGGTGGCAGCGCGGGAGGTACTGCACCTACAGGTTCAGTATTTTATACCAGCCAGTTCAATGATAAAACGTGGTTGGGTGTTAGTTTTGGTGGCTGGTCTGGTGCGGGGCTTGATTATGACAACGACTGGACTGGACGTGTTCAGACGACGGAAATAGAAATGACCGCGATCGTTTTGATGCCATCTATAGGTTATAAATTGACCGATCAACTCTCTATCGGTATTGGTTTGCCCATTATGTATACCAAGCTTGAAATGGATTTGGCGGTTCCACAAGGGCCAGGCTTAAACGATGCTACCGCCAATCTGGACGGCGATGATGTTGTCGTCGCCCTAAATTTGAGTGTGGCTTATGATTACAATGACACTACACGTATTGGTGCTATCTATAATTCGGAGTTTGAGGCTGAGTACAGTGGGCGTATTAAAACAACAGGTGGTCTTAAAGCGTCTACTGATACGGACTTGACCTTCGCTACCAAAGTGCGTGTGAGCTTGAGCCATGATATTACTGATTCAACCACAGGGCATTTGAGCTGGGGCTGGGAAGACTGGAGCGCTATGGGCGATGTTTCCATCAGCGTTGAAAATGGTGGTGTTAGTTTGCCAAGGAATTGGGAGGACACGTACCATTATGCTGTGGGCCTAACCCATACTATTTCTGACAGCTGGCGGATCAATACCGGTTAGCGTACGACACCAATCCTGTTGATAAAACTGACCGGACAGCTGACATGCCTCTTGATCGGCAAATCCGCTACGCGTTTGGTGTAGAGCACACACCTAGCCAAGGACCTAGTATTGCGGGAAGTCTGGTCTACGCCGATTACGGTAGTGCTGCGATTGAATCAGATGGTTTGGGTGGAGGTGCAGGGCTCACTGGCTATAGCGGTGATTATAGTTCCAATGATATCTTCATCTTTTCGATCAGTGCCAACTGGGATCTGGAATAATAGCGTTAAAAACCCAAGTCTGTAGTTTTACTGTCTGCTCTGTATCGGTAACAGTTAGCTAGATCGTGTGAACCTGCGAGATACCGACCAGTTTCCAAGATGATACGCTTGTCTCGCTCATTGTCGCTTTCGATACCCCATAGATGACCTTATAATGGTTTTTTTAAGCCGGATTCAACTTAATGAGCTATCAGGTTCTTGCCCGCAAATGGCGTCCTCGCATTTTCAGTGAGATGGTAGGGCAGGAGCATGTACTACGTGCTCTGGTCAATGCGTTGGACTTTGATCGATTGCATCATGCTTATCTGTTTACTGGGACCCGCGGTGTTGGTAAAACAACCATCGCCAGAATTCTCGCCAAGTGCCTGAACTGTGAGCAGGGCGTTAGCTCAACACCTTGTGGAGAGTGCAGTGCCTGTAAGTCGATCGCCGAAGGTCGGTTTGTTGATCTAATCGAGGTGGATGCGGCATCTCGTACCAAAGTTGAGGATACTCGGGAGCTTCTGGACAATGTCCAATATGCCCCTACGGTAGGCCGTTATAAAGTGTACCTGATCGATGAGGTGCACATGCTCTCCACCCACAGTTTTAATGCGTTGTTAAAAACGCTGGAAGAGCCGCCTCCTCACGTTAAATTTTTGCTAGCAACCACAGACCCCCAAAAGCTACCCGTGACGATTCTGTCACGCTGCCTGCAATTCAATCTTAAGAATCTTAGCCCGGAGCGTATTGTTGAGCATCTACAATATGTGGTGGGTGAGGAGCAAGTGCCTGCTGAAGAGGCAGGACTGTGGGCACTGGCAAGAGCGGCGGATGGCAGTATGCGGGATGCGCTGAGTCTTACTGATCAGGCCATCGCGCACGGTGGTGGCAAACTCACAGAAGCTGAAGTGGGTGCCATGTTGGGCACCATTGATTTGACGGCTATAGCCGATATTGCCCGAGCATTAGCCAATCGCGATGCCACGGAAGCGCTATCCGTTGTTCAGCGGATGTCAGAGCACGCACCGGATTATACGGCCGCGTTGGGAGATCTCCTGTCAATTTGGCATCGTGTGGCGATTGCCCAAACCGTGCCGGATGCGCTGGATAATAGACATGGTGATTATCAGGTGGTTCTAGAGTTATCAAAGGCGTTAAGCCGAGAAGACGTTCAGCTCTTCTATCAAATTGCGTTGCTGGGGCGTCGAGATATCACATTCGCGCCTGAGCATCGGGCTGGATTTGAAATGGTATTGCTGAGAATGCTTGCTTTCCAGCCGGCACCTGAGAGCCGAGTCGATCCACCTGCACCCTCTCAGTCAGATCATGATGCAGCTATATCCAGTAACCCAATAGCCACTAACTCTAGCTCTGCCAGTACAGAGGAGGCAGAAGCACTCGTAAAAAAGCCTGAAGCTGCCTCAACTATGGGCAGCCGTGTACCTGAAGATATTTCGGAAATTATTGATGATATCCCGGCCGCGTCAGTGGTTGAGACCAGTTCTCCTACTTCTGAACCTGCGATCCCAGCAACTCCATCTATATCCACACCTGAACCGCCTCTATCAATGCCCACGGGTTTTGATGGGCAGGGTACATCTCTGGAGTTAAATGAAGATGAGCCACTCACGATGGAAACTTTATTGTCGCTTTCCCACGAGGCGCACAGAGTTAGTTCCACTTATTCTGTTTCTGAAGAAGATTTTGTAGCTGAACCTTCGCTAGCTGGATCTCTTACAGCTGAACCCTTTATAACTGAACCGCCTCCAGCTGAGTTAGCTGAACCTATTGACTCGCCACCTAAATCCAAAACAATAGAAAAACTTGCCTTGGCTCTGGCGGCGCCTAAGCGATGGCTCGATATCTACCAGGGACTCTCAGTGGGTGGTGTTTTACAAAATACCGCGGCTAACTTGGTGTTAATCGAAGTCAGCGGGAATGCCTTCCGATTTGAACTGGACATCAACAACAGTGGAATGTATGAAGACTCTCATCAGCAACGCCTTGCTGGGGCGTTGTCTGATTACTTTGGTCAGCCAGTGACCGCGGAGATTGAAGTCGGTTCTGTTGTCGCAGAGACACCCTTGGCATACCGCGAAAGACTTCGTCTAGAGCGCCAAGCGGCGGCAGTAGATAACCTGAAACAAGACATCAATGTACGCCGTATACAGGATGTTTTTGGCGGTGTTTTGTTGGAAAATACTGTTAAACCTATAGATTAAATATATGTGGTAATAATATGAATATAAACGATTTAATGAAGCAAGCCCAAGATATGCAGCAGCAGATGCAGAAAATGCAGGAAGACGCATCAAAGGCTGAAGTAACCGGTGAATCCGGTGCGGGAATGGTGAAGATTGTCATGAATGGCCGTCACGACGTACGCAAGGTGACCATTGATCCCAGTCTGTTGACCGAAGAGAAAGCGTTTTTAGAAGATCTTCTTGCTGCCGCCGTCAATGATGCCGTGAGAAAAGTAGAAGAGACGCAACGAAAACAAATGGAAAAGCTATCGGGTGGGATGCAGATGCCCCCCGGTTTTCAAATGCCCTTCTAATAAGTTGTTCTAAACGCGGTAAGAGTGAATGTTCTCTCAAAACCAAACCCTCTACACAGATTAAGGTGACACCGTGTTCGGCCCATTAATTGATGAATTGATTGACAGTCTTCGCTGCCTACCCGGCGTTGGCCCCAAGTCTGCGCAGCGGATGGCGTTACATTTATTGGAACGCAATCGTGATGGTGCAGTGCGGTTAGCAAATTCTATTGCCGAAGCAGCTGAACATGTGGGGCGTTGTCAGCTGTGCAGAACCCTGACGGAGTCAGACCTTTGTGTCGTCTGTAGTAACCCTCGTCGCGAAACACACCAGCTTTGTGTGGTGGAAACCCCTGCTGATTTATTGGCCATTGAGCAAAGCGGTACTTACCGAGGTCGTTACTTTGTATTACTTGGTCATTTGTCACCAATAGATGGTATCGGCCCTGATGCTATTGGTATTGATCAGCTGATGTCACGGCTTAGTGAAGAAGACATCAATGAATTGATTTTGGCCACAAACCTTACTGTAGAAGGGGAGGCCACTGCTCACTACATCAGCGAGCGTGCTAAGGCGCTGCATGTTACCGTTAGTCGAATTGCTCATGGTGTGCCGATGGGTGGCGAGTTGGAATATGTTGATGGCGGCACACTCTCTCATGCCTTTACCAGTCGGAAACAACTTTGATGACCTCAGACACCCTTGTGAAGACACCGCTGCCAATACCCGATCCGATTTTGGTAACCACTACGGCTCAGCTTCAGGATTGTATTGAGCAGTTGCATCATTGTGATGCTGTTGCGGTGGATACTGAATTTATGCGGACTGATACTTTTTTCCCCATATTGGGATTGGTTCAGCTTTTTGATGGTGAGACCTGCTGGCTAGTGGACCCTATCGCTGTTTCGGAGCTTAGCCCGTTAGCAGAGATGTTAACGAATCCTGAGATCACTAAGGTCTTTCATTCATGCTCAGAAGATCTTGAGGTATTGCAGCATGTACTTGGTTGTGTACCGGAACCGTTGTTCGATACACAGGTTGCCGCAGCGATGACGGGGTATGGTTTTTCGAAAGGTTATGCGGCACTGGTTGAAGCCATGCTAGGCATTCATGTGCCCAAAGGTGAAACCCGGTCAGATTGGCTGCAGCGTCCACTTCGCGAGGCTCAGTTGGGTTATGCTGCCTCTGATGTCTATCACCTGTTACCGGTCTATCGTCAGTTGTGCGAGAGCTTGAATCAGTTAGATCGAACCACATGGATGGTTGAGGAAATGGAGGCGTTGCTCGCCAAGGCTTCCGATAGAGATGACATAGATAATTACTACCTCAAAGTAAAAGGCGCATGGCAGCTTGAGCCTCAAGGGCTCGCAGCACTTAAACTGTTGTGCCAATGGCGTGAAACAGAGACCAGGAAGCGTAATCGACCACGCAGTCGCTTGGTCTCTGATAAGACGTTACTCGAGATTGCTGTCACTAAATCTAAAAGTAAGCATGACCTGTCAGAGATTGAGGGGATGCACCCAGGTATTATGCGTCGTTACGCTGACGAGCTTCTGGAACTTCTTGATCGAGGCCTGCAAAAAAATAAAGCTGATTGCCCAGAGTCGTTGCCCGAACCCTTGCCTAAGCAGGCAGGCGATACGATTAAACGCCTTAAAAAAGTGGTGGTTAGACAAGCTGACATGTTGGATCTTCCTCCCGAGGTATTGGCTCGAAAACGTGATCTTGAAATGGTGGTTCGAAGTATGCTCGAACAAAAGCATGCTGTGTTGCCTGCAGCCATTGCCAATGGGTGGCGGTATGACGTTATTGGTCGAATATTGTTGGATGCAGCGAATTCATCTGCATAAGAGATCAGTGTATAAGCATGGATAAAGAGTGCTGGATAAGGGCGGCCAGTAAACGCTTTCTGTAAGATAATGGGTAAGAGATTGGTATGGAAAAAAAGATTTGTAGTGTCTACCGAAGCCCCAAAGAAGAGGGGATGTATTTGTATGTGGACAGAAAAAATGATCTGAAGTCTGTACCCGAAGCGTTGCTCAAACGATTTGGGAAGCCTGAGTTAGCCATGACATTAGTTTTGACGCCAGAAAAAAAGCTGGCTCGTGCGAATGTTAAACGTGTTCTTGAGATGATTGAAGAGCAGGGCTTTTACCTTCAAATACCACCGCGTCCTGATGAGATAATGCAGGAATTGCGAAATAAAAATACGTTCATGTAATGGGTGATACTGTTGAGTCGGTCATGAATCAACCATCCTGGGTTTCCAAGCCCTTTACTGCGATGTCGTCGACTGAGTGGGAAATGCTCTGTGATGGTTGTGCTAAATGTTGCTTACACAAGTTGGAAGATCAGGACACCGGTGAGGTTTTTTATACCGATGTGGCCTGCCAGTTATTAGATCTTAATAGTTGTCAGTGTAGTGATTATGAGGATCGCTTTTCTCAGGTTCCAGACTGCTTCAAGCTGACACCTGAAAACGTGGGTGATCAAGCGTGGCTGCCTGATACTTGTGCTTATAAATTATTATCGGAAGGTCTGCCGTTACCTTTGTGGCATCCGCTGGTGTCTGGTCACAAAGAATCGGTTCATCGTGCAGGAATTTCGGTGCAAGGCCGCGTATTACCTGAGAAATCTGTCAACCCGGATGACATGGAAGATCATATTGTCAATTGGGTAGAGTAGTAGCTTAACTGAGGAATACTAAAAAGGTATGGATACTATTATGTATACGCCAGAGAATTACCTATGGGGCATGGTGGGTTATTACGTGGGTTGTCTGTTGGTCCTACTTTACCTCTGGCGTTTCAGAAAATTAATACCCGGCCGGCATTTTCGTGGTCTATGCCTTTTGTTTATTGCCACGGTCATATTGGTTCCCATAACAGCTTATACCGACGGATATTATCTTGCTCCTGCCTGGTTTGTCAGCCTATTTGAAGGGTTAACCGAGGCCACAGAACAGGGGTATATGCGAGGTGTTAAACCTATCGCTTTTTGCTATCTGGTGGCATTGTGTGTTTACCTATTTGGAGCTATTTTTTGCTCTCGCCGTCGCGGCCCCAGGAACAATTCAAGTTCACATAACCCTGAAGCCCACGAAGAATCAGTGGAGTAACGATTTTTTTATTATAAGTTTCAGTACCGTCAAGCAGTGGGCACGTGATCACTGAATTTGTGTTTCCACCATCGAATCGTCAGTGGTACAGATATATTGAGTAAAAAAGCGGTAAACATCAATGTATAGAATGACTCGGCGTTCATAATACTGTGTTGGACATAGGCGATATCCATCACCACAAAGGCCAACTCAGCCCTACCAAGCATACCAAATCCAATCATCCAACTATCGGGCCAATCGAACTTGCCGGTATAACGAGCAGCAATACTTGCAGAAAGAATTTGTCCTATAAAAAGCCCAACAAAGAGAATCAGTGAGTAGGGCATGACGGCGATAAATATCTCTGGATCGAATATCAGCCTAGTGCCTAGTGTGACAAAGAAAACCGGGCCGATCCATGAAAAGGCAACGTTATCAATAATCTGTTTTGCTTGTTCGTGAAAGTCAATTTTTCGGTGGTGATGAAACTCGAAGTATTCACGCTTAATCACCAGCCCGGCCATATAAGCACCTACGGCTGGGTGAAAACCAAAGTGATGGGCTAGAATGGCGACGATCACTGCCACCAGTAATAGCGCGAGCACAGTATATTCGCCTCGAGCCATGGCCAACACTTGGTTTAAGTTAAAGCGACCAATCAGTGGGATTCTGGCAACCCATCCCTCACTCGCTGGAAATAACCAGCCGCCAATCAACGTGACTAGTAGGAAAAAGAGTACGGCCTTACCTACTACCAATCCAACACCGGCAAGGGATATAGTGGCTTCACCTGCAGCCAGAGGCACCATAATGGCCACTAACACCAGTGAGGCGATATCATCCAGCACTGCTGATGTCATGATACCGGTGGCCGCGGGTGTCTTGCTTAGCCCTTCTGTTTTTAGGGATACCATGGTGAGCGACACTGCAGTGGCGGTCATTGCCAAGCCACAGAGTAGGGCCATGTTTTTGTCGCCCCAGAAATACAGGGTGCCAAAATAGGCCACCATAAAGGGAACCAGCGCGCCAAAAAAGGCAATACCCCAACTTCGTTTGATACTGCTCATGAAGTTGTCAGTATTTTCTTCAAACCCCAGAGCGAACATGATCAAGATAATACCCAACTCGGAGAAGTCGACGATAAAAACGGGCATTTCCTGTGGGAGAATATCAAGATTTACCATCGCAGCACCAAAAAACAGATACCAGAGTACAGGTGTCAGGCGTGTGTGGTGTGCAGCGTAGGATGCGGCAAAAACACCAAGCCAGATGATCGCCAGTAAGGTTAAGTCGTGCATAATTATTGAATCTCAGTTAGCAACTTGTATTTTACTGGATTAGAGCGGCGGGACGGTAGTGATTCAAATCAGTGAATACCGTGCATGTGCTTTTTCAGGATGGGGCAGAGAAGTAAAAGCAAAACACCTGCGCCACAGCCCACAATAAATAATGTACCAAATAGATTGGTGTAACTTGCTAGTGCCGAGGCCGTATCGATTTGTTGGCCCACGGTCACATCAATGGCCGCTAATTTGGCAATCTGTGCTGCGACGAATTCCGAATAGGCCGTGGCGAGAAACCAGGTACCCATCATCAGCCCAACAATGCGCGGTACAGACAGCTTTGTGACAGCTGAAAGTCCCACAGGTGACAGGCAAAGCTCTCCTGTGGTGTGTAAAAGGTAAGCTAAAACCAGCCAGATGGCGGCTACCTGACCAGTCTCGTTAGGGAAGCTGGCGCCAAGAACCAAGGCACCAAATCCTAACCCCGCCTGAATAATACCCAGAGAAAATTTGACCGGTGTATTCGGCTCACATTTTCGCTTGGATAGCGTGGTCCAAAGGGAAGCAAACAGGGGTGCCAACAACATAATAAATAGTGGGTTGAGAGCGCCAAACTGCGAGGCCTTAATGTCGAAGCCAAAAATACTTCTATCGACTACCCTGTCGGCATAGAGTGTCATCGAGGCGGCGGTTTGTTCAAATAGTGCCCAGAAAACCACCGTTGAAAAGGTCAAGGTCATGAGCACCGTCATACGACCTCGTTCAACTGGATTGCACCGAGCCAGAATAAACCAGAGCAGGCCAAGGGCCACTAATAATGCAAGTCCGTTCAATGACAACTCCACGCTATGAGGGGATTGAACCAGTTGCCAGATACCGAGTAATGAGATGAGTCCACCCAAATAGATAAGTGACTCCCGATTCAGGCCAAAAAGTATGCGTTGTTTGAGTAGAATGGGGTCATGAGGTTCAGCTAAACCTCGTAAATGACGCTGACCATACAGAAAGATGATGAGTCCTATCAGCATGCCAATGCCCGCGACACCAAAACCGTATCGCCAGCCCCAGGTTTCACCCAAGTAGCCACAGAGAAGGGTCGCGACAAAAGCACCGATATTAATACCCATGTAGAACAGGGTGAATCCACTGTCTCGGCGTGGATCATTGATGCCGTAGAGCTTTCCTACAATGGTAGAAATATTGGGTTTGAGAAAACCGACGCCAACGATGATAAGGGCCATGGAAAAGTAGAAGACTTGCAGGGCGCTCTCGTCACGAATAATTTCACCATTTTGGTACTGAGCTTGAGATCCTTCAATGGCCATTCCAAAATGACCAAGGGCCAGTAGGCAACCGCCAAAAATGACTGCTTTTCGCATTCCCAAGTAACGATCCGCAAGCAGACCGCCAATAACCGGTGTGGAATAAACTAAAGCTGCGTAGCTGCCCAGTACATCCAGGCCCATGGTGTCGGTAAATAGGTGGTATTTTGTCAGGTACAGCAATAACAGGTATTTCATACCATAGAAGGAAAAACGTTCCCACATCTCTGTGGCAAAGCAAACATAGAGGCCCTTCGGGTGGCCCAGAAACTGATCGTTGCTGTCTATCACGGTGATGTGATGAGGTTCGGCATTATTATTGTTCTCCTATTTGCCGATAGTAACGATTTTTTCTCATGAGGTTAACGTTATGATGTTGTGGTTGCACTTTGACTGATCCTTTCGATAGCATAGAGCAGATCGTCAGTGCCAATTATGTTTGGCGTTGAACAACGCATTCAGTAGGGAGTATCACTGTGTCAAATGAGTCTGTAGTAGAGGTGGCTGAGGCTGTGCGACGAGGACAACGGAAGTTCAATGTACCGGAAACCCTGCCGCCGTCAGAATTTAATTCGCTCCTTGATGTTTTACAACAAACCGTCGACCTGTTTCCACAGAATCCTGCGATTACATCACTTGGGCATACGCTTAATTACACTGAACTGGATCGGTTATCGACCGCTTTTGCTGCTTACCTTCAACAGGAAACGAACCTCAAGCCTGGCGATAAGCTAGCGATTCAGATGCCAAGTGTTACTCAGTATTTGGTGGTTGCCTACGGTGCGTTTAAGGCAGGTTTAGCTGTTGTTAATATCAACCCGCTCTATACCGAAGTAGAACTTGAGTACCAGTTTAATCATGCTGATGTAAAGGCGGTGGCGGTATTCGACAAATTTCTACCCCACGTAGAAGCGGTGAGAGCCAAAACACCTATCGATTATATTTTTGTGACATCACCTTTTGACCTTCATCCCCCCCTAAAGCGCTTGCTGATGTCGACACTGTTAAAGGTAATGGGCAAGTCGGTTCCCCAAGGTACAGCAATTTCTCTACGGCAAGCACTGAATACAGAGGCTGATCATCGCTATCAGCCGGTTGTATTGGGCCTCGATGATATGGCGCTACTGCAGTACACCGGAGGGACAACCGGTGTGTCTAAACCGGCTATTATTAGTCATGGCAATCTAGTGAGTGTCACCCGACAAGGTTGGGAATTATTTCGATTAGCCTCAACCGAGAGAGGCGCTGAGCGTATGGTTTCTCCATTGCCCCTCTACCATATTTATGCATTTGCTCTGGTCGCCACGATTGGTATTTATATGGGGGCGCACACGCTGCTCATTGCTGATCCTCGTAACATTAATGGGTTTGTAAAACTGCTGCGACGCTGGCCGGCGACTATTTTCTCCGGATTGAATACGCTGTTTGTAGCGCTCTTAAACCATAAGGACTTCGACAGTATTGATTTTTCCACATTAAAAATTACGATGTCCGGTGGCGCTGCGTTGGCAACAGGTCCTGCAGAGGACTGGGCGAGTAGAACAGGCAGTACCATCAGTGATGCCTATGGTCTTACTGAGGCATCACCAATTGTGTCTTTTAGTCCCCCTAATTCGGGAAAAAAGGGTTCTGTTGGTATCGCCATGCCCGATACTGAATTACGCATCGCAGATGAACAGGGTATTGCGCAAGGGGTCGATGAACACGGTGAAATATGGGTGCGTGGGCCACAGGTCATGAAAGGATACCTCCACTTTCCAGAAGAAACAGCCAAGACTATCACTGAAGATGGCTGGTTGAAAACGGGCGATATTGGCTCGGTGGATGCCGATGGTTTCCTCTATATTCACGATCGACTTAAAGACATGATTATTGTCTCCGGATTTAACGTCTACCCCAATGAAATTGAAGGCGTAATATCAAAACACCCCGATATTACCTACTGTGCAGTGGTGGGGGTTCCGGATGATCACACAGGGGAAGCGGTCAAATTATTTGTGGTTAGTACTAATGCTGCCTTGACGGATGACGATATTCGGGCTTTTTGCAGCAGTAAACTTGCTCGTTATAAATGGCCTAAACACATTGAGTTCCGTGATGAGTTACCCCTGTCCAATGTGGGTAAAGTATTACGCCGGGAATTGCGCGATAGTTAATCCATGCAAAATGAATTAAAGACCTGGCAGGCCAGTATTGCTGAGTGCCTCAGTATCGATCGTTTTCGTCTCAATCAGCAGCTGAGGCAAATCGAGCACTGCGTCAAACAGGGGAAACCCTTTGATCGAGAGCTGAAACTATTTGCCGATGCGTTGGAGCGCTCCCGGAAAAAGTATTGTGCTCGAAAGAACAGCGTGCCTGCCATAGAGTACCCCGAAGAACTGCCCATTGCCGCTCGGCGCGATGAGATTCGTGAAGCCATTGCTCATCATCAGGTAGTAGTTATCGCGGGTGAAACCGGTTCAGGAAAAACCACACAGATACCCAAAATTTGTCTTGAACTGGGACGAGGTGTGTCTGGAATGATTGGGCATACTCAGCCCAGGCGGATTGCTGCGCGAACAGTGGCCAACCGTATTGCAGAGGAATTGAACCAACCGTTAGGGGAATCTGTTGGCTATCAGGTTCGCTTTAATGATGTACGCAGTGACAACACACTGATCAAGCTGATGACAGACGGTATTCTACTGGCCGAAATTCAGCATGATCGTTACCTTAATCGTTACGATACGATCATTATCGATGAGGCCCATGAGCGTAGCCTGAATATCGATTTTCTACTGGGCTATTTAAAGAATATTTTGCCGCAACGGCCCGATCTAAAATTAATTATTACCTCAGCAACCATCGATGTGGAACGTTTTTCGGTTCATTTTGATAATGCTCCCGTTATCGAAGTGTCTGGTCGGACCCATCCAGTAGAACTCAGCTATCACCCTATGGATGAGGATCGTGACCTCGCACAGACGGTACTGCATACCGTTGAGAGTATTTTAGCGTTACCGAAACGCGGTGATATTTTGGTATTCCACAGTGGTGAACGAGAAATTCGTGAAACAGCGAATGCGCTTCGTCATGCCCAATTGCCACATGTGGAGGTCGTGCCACTCTATGCTCGACTTAGTCTGTCGGAACAGACCAAAGTATTTAAGCCGCACAAGGGTATTAGAGTTGTACTGGCGACGAACGTGGCTGAAACCTCGCTGACGGTGCCGGGTATTCGCTATGTGATTGACCCCGGTACAGCGAGGGTGAGTCGCTATAGTTATAGAACCAAAGTTCAACGATTACCCATTGAAGCGATATCGCAAGCCAGTGCGAACCAGCGTATGGGTCGCTGTGGCCGGATCAGTGAAGGGGTTTGTTTTCGTCTTTATAGCGAGGAAGATTTTTGTAACCGTCCCGAATTTACCGATCCGGAAATTATCCGTACCAACTTAGCCTCAGTCATTTTGAAAATGCTTCACATGCGTATTGGGGATATCCGTGACTTTCCCTTCGTGGAGGCACCGGATCACCGGCTAATCAATGATGGGTTTAGCCTGTTGACGGAATTACAGGCAGTCAACAGTCGCGGTGAATTAACACCGATTGGACGACAACTGTGCCGTATTCCGGTTGATCCAAGAATGGGCCGAATGCTGATGGCTGCAGCGAAGGAAGGCGCGCTCAGAGAAGTGTTAGTGATCGTCTCTGCCTTGAGCGTTCAGGATCCTCGTGAGCGCCCCGCGGATAAACAACAAGCTGCGGATGAAAAGCATCGTCAATGGCAGGATAAAGAATCTGATTTTGTGGTGCTGTTAAATTTGTGGCAGCACTTTGAAGAACAGCGCCAAGCATTAAATCGCAGCCAGTTTGATAAATACTGTCGTCGACAATTTATTTCTCCTCTTCGTATGCGGGAATGGCGTGATTTACATCATCAACTACACAGTGCCTGCCGGGAACTGAAGCTAGAAGATAATCATCAACCCGCTGACTATCCGTCGATTCATCGGGCTCTTCTGAGTGGCCTTCTAGGACAAATTGGTTTCCGCCATGAAAATAAAGAATATTTGGGTACCCGGAACCGTAAATTTCATGTGTTCCCCGCTTCAGGGCTACAGAACAAGCCACCTAAATGGTTGATGGCAGCAGAGATGCTCGAAACCTCTCGTTTATACAGTCACCACAATGCCTCTATTGACCCGGAGTGGCTCTCTAGTTTGGCTGCTCACCTTATAAAAAAGAGTTACAGCGAGCCTCACTATAGTGCTCGGAATGGTCAGGTTATGGCCTATGAAAAACAGACTCTGTATGGTCTGCCTATTGTGGAAAAACAACCCTGTAACTATGGCAAGATAAACCCATCATTGTGTCGGGAACTGTTTATTCGGGCCGCACTGGTAGAGGGTGAATATCGAGGAAAGGGTCGTTTTTTTCGACATAATCAACAGCTTCAAGATAGCTTACAGGATATTGAGTCCAGGACCCGGCGTAGGGATATTCTGGTTGATGACGAGACTTTATATGATTTTTATAATGAGCTAGTTCCTGCGGACGTCATTAATCTTGCAGGATTTGAGCATTGGCGTAAGGCGGCAGAAAAAAGTCAGCCGGAACTACTCAACATGGATATTGAACTGCTGGCACAGCGGCAACTTACGGATAATACAGAATCACAGTTTCCTGATCATATCGAATGGCAGGGCACACATTACCCTCTCAGTTATCACTTCGAGCCGGGGCATCCAGAAGATGGGGTCAGTGTTACCGTTCCCGTCAGCATTCTGCATCAGGTGCCATTGTACCATTTTGATTGGCTGGTCCCCGGGATGCTGAGAGACAAGTGTATTGCCTTAGTTAAAGGGCTGCCAAAAGCACTTCGTCGTCATTTTGTTCCGGTACCAACTCACGTGGACAAAGCACTGGTCTCATTAACGCCCAGTGACACACCATTGACAGAGGCTCTGGGTTTACAGCTCAAGCGACAAGTCAGTGTGGACGTTTCTCCAGAAAGCTGGCAGCAGGTCGCCGTGGACGATGTCTATGGATTGAATATTAAACTGGTCGATGAGAATAATCAGGTTCTCACCATGAGCCGGGACCTAGCCGCGTTGAAAGCGCAATACCGTGGTCAGGTTACTAAGACATTAGGTCAGCCTATAGCCAATACGATCGAGCGAACCAATCTAGATCAGTGGGACTTTGGCGAGTTACCGGAAGTCTTTTCCATTAAGCAGCAGGGTTTAACTATTCGGACTTATCCGGCACTAGTTGTTGAGCAGAATCAGGTTAATCTGAAACTATTGGATAGTCCAACAACAGCAGCCAACAATACACTCGATGGCTTGGTGACATTATATAAATTGGTTTGTCCTGAGCCTGACAAATATCTTCGCAAGCAATTATTAAAAGGCGCTGACTTACAGCTTAAGGCAGCAGGGTTACCGGGTAAGGAGGCATTGGCTCTATCTATAATTGATGCGGCCTATTTTCTGGCGCTGATCGAAAACAAACCCATCCCCCGAACCCAGCAAGCATTCGAGTTACATCTTACAGAGGGTAAGAGTGGCGTAGTGGGTTTTGCCAATGAGCTGGAAGCGTTATTAATTTCTTGGTTGCCATTATTATCAGAAATTCGTAAGGCGATAAAAAAACAGGGGTTAACCGCTGTCCATGCCGTAGGAGATATCAACCATCAGCTGGCCACACTGTTTGCTAAAGAATTTTTAGTTCGAGTACCGATCTTGTGGTTGCAGCAGTATCAGCGTTACCTAAAAGCGTTATTGGTACGATTGGAAAAACTCCCAGTACAGCCCCAAAAAGATAGAGAATTGGTACTGGCTTTAGACAAACTGGAGCAGCGATTAATAGAGTACGATGCTCGCTGGAATGATTTCTCCTTTGAGGTGAAGCATGAAGTTTGGCAGCATCGATTTATGCTACAGGAATATCGGGTTTCACTTTTCGCCCAGCAGCTAAAGACAGTGTTTCCTATTTCGGGAAAGCGTATTGAGGCCCACTGGAAGGAACTGAAGCCCATATTGTCTGCCTAACAAGCGAGTATTTATTTTTATGATTGAGGTGACACCTTAGTATTAATCTTTACGCTGAAACTTAATTTGGAATACTCGGTCATAGACACACTGCCGCCTGGACAGACCATTCAATAACATTAAATACAAACTTTTATGGAGATCACTATGTCAAAGTACAATCTAAAACCATTGGCTGCTGCTGTTGGTGCAGCGTTTATGGTATCTGTTGCAATTTCGCCTATGGCTTCTGCTGCTGAAAACCCTTTTCAGGCTAATGAGTTAAGTTCAGGTTACAACTTGGCAGATTCTCATGGCGAAGGAAAATGCGGCGGGAATATGGACAAAGCCGCTAAAGAAGGTAAATGTGGTGAAGGTATGGGTAAAGCCGCTAAAGAAGGTAAGTGCGGCGAAGGTATGGGCAAAGCTGCAAAAGAAGGTAAATGCGGTGAAGGCAAGTGCGGAGCAAATAAAGGCAAGGCCATGAAAGAAGGTAAGTGTGGTGAAGGAATGGATAAAGCCGCAGAGGAAGGTAAGTCTGCTATGGAAGGTAAGTGTGGCGGTAAAGAGTAATAGCCACTGTTGAGGTTTGATATGAGTAACAGCCAATTCCCAGTGCTAGGCGCGGGAGTAGGATTGAGGCGGGCCCTGATGGGCCCGTTGTCTTCTGTCTCCACCGAACAGGTGGATTTTATGGAGGTGGCCCCAGAAAACTGGATTAATGTTGGTGGGCGCTTCGGAAAACAATTTCGTGCGTACACTGAGCGTTTCCCTTTTAATTGTCATGGTTTATCTCTATCCATTGGGTCTCCTGCTCCTTTAGATTTTGATTTATTGGGTCAAATTAAACAGTTTATTAATGAGCATCAGATTCGTTGTTATTCAGAACATTTAAGTTATTGCAGCGACACAGCTCATCTCTATGACTTAATGCCTATTCCTTTTACTGAAGAGGCCGTTCGCTACACAGCGGATCGTATTCGACAGGTTCAGGATTTTCTTGGTCAGCGAATTGCGATGGAAAATGTGTCTTATTACGGTGCTCCTCAGCAGGAAATGACTGAAATTGATTTCATTAATGCCGTAATAGAGCAGGCTGACTGTGATTTTCTATTAGATGTGAACAATATCTACGTGAATAGTATCAATCATCGTTATGACGCGGAGCAGTTCCTTGGCGGTTTGCCGGGTGATCGAATAGCTTATGTCCATATGGCGGGTCACTATCAGGAAGCAGAGGATTTGCTGGTAGACACCCACGGTGCGGATGTTATTGATCCGGTATGGCAATTACTTGGCAAAGCCTACGCGCTATTTGGTGTTATGCCGACTTTGCTTGAGCGTGACTTTAACTTTCCTCCTGTCCATGAATTAATGGCTGAGGTTGCGCAGATTAAAGTATTGCAAGCGGACTATGCAGTGATAAGTCCTACATTAGGCGAGCCAGCTGAAGTGGCTAGGGCGCAACATGTCAGTTAATAGTTTTCAGCAGACTCAATATGATTTTGCCGCCTACCTTCGTGATCCGTTAGTGAATCCAGCTCCCGCTGATATCGAAGATCGTCGGATGAATATTTACCGTGATCTTATATACAACAATATCGAATCCTTTTTAAGCACCGGTTTTCCTATCCTGCGCAGCCTGTTTGAGGAGGATCATTGGCACACAATGGTCAGAGACTTTGTTAGTCGACACCAGAGTCATACGCCTTATTTTTTAGAAATAAGTCAGGAGTTTTTGCGGTATTTACAAGAAGAGCGTGGTCAGCATGTTGAGGATCCACTGTTTATGCTTGAGCTCACTCACTACGAATGGGTTGAGTTGGCACTCGATGTCTCCACAGCAGAGTTTCCTGAAGTGACAGGACACGTTGGTGATATCCTGTCTTCTACGTTTGAGGTGTCACCACTGGCTTGGCGACTATCCTACCAGTACCCCGTACACAGAATAGGCCCTGCATATCTACCAGAGAAGCCTCCTGAGGAGCCGACCTATCTTGTGGTTTATCGCAATCGTGGCCATGAAGTGAAATTTCTCGAAGTCAATGCCGTGACCACGCGACTATTGCAGTTGATTGAAGAGCAACAGATTACGGGTAGGGCAGCACTATTGTTGCTTGCGGATGAGTTACAGGCCGACGAGCCTGCTTCAGTGATTAGCTTCGGCGAAGGTATTCTGACAAAGTTACATTCACTCGATATAGTGATTTCAGTCTAACGTTCTACACAAAAAGCGGTCCGAAAAAAAACGGCCCGGTTGGGCCGTTTTCTTAACATCATTTTGTAGTCGTTAAACTACACCTGACTTTCTTTTATGTTGATTAGAACTTGGTCTTGAGGTCAATTTGAAGACGATCAAAGTCAAATTCTTCACCGCGGGTGAAATCACCGTACTCATTCGATAAGTAAGTAATCGCGAGAGCAGTGTTTTTACTTATACCGTAAGCGGCTTTAAGCATATGACCTTTGACATCGGTGCCGCCCCCGCCAAAATCAGAATCGGTAAATACCGCAAACACGGCATCAGCTTCCAAATCCTGATAGGTATAACCGACCTCCCAGTCCCCTTTGTTCTTCACTTTTCCTAAGGTCACGCCAGCGGCATAACCGGTATCTTCGTCTGCATCATTGTTTTTAACATAGTCAGTAAAGAAGGTAGTGGGAATACCAGCAAGCTTCGTGTTGAACTCGGCAAAAATTTCCAAAAGTTCATAATCGAATGCGTAGTTACCATTTCCATCCAGCGTGTTACCAAATCCGTTATCTTCATCAATCAGGATTTGTCCAGCATTTGTTGATCCTGCCACTGGGATGTAAAAGTAGCTTCCGCCGACCTTGAACGTCGCGTTGTCAGAAATTTTACCGTTATAGCCTAATTGGACACCCATCATCTCTTCAGTGTCTTTGTCGCCATTACTGCCATTGTCACTGTTTAGGAAGTGGTAGCCGGCAACAGCCCATACGGTGCCGTTATCGAAAGAAACATGTGCGCCTTCAGGACGGTAATCACCATCCCATAACAAACCATTTTTGGCGACTTGATAGTAAGGGTTTTTGGTTTTACCGCCGACAAGATGAAGGTTTTCGGCAAAACCCCAGTCAATCCATGCCGTATCCAGTTGGATGCCTTTTGATGTACCAGCTGAGCCGAGCGTTTGGTTAGTCGAGACAGGGTCATCCTCACCCGTAGCCAATCCAACACCCGCTTTTACGTCATCGCTGACTTGAGCTGTCAGGCCCATGCGGGCACGAATACGATTACGCCTTCTATCATCGTCTTTTCGATCGTCATCAATGGTTTCGTAACGGTAGCGAAAGTCACCGTTCCAAACAATTTTGTCAGCCCAGGAATCTGGCCTGGCAGCAACAGCAGTGGCTGTGCTCTCGGTTTTTACTTCCATTTGGTTCAGGCGCTCGGTTAATGCAGCGATCTGGGTTTTTAATTCATTTAGGGTCGCCTGGTCTGTGTCAGCAAACACAGCGGGGCTTGTGGATAGTGCAGCAACAGCTAAGTAAAGTGCGGTACTTTTCATTTTTTTGACTCCAATCCTTATTTATGGGGTTGTGAGTAAAATCATTAGCCGTAGTAGTGGCTAGTACAGGGTCAATATGGGCCGTCCCATCAGAACCATGCACGCATTGTCTGTTACGAATATGTCAGTTTTATGACGGAGGTATTACGCTATAGGCCTAATTTAAAGCGGATTGATGCCAGCATTTGCCTACTTTCTATCCAAAACCAAGGTTTACTATGATTTTCATGCTCATCTTGCGCTATACCTGAAAAAGCGGAGCGTGTAGAATTGGCCGGATTCGCTGTAACCATAAAAGCCATTAGAGCTTTAACAATAGAAAACAAGGGGAGTCGCCCAATGAAGTGGACCATGTTGCTGCTGACGGGAATATTGCTGTCGAATCAAGTTTTGGCTGAAACAACTGGTATTCCTGAAGATCCATGGGAAGGTTTTAACCGGAAGGTGTATGTATTCAATGACACACTGGATACCTATGCACTGAAGCCCGTGGCCAAGGGATACCGTGCAGTGACACCTGATCCGGTTGAAGACGGTATTGGGAGAATGTTTTCTAATGTGGGTGAGATCGTTAATGTCATGAATGACATTCTTCAGGGCAAGTTCCGTCAGGCCGGTAATGATACGGGGCGCTTCCTAGTAAACACCACCGTCGGTTTGGTTGGTTTTTTTGATGTTGCTCAGCATGCTGGTATGCCAAAGAGTGCTGGTGAAGACTTTGGTCAAACACTAGGTGCCTGGGGTGTAGGTAGTGGCCCCTATATTGTGATTCCACTGTTTGGACCAAGTACATTACGTGATGGCCCTGCCAAAATCGTTGACCAGCTGGTTAATCCGATCAATGAAATTGACCACGTTCCAACTCGGAACGCAGTTTACGGGCTTGAAATCATTTCTTTGCGTGCTCAATTGTTGAAGGCCGAAGAGCTGATTACTGGCGACAAGTACAGTTTCATTCGAGACGCTTATCTACAACACCGCGAATTTTTACTCAAGGATGGTAATGTAGAAGACGATTTTGGTGAATATGGCGAAGAATAGTAAGAGACTATTTTTAACTAACACTACTATCAGCTAGCACTACCAGGAATTGAGAAAAAATTTAAACGGGGCAGGGAGTGAGTCTCTAGCCTATTGGATCTCGATCCTGGATTACCTATGGATAAGAACAGCAAACTTTTCATTGTTGCTGACAGTATAGAGCATTGTCAGATACTGGAAAATTATCTAGCCGAGACGAATTGGGATGTTTCAAAGTTTGACAACCCAGATGAAGCGCTAGAGAAAATTGAGGCAGAACACCCGCGTGTGGTTGTGGTCGATCTGCCTCTAGACTTCATGCAAGAAAAGTTTGGTCTTCTCCCCAGTCAGGACACCGATACGGCCTATGTGGCCATTCTCCCCGAGGTTGACCCTCGCGAAGTCGCAAAGTTTTTTCATAATAACGCATCAGATGTACTGATTAAGCCTTTTGCTGATGAACGATTTCGTCAGGCGATTGAGAGGGCGTCCAACTATAAAAGCTTAATCGTCCAGAATCGTCAGTATCGCGAGCAACTGGAAATGGCCAATCGTAACCTCCGGGAAAGCTTTCGTATTCTTGAACAGGATCAAATAGCCGGGCGCCAAGTACAGAACAGCCTATTACCCGTTACACCTATGATTCATGGTGATTATGAGATTGCGCATCATATAGAACCGTCACTTTATCTTAGTGGTGACTTCGTTGGTTATAACGTCATTTTCGATCGCTATATGGTGCTTTATGTGGCGGATGTTTCTGGTCATGGAGCCTCGTCTGCATTTCTGACGGTATTGCTGAAATTCATTCTGAATCGTATTTTGCGTCGCCATGTTACTCAAAATGATTATAAGGCGTTCGCCAGAGCCCCCGAAGGCTTCATTGAGCACATCAATAAGCAAATCATGGCGTTGGGGTTGGATAAGCACTTAACATTATTCTCTGCCTGTATTGATATGGAGCGAAATTTTCTTCGTTACTCCGTAGCCGCTCATATGCCTATGCCGGTTTTTGTCACCAATGGGGATGTTCGAATTCTTCCGGGTAAGGGCAAGCCCGTAGGAATTTTTAGTAACTGTACATGGGAAGTTCAAGAAATTGCGCTACCTGATAAGTTTGCTATGGTTATTGTGTCTGATGGCGTTCTTGAAATTTTGCCAGGCAAGACCCTCAAGCAAAAAGAACAATTTATTTCAGACACTATCGCTAAATCTGATACGTCTATAGAAGCGATCTGTGAGGGGTTAGGTATTCATCAGGGTCAGGATGTACCTGATGACATAACTGTATTAACCCTGCGTAGGGGGTATTGAGTGGAGGCCGGGAAGATTCTGGTATCCCAGCATGATGGCACTTATGTTATCAAGTTGGTGGGTGACGTGCGAGTTACTCTATGTACCACACTGAATAACTATATAGAAACCATCTTTAAAGGTGGCAATGTTTCTGAGGTGGTGGTGGATATGCTCGATACCGATGGCGTCGATAGCACCACACTAGGTTTGCTTGCCAAACTGGCAATCCACTGCAACGGCAGCTTTAACATCAAGCCAACGGTATTTTGTCCGGACGAGAGCCTTTATCACACGCTGGACATTATGGGGTTAGATGATGTTTTTGATATCGTCCAAGACTCGCTTGAAACCATTGAAAACTTTGAAGAGCTACCAACAACGTCTATTGATGAGCGCGAAGCAGGGGAGAGAGTACTTGAAGCTCATAGACTGTTGTCACAGTTGAATGAAAAAAACAAACAGGAGTTTGTCGATTTAATTCACACATTGGAGCAGGGCGAGTAACCTACTTTAGTGGTTAGCTCTGATGATTTAGACCGTTGTGTTTGTTGGCTCGATGTTTGGCCTGAATAAAGTCAGAGTGAGAAACATAAAGCAGCTCAGCAATTCGTCGAATCATAGCCTCTTCATGTTTATCCAGGTGGTCATCGGCGTAGGCTATTTGCCATAGATTTTCAACGAGACCAAACTTTCTTTCTGCATCAAAGTGATCATTGATTAGCCGAGTAAATTGAAACAGGGAAGTCGCTTCAGCAACCTCTTGCTGAGCAAGTTTTATCAAATACTCGATTTGTTTTTCGCTTAATCCAAATTGTTGTTTTAGCAATTCTCGTATAGCGTCCCGCTCATTCGTTTTAAGCTGGCGGTCAATCACCATTATTTCAACCATTAGAGAGGCGGCAGCTAATTGCAACTGGTGTTCTTTGTCGCCATCTGGATTTGTGATTTCTGCAGTAAAAAACTGTCTGATACTGTCAATCAATTAGCCAGCTCCTGCAGCATATTTTCAAGCTTAATCTGATCTGCCACAAAATTACGTATGCCTTCAGCCAGTTTTTCAGTGGCCATTGAATTTGAATTCATTTGATAGCGGAAAGGGGATTCATTCATGGTGTTGAACAAGATGCTGTCGCCCGTGTCACCGGGGTCCAAACTACGAGGAAGCTCGCTATAGTCATTGTTGAGTTCTTCTAAAAGCTGGGGGCTGATGGTGAGCCTGTCACAACCCGCGAGGGCTTCAATTTCACCTGTATTACGAAAGCTAGCTCCCATCACGATGGTGTTGTAATTGTTCTGCCGATAGAAGTTATAAATAGTTTTTACCGAAACAACACCTGGGTCTTCATGGGGTAAGTAGTCGGGTTGACCGCCATTCGCTTTATGCCAGTCAAGAATTCTACCGACGAAGGGCGATATTAAAAATGCGCCTGCATCGGCAGCAGCAGCGGCTTGTTCGAAGCCAAATAACAAGGTGAGATTACACTGTATTCCCTGTTTCTCCAGTAGTTCTGCAGCACGTATACCTTCCCAGGTAGAGGCAATTTTTAGCAATATTCGATCAGTATCCACGCCGGCTTCTTGGTAGCGCTCAACAAGACGTTTTCCTCGCTCCACTGTTGCTATTGTGTCGAAAGAAAGGCGAGCATCTATTTCGGTAGATACTCTCCCTGGAACAACGGTTAAGATTTCGCGACCAATTCTGACGGCCAGTTCATCCATACTATCGGAAAGTTGATTGGCACTAGACGTCTTCTTTGCCGACGCAATACTTGCATGCAGTAAAGGTTCGTACTGGGGAAGTTGGGCGGCCTTGAGTAACAGTGATGGGTTGGTTGTCGCATCAATTGGCTGATACTGACGGATGGCCTCTATGTCTCCTGTATCGGCAACGACAACGGTCATTTCTCTGAGTTGATCTAATTTGCTTGGCTTCATCATTAGTGGCATCTTTTTACGCGGCAGACATTTGACTGAGTGCCTGATAGAGAACTTCGGTACCTGCATCTGGAAGGTGGGCGTTCTCACTAATATGGCGACGAAATTTTCGTGCGCCGGGAAGGCCTTGATATAGGCCCAGAATATGGCGGGTCATATGGCTTAATTTGACCCCATTGGCTAGTTCGCTGGCGATGAATTCAGAATACTGTTCCAGTACGGTTGTTCGGCAGGGCGCTGGCTCACTGCTATGGTATAGCTTTAAATCTGCTTCAGCCAGCAGGTAAGGGTTGTGGTACGCCTCTCTACCCATCATCACCCCGTCGACGTAATTCAAGTGTCCTATAGCTTCGTCAATGGTTTTAATCCCGCCGTTAATAATAATTTCCAGTTGAGGAAAATCCCGCTTGAGTTGGTAAATTCGATCGTAGTCGAGTGGTGGCACTTCACGATTTTGCTTAGGACTCAAACCCTTCAGCCAGGCTTTACGAGCGTGTACGACAAAGGTTTTACACCCGGCAGCGGCCAGGGTGCCGGTGAAATCACAAAGAAATTGGTAGCTATCTTGTTCGTCTATACCGATTCGATGTTTGATGGTGATAGGGATATTAGTAGCGTCTTGCATGGCTAAAAAACAATCTGCTACAAGCTGGGGATGCTTCATCAAAATTGCGCCAAATTTACCAGATTGGACCCGGTCACTTGGGCAGCCGCAATTTAAGTTTATTTCGTCATAATTATAATCGCTGGCAAGGCGTGCGCTTATGGCAAGTTCTTCAGGGTCGCTGCCGCCAAGTTGAAGCGCAATAGGGTGTTCAGTCTCGTGATAGTGAAGGTGTCGATGGCGATCACCGTGTATCAATGCGCCAGTAGTAACCATCTCGGTGTACAGCAATGTGTCCTTGCTCAATAAACGATGAAAATACCGACAAAAACGATCGGTATAATCCATCATTGGTGCAACCGAAAAGCGACGATCGATAGGACTCGGTGTTGGGAAGCTAATTGAACCGCTATTTGTGGCCATATTGAGTACAGGGTTGCTTGTCCGTAAATCGCGTCATTATATCGGTAAATTATATAAAATTACTGCATTGGGGAAGTAAAGTTGGCGTGTTAGCATGAAGAATTGGACGTCACAATAATTTTAATTAAGAAGCATCCATGAATAAGCCTGAAAAAGAAGTCGAAGCTCAGGGGGGCGTCAGTTCGATTGCATCCCATGGATTGATGGAGTGTCTATTGCTGGCGGCTAGCCTGGAAGGGAGGCCTACCTCAATAGCATCCATTTCCTCTGGCCTTCCACTAGAGGATGGAAAGCTAACCCCCTCTTTGTTTAATCGTGCCGCAAACAGAGCGGGCCTTGCATCCATTTTACTTTCCAGGGATCTCGATAAAATTCCTTCGGAAGTATTGCCGGTTCTTCTCATACTTAAAAATGGTGAGGGGGTGGTGCTGTCAGACATCCATACTGACCTAGGGCTTGCTGTACTCATTGACCCTGAAACACACCAGCCGGTGCAAGTTGACTATCAACAATTGCTAGAAATTTACAGTGGCCATGTTTTTTATATGAGGCCAATGCAGCAGTTTGATTCACGCACACCAAAGATATATCACAATGGTCATGACCATTGGTTCTGGGGTGTATTGAAGAGCTCATGGAAAATTTATCGCGATGTGTTGATCGCTTCTTTCCTGATTAATTTGTTTGTTTTGGCGCAACCCTTGTTTGTCATGAATGTGTACGACAGAGTAGTGCCCAATAATGCCATTGAGACACTTTGGGCCCTAGCCATTGGTGTGGTCATTGTTTATTTATTCGATTTGGCACTGAAATTATTACGAGCTTATCTGGTAGAGCTTGCAGCTAAACGAACGGATGTTGTGTTATCAGCCCAGTTGTTTGAGAAAGTTCTGAACCTAAAAATGGTGGCCCGACCAAACTCCACAGGTGCGTTTGCTTCACGACTCCATGATTTCGATATGCTTCGAAATTTCGTCACTTCGTCCACGATGCTCACATTAATTGACCTGCCTTTCGTCGTCCTATTTTTAGTGTTTATCTTTTACCTTGGAAGTTGGCTCGTAGTGGTGCCAATTGTTATTTTTCCTTTGGGACTCTATATCGCTTTTAGAGCACAGCAAAAGCTTCGACCAACGATTGAAAATGTGATGCGTGGCAGTGCCAAAAAAAATGCCACCTTGATTGAAAGTTTGGTTGGTATTGAAACCATTAAAACGATGGGCGCTGAAAGTCAAGTACAAAGAGCCTGGGAGCAATCAGTTGGCTACGTCTCACAGTGGAGTCTACAGTCCCGGATTACCTCTAATGGCGCGCTGCAGACAGTGCAGTTTCTTCAGCAAATCGCCATGGTGGCCATTGTTGTAACGGGCGTATACCTAATTTCTGATCAGAGCCTGACATTAGGTGGTCTTATTGCCTGCGTCATACTCAACGGTCGAGCATTAGCGCCAATGAGCCAGGTGGCCAGTCTACTCGTCAGTTATGACCATGCTGAAGCCACACTGAAATCCCTAAACGAAGTGATGGAACTTCCTGTCGAGCGAGACCCAGAAAAGCGATACCTACATCGCCCGGTATATGAGGGGAAAATCCAACTTAAACAGGTGTGCTTTAGCTACCCTGAACAACCTATGCCAGCACTGGATAATATCAATACAACCATCAATCCTGGTGAAAAGGTCGGTATCATTGGTCGAATAGGTTCGGGAAAATCAACCTTGGCCAAAATGTTAATCCGTCTTTACGATCCGTCAAGTGGTTCAGTTTTACTTGATGGTTTTGATGCCCAGCAGTTAGATCCTGCCGACCTCCGCAAAAACCTGGGGTATGTAGCCCAGGATGCAAAATTATTTTATGGCACGGTGCGCGAAAATATTACCTTTGGTCTCAATGCAGTTTCCGATGAAGAGGTAGTTGCGGCAGCAACAAAGGCAGGAATCCTTGAGTTAGTGAATAGCCATCCACTTGGTTTTGAAATGCCTGTAGGTGAACGGGGTGAGACTTTATCGGGTGGGCAGCGTAGTGCAATTTCATTATCTCGTGTTTTCCTCAGAAGCCCTCGGGTATTGTTAATGGATGAGCCGACTGCCGCAATGGATCAGGGTACAGAAGAAAGAATGCGTCAACAAATCAGGACTGAATTTACTGACTGCACTCTATTATTGATCACTCATAAGATGAACATGCTGGATTTAGTTGATCGGCTAATTGTGATGGATAAAGGGACAATTGTCGCTGATGGGCCTAAAGCAGAGGTATTGGAAGCTTTGAAGACTGGCACCGTGAGGGGTAGATCCTAATGCTGGATAAACAGTTGGACAAAGTGCGTAAGCATTTTAATGAGACTCCTTCTACCGATCTGAAGTACATGTCTTATTCCTCCGAGGCGGTATTAAAGCAATCACCTTTGATAGCTCAATCACTGCTGTGGGTCATTGTGGCCTTTATAGTGGTTATGATGACATGGGCCAGTCTTGCTGTAGTGGATGAATTTACTCGAGGAGAGGGAAAAATTGTACCGTCTAGCAATTTACAAGTGGTTCAAAATCTCGAAGGCGGAATACTGGCAGAGCTGATGGTGTCAGTCGGAGATATTGTTGACCGCGGGCAACCACTACTACAAATTGACGATACCATATTTGCCTCTACCTATAGAGAGCGGTCTCTTCAGGCTGAGCAACTCATTGTTAAAGCGGCGAGACTGCGTGCAGAGGCCAACAGTAGTGACTTTGATATAGAGTTGTCCAAGCTTAATGGCGTGAGAAACCACTCGTTGGTTCTTAGTGAGAGGGCTTTATATGCGTCACGCAAAGAAGAGCATCTCTCCGAGTTAGAAATATTAAATCAGAAAGCATCTCAAAAATATCAAGAGTTATCTTCGGTTAAGGTTAATAAGCAGAGTCTTTCTGATAGTTATGACCTGCTAAAAAGGGAACTGAATATCACGCGACCTCTTGTTGCAGAAGGGGCTGTGTCACATGTTGAGTTGCTTAGGTTAGAACGACAGCTAAATGATTTAAAAGGAGAGCTGGGTCAAGCGAAACTGGCCATCCCTCAACTTGAGTCGGCATATAAAGAAGTGATAAAAAATGTAGAAACTCACACCCAGAGCTTTGCCAGTGAGTCGAGGGGAGAATTGAATGAAATTATGTCTGAATTAGGGCGTATTCTTCAAAGTAATGAGGCATTGGAGGATAGAGTAGACCGAACCATTGTTCGCTCACCGATGAAGGGGACCGTGAAGCAACTCAAAGTGAATACCATCGGCGGTATTATTCAGCCGGGTATGGACTTAGTGGAAATTGTGCCATTCGACGATTCCTTGTTGGTAGATGCTCGTGTGCGACCGGCTGATATTGCCTTTATTCACCCTGAACAGCATGCCACCGTAAAATTCACCGCTTATGATTTCTCAATACATGGGAGCTTGTCGGCCAAAGTGACCCATATTAGCCCTGATACCATCGTCGATGAAGAAGGCGTTAGCTATTATCAGGTCAGACTCAAAACAGAAGATAACCACCTTGGTCGAGAAGACGAGCCATTACCCATTATTCCGGGTATGATTGTTCAAGTGGATATATTAACAGGGCAGAAGACAATCCTTGATTACATACTCAAACCTATTCTTAAAACCAAAGAGTTGGCCTTCCGAGAGCGTTGATTAGTACTGTATTTACCCTGTCATAGTTAGCACGTTATAATGTCTTTGAGAAGTCGAGCTAACTTGTAATTAATAGCGTCTCAACACTAGCCTTTTCCATAGAGTGCTTAGATTCTTTTGTGGGACTAAGGATTATGATTTATGAGAGCCTATAAATTTAAAGTCTTTGATGCATACTTTATTAAGATTTTTTACTACTGTGGTGTATAGAATTTACAAATTGATGTGTAATAAAAGGGAGAGTAATTGTGTTGCAACGTAACTTATTAATCACGGCGCTGGCTAGTATTGCAGGAATTTCATTTCAGCTTCAGGCCGAAACTCTCGATTTGCGAGACGCTATTGCCCAAACGATTCAATCAAACCCAGAAGTTCTTACCGAGTTGCGGGAGATGGATGCACGTGAACGCCAAGTTCGTGAAGCATTGGGTGCTTACTACCCTACGGTCGATTTGTTAGCCGGTTTTGGTTTTCAGGAGCGCGACCCTACGTCGGAACAAAAAGTAAATGGGGAGCGTAACGAACTGGATCGCAGTGAGGCTCAGATAAACCTTCGCCAGCTCGTGTTTGATGGGTTCAGTACTACGAATGAGTACAGAAACCAGCAATCACGGCTTGAAAGTTCCACTTTTCGGGCCTCATCCGTGGGAGAGGACGTTGCTCTGAAAGTAGCGCGAAGCTACTTTGATGTGATGAAACAGGAAGATATTCATGTACTAACGAATCAAACCCTGGCAACGCACAAAGATATCTATGAAAAAATGAAAAAACGTTTTGATTCAGGTGTAGGTAGCCGTGCCGATCTGGACCAGATTTCTAGCCGTTATGCTTTAGCTAAAACCAATGCAATTAACCAGAATGCAAATGTGATTGATGCTAAAACAAACTTCCAGCGTGTCGTTGGCCGTTTTCCTGCGCAAGGCGAGTTGGTTAACCCTGGGTCTTACCGAAAATATTTGCCAGCTTCAGTTGATGATGCGGTAGCAAAAGCGGTAGAAAGCCATCCTCTGCTGAAATCATCAGGTGCTGATATAGATGCTGTGAACTACCGTTATGAGCAAACTAAAAGTGCCTTCTATCCACACTTTCATTTTGAAGTTGAACGTGACCTCAATGACAATATCGATGGTGTTGAAGGGCAGGTAGATGATCTTAAGGTTATGCTGCGCATGCGCTACAATCTGTTCCGCGGCCGCTCTGATGAAGCGCGCACGCAACAGTTCGCCCACTTGCTAGAAAAATCTAAAGAAATTCGTAATAACACGCATCGTCAGGTTGAACAAGAAACACGCCTGTCTTGGGTTGCCTACGAGGCAATTCGCGATCAACTGCCGGCACTTGAGGATTACGCAAGAGATGCTGAGTTAACACGAGATGCTTACGTGCAGCAGTTTGATCTTGGCCGAAGAACGTTGCTAGATCTTCTTAACACCGAAAATGAAATGATTGCCGCAAGAGAGTCTCTTGTAAGAGCCAACCATGACACGTTACTTAACGAGTACCGTTTGTTCCATGCAATGGGCGAACTGCTCTTTACGGTAGGTGTTGAACTCTAAAAGCGGCCATGATGCGTAAAAAAAGCCTGAACGGTAATTAGTAGCCCCTAAACGGCAAGCTAGTTCTTTTATTATTGTGATATAAAACACATTACAAATACTGTTTTCAGTTGAGATAGCCCATAAAAAGCTTTTGTATACTGAAAATAAGGCCGTTATACGAACAAAACGAACCTCATAGGGTGGTACAAATGGACGTCAAGGTGAAAGATGAAAATGCTGTTGAGTTAACTGATGGTGCCAAGGCCATAGGCTTTGTACGATCGACCGAAGGTGCGACAGTTGTCGTCATTTCTGCCGATGGCTCCATTCGTGAACTTAATCCTGGCGACCCTATTTTTGAGGGAGATATTCTTCAAGTAACCGACGGCTCTAGTATTGCGCTAGCATTTGCTGACGGCTCTGTTCGCCAGTTATCTAGTGGTGAAGCCTTTCAGCTTAGCCAGGGGAATTTTGACCAACTGACGTTGCTAGAAGGCTTTGACGAGACAGAAAACCCTGAATTTCAGGATCTATTGGCAGCCCTGAGTGCGGGTGAAGATATTTCTGAAGATCAAGAAGCTACTGCAGCGGGTGAAAGTGGTGCTGGTGGTGGTGAACTTGGCGGTGGATTATTATTTTCGTTAATTGGATCGGAAGTAACGCCTACTGCGGGTATTGATCCTGACTACATACCGCCACCCTTGCTCGACCCTACGGCAGATACTGATGTAAATCAGGAAGTTTCGCGTAGGGTTGACCTTGGAGCCTCAGGTCTCGTTACTGTAAATGCAGATGCAATCCCTGAGAATGAAGAAATCGTTTATACCGTTCAGGTAGATGAGGCCCCTGTGGGAAGTGATTTAATCCTTACCCTGACTAACGGTGTTCAAATTACTATTCTGGAAGGCCAAAATAGCGGTACCTCCTCACCACAACCTGCACAAGGTGATGATGTCTACAAAGATGGTGAAACATTTAATGTAGGTATCCAGAGTTCTTCTGGTGGTGGCTATGACACCTTGAATATTTCTGACACCACAAGTGTAACGATTGTCGACACCATTGATGCCTCTGTTGTGACCATTACCGTAGTAGATGCAGCTGGTGACGTGATTGCTGACCCGAGCACTATCGTGGAAGGTACCACCGCGTTCTTCCGCTACAGCGTGGACAATCCGCCCGAGACTGATCTAACACTGACAACGACCGATCTGGGTAACGTCATTATCACTGCCGCTGGACCGGGCTATACCGATGTGGCGGTACCGAACCGTGCTGATGACCGGTACGACCAAGGTCCAGATGAAACCACGGCCGATGTACTCACCTGGAGTGGTGGTAACTACGAAGATCTGACCCATACATCCACCGCGGATGCGACCATTGTTGATGACAATGATGCCTCTGTTGTGACCATTACCGTAGTAGATGCAGCTGGTGACGTGATTGCTGACCCGAGCACTATCGTGGAAGGTACCACCGCGTTCTTCCGCTACAGCGTGGACAATCCGCCCGAGACTGAT
>Ga0206129_10000504_pt1 | contig 60000 bp, 93 predicted proteins | sample Helgoland_Spring_8_FD_148616 | JGI IMG/M metagenome (GOLD analysis project Ga0206129, IMG submission 148616) | Pelagic subsurface seawater microbial communities from Kabeltonne, Helgoland, North Sea - Helgoland_Spring_Bloom_20160502_2 | ecosystem: Environmental > Aquatic > Marine > Epipelagic ...
ACGGATGAACCTTGGTTGTACATGTTCCGTGGTTCTTGGTCTATGTTCCGTGGTGCTTGGACCAGGGCTCTTGCTTTTAATTCTGTGTCTATTTTATCAGGAGCGTAGGCTATGATTTGACTTAAAATGTCGTCCATTATTCCCCTAACATAGTAGCTAAGCCACCGGTTGCTTGTAGCTGACGATCTTTAGTTAATAAATTTTTTTGTATGTTTTCTAATTCTAATAAACCTTGTTCTGTAACTTTAGGAGGAGAGGATGTTAGTTGTGGAGCAGCAGCTTCTTTCATTTCTTTTGCCATCTTTTCTGCAAACGAATATGCTGTGTCTTCATCTATGCCACCATCTAACATTTTTTTTATTATTGTTTGTTTGTATTTTTCAATATCATCATCTACTTTTTTAATTTTTCTTGCACTTCCTATAAGATCACCCACCATACTAGATCTATCGTTTTTTGTTTGATCAATTATATTTAAAATCATTTCATCTGCAGTTTCTCCAGTTTTAGGACTAATTTTACCGGTATACGCAGGGTTGTCTAATAGTTTGTTAAACTGTTTAGGATTGTACAGTTGTAATAGTTCTTTTGGGCTTTTAGCGTTGGTGCTTCCCTTAGACATAAATTTTAACATCTCTCTGGCTAATCCTTTTCCTGCTGTTAATCCTCCACCTAAAAATAAACCAATACGGCCGCCGTCTGCTTTTGCGTCTGCTTTTGTTTTTCTAATAGCTTCAGGTACTTCTTCCCCTACTTCTTTAAATATATCATCAGAAATACCAGACATCTCATCAACAACCTCTCCTGCATATTCTCTATCAGTTCTTAAATAAGCTGTGCCTTCTTCGTACTCATCTGGTGGATTTTTACCTTTCATCGTTTCATCAGCCTGACCTTTTCCAGGTTTATAACTCATGTAAGTTTCTTCGGTTAAAGGATTACCATAGTAACTAGGTGCATCAACATCATCAACCAGTTTCATTCTTTGAATTGTTTGTTGTCCGGTTGTAACATCTTCTGTTAATTCAAAATCTTTATATTTTGTAACTTTTTGCCTATCTGCTAAAGATTTAGTTTGAGTTACATCATCACCTAGTGTTTTAATTTTATTTACAAGTTTAAAAAAGTATGGAGGAACTTGTCCGCCGGATCCTGCAGCTTGTTTTACAGTCTCTGTTACAGCTTTTTTAGTACCACCTTCACCTAAAGATAATAATCCTGATTTAAATGCTGCTGCGCCACCACCTATACTTGCAAGTAATTTTAAAAATGCACGTCTTCCACCACCACCTGCTGAAAAAGGAACTCTCATGTTGTCATTATCTTCTGCAAGCAAATAATTTAATCCTGTTGATGTTGTAGCTTGTGCTCCTGGTGACATTAATCTAGTTCTAGCCATCAAGGAGTCTGAGCCATGTCCAATGTCATCGAGACTCGGTTCAACGTCAACCATACCCCCTGTGTAGTATCCTGCACGTCCGCCTTTTGCCATAAATTGATTATATCTTTCAATCCCCATATCATCAATTGCATCTTGTTCTGATGCATATTCTTTACCATCAACCATCATTCCACGTCTTTCATTAGGATCAGGATCGTTAAATGTATAAATACCTTTAGGAGAAACATAGTCTCCAGCATCATAAGTTTTGTCAGCATTAAAATAAATTCCTGAGTTAGGGTTCAACATCATGCTTCTTCTTAAACCTTCTTGATAGTGAGCAAATTGTTCAGCAGGTGTTTTAAAAAATTTTTCCATTGCAAATGGACTTGTGCCAGGAGCTACTCCTGTAAAACTTGCTAGACCACCGCCCATAGGACCTACACCCCCAAGACCGGCCATTGGTGCACCCATCATTCCCATATCTCCATAATTTTTTTGTAAAGTATTAAAATAAGCTACAGCTTTAATTTGTTCTGGTCTTAGACCCATGTTTGTAGCTGCACCATATAAATTTGCTTCATTAGGTTTTAAATCAGGGCTATTCATAGGATAAGAGGTAGTTTTTTTTCCATACATATCCCCTAGTTGACCTATTTCTAATCCTTGGGTTTTACTTCCTTTTCTAACTCTGTCTTGCATGTTTCTTTGAATTTCATTTAACTTAATATTTTGTTCATAGGTATTTTTCATTCTTGCATCTACCTCTGGCATAACTTGATTACCGACTGCGTAACCTGCACGTCCGCCTTTGGCCATGTCTTCTGGATCATAGTCATATAGGTTATCAGGGTCTCTTTGAAAAATATGATCTTCAGTATCTTGTAATATTTTTTTAGATTGTTCTGGTGTTAAATCTTTATACTTACCTTTTCTAGCAATAATAGAATTTGCTTCTTTCATAGCTTTTATTGGTTCTAAAGTTTTTATGTATGTGATTGTATCAGTAACAGTGTCTGTTTTAATAGTTTCAATAGGAGCCATTTTAGTATTTTCCATAGCGTCCTCATAGTTGCTATCAAATTGTCTTCTAAATTTTTCTTTGCTGGAATTACTGAGGTTGTTCCATTCTTTTTGACTATATCCAAAAGCATCGCTGTCAATAATTTTTTTATCTAAATCATTAAGATACTTGTTACTAAAAATATTAGTTTCACCAGGTTGGTTTAAACTAGAATTATTAAACATATCTCTTTGAAGGACTTTGTCATTTTTTTTAAGATTATTAGGATCTACAATGTCACCACTTTTTTTCATGGCTTCTACTTGTTCTTTAAAACTTGTTTTTTGTGGAAACTCTATAACCTCACCTTTTTTAGGAAAAATTTTATTCAATTGATCTATGGCTGCTTGACCGGAATACACTTTAGGTTTGCTTGCAGATTCAATTATATTTAAGAATTTTAAAACATCTGCTTCTGATCTAATAAAATCATCTAATTGATTCATTGGAATTCCTGCTTTTTGTAACAATGCTACAATCTCTGCGGCTTTAGCTTCTGATTGCATAGCACCGGGTATAGTTGTAATCCCTGAACCTTGGTTCTTGGTCAATGATTTTCTAGCTACACCTTGTATAAATTTTATTGCCGACATTAATAGTACTCCTTCTTCCTTGGTTCTGGTATTTCGTCTTCGTAATCCTCTGGGTGGGGTAGGAAGCCTCCCTGCCTAAATCGCATAATAGCCATAGTCATAGAATCGACTAAGTCATCATGATCGCCATAAGGAAATGACGCACATTCCTCAATGACCTCTTCTGCAAACTGTTCATCAGGAGCCCAAATTAAACCGGCCTCAAATAACGGTGCACAAGAATTTACTCTAACATGTTTATCATTACCACGACTTGGAGTAAAAGTCATCACCGGAATGTCCATTTGTCTAAGTTCGTGAGTTAGTGGGGTTCCAGATGCTTTCTGCTCAACAATCACCATATCCGGATTCCAATATTTATATTGCTCTAATGCGGCACGACGCAGTTCTGGAAACTCATAACGCTCTTTTATCGCATCTAGCAAAATTATATTAGGTTTACTATCTTCAGTAGGGTAAAATATACCCCAAGTAGTGATTGCAGAGTAATCGGCCGTTTCTTTCTTCAAAAAAGCCGTATCATAGCTTTGAATTACGTAACTAACGTCTGGTAAAAATTCTTTATCCCATTTCTTCCACCATTCACGTTTAATTAGTGCTCCTTCTTCAGAAGTTGGCTCTTGCATCCATTGTGCGTTCCATTTTCCAACCGGAAGCGTTGCTTTAACACTTTCTAACTCTGATAATTTCCAATATTCTGGCCAAACAGGTTTTTTCTTATCTCCGTGGTCCAAGATTGCTGGAAATTCAACCACTTCCCACTGATCACCCTTAACTTTTTTCTGATTATCTAATAAAATACCTGTTAAATCTTTTTTTGACCAACGCGTCATAACTAAAACTATCTGTCCACCCGGTTGAAGCCTTTGACGTGGACCCGATGTATACCATTCATACGCATTATCAAACGCGTTAAGACTCATTGCGTCTTGCTCCGAGTGTGGATCATCAATAATTAGTAAATCCGCACCACGGCCCGTGATTGCTCCACCAACACCCGCTGCAAAATACTCTCCACCTTGAGCAGTCTCCCATCTTCCTGCAGCCTGAGAATCTTCCCTAAGTGTTGTGTCAAATATTTTAGAATATTCATCACTATCAATTAGTGTTTTAGCTTTACGACCAAACCTTACGGCTAACTCTCCTGTGTGGGTTGCTTGAATGATCTTGAGTTTTGGATTACGGCCCACCATCCATGCTGGAAGTAGGTAAGATGCAAACTCAGACTTAGTGTGTCTGGGTGGCATATTAATAATTAATCTATTTATTTTCTTAGTTGCAAGGTCATTAAATTTTTGAGCAATAACTCTATGGTGCGCTCCTTCAATAAACTCGGGCCAAACAGCTTTTGTAAACGACATAAAATCATCTTTTGCTTTTCTTTGAATTTTTTTCTCAGCGTGCATTACTTTTAGACGCTTGTACTCTGTTCTAATGTCAGATGGTAATTTACTTATATCTATATTTTGTTTCATAAAAAATTTTATAAAATTTTTTTGCACTTTTCAAGGTGAAGAAGTATTATAGCAGTCTTATCTGTCTAAAACAAGCAATACAACCTGAAGTAGTGGGACCCCTTTTTATATAAAGGTGTATCGTTTATATAGTTACAAAGTTAATTGGGATTGGGTGTGGTACCTCTATTGATTATGTATTGTGTGCGGGCGCACAACCTAGGGTTGTGTGAGTGTGGTCCAACAGGACCACACATGTATGTGATTAGTCTAGTACTACCATGTATTGTTTTGCAAAGTGTTGCTTGAACCAGTCCAATCCTTTACGAACTGTATCATAATCACCGAACATCTCACTGCCTATGATTGCGTCATATACTGCAACTGCAAACTCTGGCATTGTAGTTGCTTCACCAGTAAATCTATTCTTAACCTCAACCTCAACTGTTGGGTCTTCTGGTAACTCAACATCAAATGGTAGTTTGTATTCTTTGTTATTGTATTTAATTGTTTTCATATATCTCCTGTATTGATTAATATATAACTATCCTATCATTGATAGGATAGTTATGTCAACTGTTATTAATTCCAGGCGGACGCTACTACTCCGCCGTTGGTTGCCTTGTTCAATGCTTCCAGGTATTCTGTTTCGGAAAGCTTTAACATCTCAATGCAAAACATATGCTTTGTTGCCTGGTCCGCTCCAGGTTTTAACAAGTAATCTGGAACTGAGTCCAATAGTTCTTGTCGCTTGCTGCCGCCTGGCATGTACTCGGCTTTAATAGTTTTTCTTTTCATATATCTCCTGTATAAAGTTAATGTAGGACTATCCTATTTTATTAGGATAGCCCTGTCAATAGTTATTATCTCTTGGACCAAGAGAATTTATGTATACCCTCATAGTAACCGTTATCAACTAAGTACTTGTATAAGTTATTCTTAGTCTTAGGCGCTTTCTTATCATTGATAAAATTAAGCACAGCTTTTGCAAACGATGTAAAGCCTGTCACTCTTGGATTGCACATCAACAGACCTGTACATACTTGGTTCTCCAATGCATGTAGCAACTGTTCCTGTTGGAATGTGTAACCTGTTTCCATTATTGTGTCGGCTATTTTTGTCATGTTATTTCTCCTGTATAAGTTAATATGGTTATCCTATACTATCCACCATTGTTGTCAACCCTATTAATTACAGTTTCTGTATAAGTTCCGTCTCTCCACCCATACTGTCGCTGTTCCTTGGTAACCTCTATTGGTGTTTCCAAAGGCTCGGTCCTTGGTGCAATAGCAATTACTTGTTGAACATACTTATGAGCAAAGTCATTGTAACAGCCTTGACTACAAAAATAATTATAGAAGTTAGTATGTTGAGTATTAAATTGTTTTATCTTTTTAGTTCTTAAGACCTTACTACCCTTAACACCTCGTATTCTATCTTGAGTATGTTGAGTATGACAGCTTGGTCCATGGCACCAGACGTATTCACTCATGATTGTTCTCCTTCTGTCATTTGAAATCTTGCTAAGATTTTAGCATGACTTTCTATTGCGTTTTCTAAGACTTTAATTCTATCTTCTAAGAATTTAATCTTTTGTCTTTCATATTGCTCAGCTTTATTTTTAGTGTGCAATTCAAAATGCTCATCAGTTAGTTGTGTCATTTTTTCTCCATTTGTCGTGTTGTCTTAATCTACTGTTTTGATAATCTATAGCTTCATTAGTTCCCTTGATACCAAGATAAGCCATAACACCTACAATGGCTATGCCTAAAGCATAGCCGATTGTAATTAGTTTTAATATACTATCTTCCATATTATAACCTCACTTTCCAACTGCCTTTTGCAGTTCTGTATTGTTCTTTGTCCATGTCAAAGTATGTTATTAAACTATCTCCAATTTTGCTAGTCCAATATCTACATTTATCTGTCCACTTGCCACGTCTTGTTATGTGCTTTTTATCCTTGTTAGAATAATAAGTGATTGTGAATTGTTTGTTTAGTTCCATGTTATTTCTCCTGTATTGGTTATAGGACTATCCTATATTATAGGATAGCCCTTGTCAAATGTTAATTTACACTTTCTTCATATTTTTTCCTTGCTTCTATCTTCTGGGCTAGGGTTAAAGGTTTATTATTCTTTAGACCTTTAATCATATCAGCTAGATTTTTTGGATTGTATATAGTCAAGCCTGTTGAGTTAGTTCTAATCAATTCAGCTTCCTCTATTTCAATACCAAGTTCAGTTGCAAGTTCTATTGCTTCACTCAAGTATCTATATGCTTTCAATCCAATTTTTAATTGGTCGCATTGTTTAGTTATACTATCCACCCATGTTTGATGAGTTGCTACAACTTGACCTTTGGCAATTCTCCAAGTTTCAAATTGTTTGTATTCATCTTGAGTACACGCAATAGCACGAGAACGACAATAAGATGTACCAATAACATCAAGATAATATTGGTCATCAAATGTTTTTGCCATACCTGTATTTTCGTTATTATGATAGTTAGTATATCCAAGTGCTTTCATACATTCTTCAACATGCTTTGTTTTGTGTGGATTATCTTTGTTGTCATTTTGTTGTGCAAAGATGTCTGGGTTGCAATCCATAGCTTTTAAATCTTCTCTAAAATATGCAACTGCAAACTTTTTGCCCTCATCACTACCATACTCACTACCATTTAGATTACCGAACAAACCAAAATCAAAATGTGATTTAGTTTCTGTTTTCTCTCCCTCGTCATCAACACCCTCATTGTGTGCAAAGTAAAAGCATTTATCTTTTGCTACAACATCACAAGGACTTCCATATTTCTTTTTGAAAGTTCTTAATACTGCAACATCTTCTTTTGGATATGCTCTCTCAACAACATCAACAGCAAGTTTATGTGCGTGTTCATATTGTCTATTAACTTCTTCCCTTGCTTGTAGGTAGTCCTCTCTCTCTTGTGTGTTTTCATTTTCAAACACATGTTTTATTTTATTGAACAACTTATTTCGTAGTTCAGTATTCATTCTTATTTTTGTCATTTGTTATTCTCCTGTATTGGTTAAAATTAATTTGTTTTAACACTTGACAATTAATCTGTCAAGTATTATATAGGATATATTATGAAAAAAGAAACAACATGGGAAGATGTAATTAAGTTTGCTAAAAAGAAAAAAATAACACCGGAAGAATTTATTCAAATGTTAATGGATAATCATGAAGAGGTAGGTATTAATAAAAAACTCTTACAGAAATTAAAAAAGGAATTAAATAAACTTTTTTAATTTATGATCCCTGATCCAATGTTGAACGGGTGCTTCATAACCATCCTCTACCTTCATTGGATCTGGGATCAGTCATTATTGACTGTGGAGATAAACACTATAACACGGTGGGCGGTAAAGGGATCCCCGAATGTTGACTGAAAACACGCCGTCAACCCCCCGCGTAGCATAGTGACTGATCATTATTTGTTGGGCCACCACACTGGAGGTAAACCCGGGCAGTGGGATGGTGGTCCTACTAATAATTTGTGGCCCATTGGTCTTTGATGCTATGCGCGGCATGCGTTAGGAATAATCCTGGGTGAGACCTACCAGGAGCCACTTTAGAATGATTCTAAGAATCATTCTAAAGAAGATATAAGCTACAAGCTACAAGCGCCAAGCGTCAAGCGATACAACCTGTAGTTGTGTGGATAAGTTTAATAAAGATTTGACATGTAGGATTATGCATGATACAAGGTTATATAAATAAATACAGGAGAAATAAATGGACAATGAAATAAAAGATAGATCAATCAATCCACTAATTAGAATAGCGGATGCAATAGAAGAGATCCTGAGACTGGTGAAGCTGGATCAGGAGAGATCAAAAAAATATATGGAAGAACAAAAAGATGAGTAAAAAATATATACACATCAACCAGCATATAATTAAAAGCAATGCTAAAAGCGGTGATCGCGAACCAGTGATCACCGTTAAAACTTATAAGACAAATAACTACGGTCACGAGGTAGAGATCAACGGTCCCTGCCGCGTGGTTTACAGTCCGGATAAACCGCTCAGTTGTGGCGCCAAAGTATGGATCGAGACTGAAGCTGGCGTGGTTGTTGTCGATAAAAATCAAACATACGTGAAGGATGTAGCGTGAGCCGTCGTCCAGGATTACCAATGGCCAAGATTTATCTTGGCCATTGGCGATGGCTCCAGGCCCAAGGACCAAGCTACAAGCGACAAGCTTCAAGCTGCAAGCGCCAAGCTGCAAGCTTGACACGATTAAATTATAAAGTTATAACATCCTATAAAATAAAGGAGAAATAAATATGACATTAGAACAAGAGTTTAGAGACATGTGTAAATTAGTAAACGAACCAGCGGATCCAAACAGAGCTAAGGCTTACGCAAATTTTGATAAGCCGGGCTGGACTAAGTTTCAATTGGTACATTTAATAATTAAACAAGCGGAAGAGATCGGAGAATTAAGAGATAGATATGAGAATTAAACATCGAGATCTAACACACTATTTTTTAGAAGATCATAGGCGCCTCCCGCGCGCCTATGTTGCCAGCTGCGAGCGCTTTTTTAGATCAATAGGTAATCCAAAATATTATGGAGGCGGCCCAGATACAAAGGGCCAAATATTTAAGCTCCATGGATCAGGCGCCAGGGACCAAGCGACAAGCTCCAAGCGTCAAGCCTCAAGCTTGACAAGTGAAATTAAATAGAGTATATTTATAGGATAATAAAGGAGAGATATATGTTAGTAAAAGACGCCGTAAAAATTACAGACTCATTAACAGGTACCAGTAAAATGCCAGGCAAGAGTTACTCACTTCCAGCATGGGAATGCCAAACAGGGTCCAAGCTTTGGAATAATCCAAAGTCCCCTTGTTTTTTTTGTTATGCAAAAAAGAATAACTACGTCAGGTATCCAGCTATTAAAGCGGCTCAGTATAGAAGACTGGACGCTATTAAACACCCGTTATGGGTCGACGCGATGGTTGCACAAATCAAGCGGATGAAGTGGTTCAGGTGGCATGACGCCGGCGACGTTCAATCAGTTGAGCATATGAATAAGATCTTAGAAGTTGCAAGACAAACGCCTGACACTAAGCACTGGATGCCCACACAAGAGCGGCCTTACCTGCCAGCTCCTGAAGATGTACCGGACAATATGATTATAAGACTATCCGCTGCCCGTATCGATGGGTCCGCTGGTAACGCCTGGAGCCATAGCTCAAGCGTGGTGACTGACGGGTCCGAGACTTGTCCATCAGGTAAACAGGGCAATAAATGTTTAGATTGTAGAGCATGCTGGAACAAAGACATTAAAAATATTAGTTATGGTAAACACTAGAAAAACTTCTCTCCTGAAGGAGGTCATTAGCCCAAACCAGTCGACGGACTGGCGCGGGCGTGCACCAAGATCCAAGGATCAAGCTTCAAGCGTCAAGCTTCAAGCGTCAAGCTTTCGAACCAACCTGAGCAAGCATCAAGCGACAAGCGTCAAGCCCCAGGCTGCAAGCTTCAAGCGTCAAGCCACAAGCGGCAAGCTCCCTGATCCGGGAACCACGGTACATGGATATTGAAGAACTTTTAGGGGTACAAGGACCAAGGGCCTTTACTATGATAAATGTGTTCTGATTGTGACGTGTATGGAAGGCAATTTGATGCGGGCTAAAACGAATTGAATTACCCTTTGTGACTTTTAATTCTACAGTACAAAAGTGCCCATTAGTATTATAGACCAATAGATCAGGAGTACCGAGTAAGCTACTATTCTCCAGTCGAATGAGAGAAAATTCTTTAAAATTTCTTTTAATTTGTTGGTAAAATTTAGCCTCTGGACCCATGAGTTTTTTGGAGTAACATCGTCATCCATTATAGTAGTGGTGAGCGTAATTTATCAGGGATAATTATCTTCTGATCTCGTTTTGTTTTCATAACCAAACGATGTGAATGATGGTTTTTACCAGCACCAAATATAGTTTGGTTGTTTTCGTATACTTCCATTAATTTAATTTCTTCTAAGTATCCATTGATCTCTACAAATATAACTGCGTCACTAATTGCATTACCCTGCTTGTCAGTGCTCTTATCTTTAGCAGTGAATGAAGCCAGGAATTGTTGTAAGTCTCTTACTCTCATTTAGATTTTGTAAGTCTTTCTATTTCTTTTTTGTAAGTATTATTATCATACTCTAATTCTTGAACACGTCTAACCAACACCAACATTTTAGAAGATAACTCATCTATTATTTTTTTAGATCCTTCTAATACATTATTAGTTTTAAGCCAATCGGCTTCTTTTTGTTTATAATTCCAAATCTCTTTTTTGTGTTTTTCAATAAGGAAAGCTAAGTCTAGTATAGGGTCTGAATCTTTCATATTGACTTTATAGGATAGTTACCTTAAATTGTCAACATGGGAGTTCCAAAAAGATTAACTGAAATGCAAAAAAGATTCGCTGAGTTTTTAATATTTGGTGGACCTGATGGACCTGTTAACAAATCTGAAGCAGCTGAGCTTGCAGGCTACAGTAAGAAAAGATGTAGACAAGAAGGATCTGAGTTAACAAACCCTAGACAATCGCCACTTGTTGTAAAATATCTAGATGAATTAAGAGCTGAAAGAATGTTAAAATTTGGTGTGACTTTTGAAAGTCATATTGCAGAACTAGCTAGGATTAAAGATTTGGCTTTAAAAAAGAATTCTTTCTCTGCTGCTGTAAATGCTGAAACAAATCGAGGCAAGGCAGGAGGATTATACATAGACAGAAAAATAATAAAACATGGGAAATTAGAAGATATGACAGAAGAACAACTAGAAATGAAGATGGCACAGATCGAAGAAGATTACGCTTCATTGTTAAATGACAAAGTTGTTGATGCAGAAGTCATAGAGGATCAATCTGCGTCCTCAGAATCTTCTAATTGATTTTTAAGCATATCAATCATCCAAGGATTATCTCTAAACACACCCATCATAACATTAGTTAACTGATTAACTACAGCCTCTTCAAATTCTGGTTTTTCTAATGGAGATTTCTCTTGATTAAGTCCAGAAACATGGACCGCTGCGTGCATTATTTCATGAAAGATAGTATTAGCCATCTCTTGGCCGCAAAGATCGTGTTGTACCTGTATAACATTTTGTCTGTAATCATACTCTCCAAAGCAATCTGTTAATTCCCATTTTTTATAATTAGGTCTAACATATCTAATCTTAATATCTTTGTAACCAACTCTAACATTGTTAGGCAATCCGTGTGTTTCAACAGGAAGAGGTTTAGCAAGTTTCTTGAAGTGTTTCGTTTTCTTTCTTATTTTCATATTCTGTATATGTATCTAAAAAGTTTGGTTTTTTCCAGTATTTTGTATCGCGCGCGCATAGGCAATCTGAGATTTGACTAAAGTGACAAAATAATCTGTCACATGACACTTTATTTTAAGACATTTTGGCATATATTTTTGTTGTATACCAACACTAATAGTCCAAAGTGACAGAATGACATTATTTCTAGAGTACTTTTTATTTTTTTTTTTAATTCTTTTACCATACATATATAGGAACTACTTTATAATCGTTCTAAACTGTTAATGTGACATAAATACAACACAATTGCCTTAATGTTGCCTTAATTAGTGTTGTGGTACAGTTCATTAAGCATCCTCGTTTTCGTTTTGTTCAACGTGAAATAAATTTCTAATTTGTTCTTTAATGACCTCTACCTGCATGTCATGGTAATCTATACTAAGACTACAGTGGTGTTGTATATCTTCAAAGCTCTTACCAAGTTCAATCCAATTTAAAATCTCATTTAAAATTTCAATTTTGGCTCTGTGTCTACCTTTTGTTTTTTCTAACCTTGCTCTTGTTCTAGCTGCTGGTTCTTCAGTCATTTTGTAAAGTCCTCTGCTTTCATTGGTGTTGTTTTTTCTTTCTGATCATGCATCAACTCGTTGTACATGTCTAATCTTTTAAGAAAAGCATGCTTCCACTGTTTTAATGCAAGTCCTTCAATTTTAAATTCTTGGTAATATAAGTCAGGCGTGCATACCATGATAACTCCCTGTTTGATCTTAGATCCATAGACATAATCGTGGGCCATGGCGTATGCTGCAATTTGCATGTAATAATCTTCAATCCATTCTTCTCGTTTCGGACGGTTACTTTGTTTGAAGTCGACAATAGTTTCTTTATCATTGTGCAAGCAAACCAAATCTGTTGAGCCCGCGTAGAGACCTGGATAATGTAACGTGACTTCAGAGCCGTAATATTCCGATACTGGCGCAAGACCCATCTCAATAATTTTGTCGGCCATGGGACGCGCCTCTTGTCCAATCCTTGTAAGATCAACGCAACCAGTTCCGAGGACATAGTGCTCGAGGAATTTATGCATACAGGTACCCCTGCTACTAGAATGATCTTTGATTCGTTCTGCTTCTTGTTCACCAACTTTTGCTTTCCATTTTTTTATAAAATCTTGATTTTTTGTGGCCCCTAATACAGTAGTCACACTGGGAAGTCTATAAGAACTTATTTCGTAAACCCTGGTCCCTGTTCCAGGGTCCGTGAGCTGTTTACCTTGTATATAGTTGTATTTATTAGATTTCTTTATACCTTTATCCATAGTTTTTTTCTCCAGTTTATCAAACAATTTATGCATTTGCTTTGCGTCTTTATCCGTTATCATTTCTTTTTCTGTTATATATTTTCTTAGATACAACCACTTGAGATTTAAATTTAGGAGTCCTAACTTCTTTAGCCACTGGATTTGATCCAAAGATCCGGTGCCAACTCTCATCATAAGCTTTATTAGTAGGTCTAGATTTACCGTCGTATTTAAATTTCATAAGGTCCTTTCTTAGTTATATTTTTACCTCTATTCGTTGGTTTATATTTCATCTTATTATAAGTAGACTCCTTAATAAACCCACCATACTCACGTCCGGACCTAGATTTACCATATTGAGGCACTTGACCTAGACCAAACTGTGGTTTATCTTTATTTACTTTTTTTAATATTTTTCTTATCTTTACGTCTTCCTCTGTTTCCATATCCATTAATCCTATCAGCCCATAGTTTTTTCCATGACCAACTTGTTATTTTTGTTGAGACATCGTTAATTTTTTCTAAACATTTATATACAAAAAAATCTATCATTGTTTCTCCTTCCCAAACCATATGTTATCTCTAAATTTATCTAATTCAACTACATTATCATTTAAGTCTTGAATGTCTGGTTCATAATGATCAATGACTTTCTCAATTGCATGAAGTTTAACTATAGCATAAGGCCATAACTTCTTACAAACATGTAAACAATCTCTAAACGTACAACGCCAACGCCATTGTGGTTTTTTTCCTTTAGGGACCTTCTTAGGCCTTACAGTGCCTACCATTAACGTCTCATGTACAAGTTCTATAACATCTCTATCGGTCATAGAAATCTCCATAGAAATGCGTCTACAATCATACGTACCTGATTTTTTCTTTTCCTTATATTTTTTATAAGTTAGACTACCTTCTCCATCAAAGAGTCCTGCAATATAAGCTATATCTAAATGGTAATTATTATTCATAGGAAACTCCAGAGACATGTGTTCTAATTAATTCTTCGTGGCAAGTTTTAATCATATCATCATTTCGTAACTTTCTTCCTTCACAAAAACGTCTTAAATAATCTAATTTTTCAGCTGGAGTAAGAAAATCCAACGTTTTTTTTCCATTTTTATATTTCCTATTAATGACGGGGAATAATGCAACATTAATAAATTTATTAACCGCTTTCATTCTAATAATGTTGTCTGTAAGCAGTTTTCTTTTTTTCCTTTGATTAAAATTTTGCATTTTTTTATTTGACCAAAGATTTACTGCATAAGATTTCCCTTCACTTTTGTATCTTTCGTTACTCATTTTTTCCTTTCATTATATGTTTTAATACTGTCGTATAAGGATTAGGAGTCAAATCCCTAGTGCAACTTACCAACATCACTTGTAGGAGTATCATCATCAAGATAAAACTCAACAACTTCGGACTCATCCACATAGATTTCTCCTTCCGAGTCACATGTTTCACATTGTAATATAACATGCTCTCTACCTTCTTCTAAATGGAACTGTTTATAACCATTTCCATTGCAATCTGGGCATATCCCAGAATGCCTACGCTTTTTTGAATTTTCCATTTAATTTCTTCGCTTTCTCGTTTGCAATTGATTCAATGGTTTTACTTATAGATAATGTTGCATCAGGTAGTAATACCTTAGACAACTTTATCAATGTCTTGTATGTGTCGTGTGTTAGTGATACATTTCTGTATTTATTTATATCAGTCATTTTAACCTTTCATTTATTTATAATGACTATATAGGATGTATTAAGGGGTTTGTCAATGACAAAAATAGTTTTATTTATGGTGTTATGTTCAGGTATTGCAGGTAATCAGTGCAAAGTTATACCTACACCAACCGTATTGTTTGATGATTATAGTAGTTGTATAGTATATGGTTATGATTATTCATATAAATTGATTGCAGGGTTTGATCCAGAATGGACCAACAGCATGGAAGCTTACACAAAATTTTCATGTAAGCTTGAAGAAATTATTTAATTACAAATGCAGCCGTAAAAATTACCACTGCCATCATTCATTACATATAAGTTTAAACTGTCTACGTAAGTTGTTAGTTTTATTCTTACTATCTCGCACAGGTCCATACAATTCACTTTTACCAACAAAAACATATGTTCCATCATCTGCTTTGTTAATGGCACTAATTGATACAATCCGTCGTTTTGTATTATTAGATCCATTTGCCCACTCCTTAATTAATTTATACCAAAGATCCTTATACTTGGAATCTTTAGTTTTGTTCCACATAATTGCGGCGTCATCAATCTTCTTCAATAACTCTCGAGTCAAAGTTCCGTGTTCCGTGAGCCACGATCTTTTTAACATTTGTACCATTCAACTCTAATGTTGCAAATGAAGACCAGGCTTTTTTAATCAAGTTTAATTCTAAAACTAAATTTGACCATTGTTTTTGAGTTATATTTTTACTGGTAATTGTTATTTTTTTTTCCTTCATTTTATTTTCCTAACTATGTAGTCAAGAATAGGTCTCTTGGGTGTTTGTGATCTATCCACTTTTGTTTTTCTTTTTTGGAAAAACTCTACTCTTTTTTCTTCTGCATATTTTCTAAATGCATTAGGTATGTCTGCAACATCTTTGTCATAACACCTGTCTTCTGCTAGGTTACCTGTATAATAAATAACTGAAGAACCTATCTCTGCAGTATCCATCCATTTTTTTACGTTTTCTACACTCATTGTATTTCCTCTCTTTCATTTGTTTCTGTATTATAAATACATCCTTTTATTAAACATGGTAATGTAAAATTTCTTGGTTTAAGATTTTCCCCTACCAAATTAATTCCACATTTAGAACATTCACCTCTTGCCATTAAATCACCAGATGTTCCACCTACTTTTTCTAATAGTGCCCATTTCTTTTCATCAATTAATTTAGCAGCAAATTTTAAACCTTTGACTACATCTTCCGGATCGTATTCAGATTTAGCAGCTGTTAAAATTAATCTTTTATATGATTTAAAGACTTTGGCTTCTTCTTTTAATTGTTTGATTTCGTGTCTTAAAGTATCGTTTATATTTATTTCTTTTACTTTCATTTTATATCCTTTCATACTTACAATGTAGGATATTTTAGGATATTGTCAACCCCTACCTTGGCCTTTATATTTTTTATTTTTGTTGTTATTTTTCTCAGATTTTGATAGAGATTTTTTATGTTTTTTAGGACGTTTCTTGGGTTTATCACGGGGTATGAAATGTGTGAACTTTTGTTTAGCCATCTTTCCATTCTTTTACAAAAGGTTGAACCTTTTTATCTGAAGGTGTTGCAATAACAGGTAGATAACTTATCTTACCATTTACGTGTTGTTGTAGATCTGCACCACAATTCATACATCTATACAATTCATTTGTTAGCCCAACTAACATAGTATCTTCATCACATGTTGGACAGATACCTTTTACTACTTCTGCTGATACTTTCATTATTGACAACTTAAACACTCATCGCTGTCTTTGTCAAGGTCTGCAAGTGCTTCTTCTTTACAATTCTGACTACAAAACATATCAAATTCGTCTTTAGCTTCAAATTCTTTCTTACATTTATTACATTTTTTCATTAATTACCTCTAACTGAATCGATGAAATTATAAACTCTTCCAAATTGCTTGTCAATAGACATCAGGTCAGATTGGATCATAGTTACTATTAATTGAAGTTCTATGAGTGTGACTAATGTCCATGTAGCAAGTCCCATTAGGATTGTACCTAACAATGCAATTAATGCTGTGTTAGTTTTTCTACTCATTCTCAGGACCATATATTTTTTTATTTGGATTTTCTTTTATATAATCATTCTTTAAGCTTTTCCATAGATTATTTGTAGGTCTACTATCTTCTGATGCACCCACACCTTTACAATAAACCACTAGCTCATTAAAATTTTCATTATATTGTAAAGTTGAGTTTCTATTAATGCTGCCACATTTTTTATATAATTCTAACTGTTGTTTAAGTTTTTCATTTTGTAATGAAATAGCATTTTTTCTATCACAATCTCTTTTAGAAACACCTAAATATTTTCTAAAAGTTACACTTGCATTGTAACTTGAATTTTCATTAAAATTATCATTACTATTTGAAGGAGTAAAATGACGGTAATTAGATTCTGATTCGTAATCATTTTTAGATATAGAAGCAGACATTTCTCCATATCTACATTCGTTACTTCCATTATTTAGATAATCATTTCTACTATGTGCTGGCCCACCAAACAAAGCTAGTAAGGTCATCATTACAATTAATAGTGCAGTAAATCTGTAATCCATCCTGAGACTCTCCATACATTACCTATTTAAATCCTTAACGTCCCATTCAAGTTCGTTTACTTTTTGTCCCAATAGATCATAAAGATTTTCAGCCATTTCCCATGTAGCTTCTGCTCTTTCTAATCTTTGTTTTAATTCTTGGATATGTCCGTCTGAAACTTTTAATTCTCTTTGAAGATTTACAATCTCCATCTCTTGAATGGATTGAATTTGTGTTTGATTAGAATTAATCGTATCTGTTAGATTAACAATATACTTAACGCCAGTGAACGTCCCGAACAAGACAGATGCTATAACGGGTACTAATACAAAATTCTTTTTGAATAACTCTGCAATGTTCATAATTTAAATACCTCATTTTTTTTCCTCAATTTCATAAAAGAAATTGTCGGTGTCTTCAGTTTTCCATTTTCCTGAGTTTTCTACATTCCATTCGTTGGTTTGTACTTTCCAGTCAGGAATATTGTCCTTGACCGTAAACGATGGGATGTCCCAGATTAATCTATTGTTTGGTTGTGCTGCATAATTTCCATCATCTAATGCGATGATGTGTGCACACTTATGTTCGTGTGGAATTTCCGAATGATCGGTGTCCACTATATTACTCTCTGGATGCGCAAAGTCAACGGTAAATAAATATGTACCGTGATGCCATTTTTTATCTTTTCCTATGTACTTGCCGTGTTGTCCATCTAGAATATCATAACTAGTAACAGCAGGATAATAACTAAAAGAATTCCAAAGCTGGAGTTCATCAAGTCTTTTGGTGGGAACAGACTTGGGTTCATAACCACGTTGAATAAATGCCGTAATTGGGAGACGATAAAAGATTGCGCCATTTTCCATAATCGCATGCCATAAGATAGCGCGACCTGTAATACAGGTAATACCAAAGATAATGCAGTCTTCAACTTCTCCATGATGTTTTTTGAGATCATATAAATACTCCCTTTTTATTTGGGCATATTGTACAGGAATATTAGCATTTAAGTAAGCCATAATTTATCATTTTATATTACCCCAATTTGGTCCAGATTCATAGTCCACTTTGTTTGGTACTTTTAAGTCAACAGCAGATTCCATTATTTGAACAATTTTATCTGCATGTTTTTGATCTTTAACAGATATGTCAAGTTCATCATGTACTTGTATATGCGGTATAATACCTTCTTTATAAAGTTCTAACATAGCTTTTTTAGTCATATCTGCCGCACTACCTTGAATAAGTTTATTCAAAGCTTTGTAAGTAAATGCACGCTTGATCCCTGGTCCGTGTTCCAAGAGCGCTTGATCGTGTGGCAATGATTTATGTATTCCAAACTGATTAGGTTCCCACAAATGAAACCTACATAATCTTCCAAGTAAAGTTCTAATTTTACCTGAGTCCTGTGCTCTGTGACTAACATTATCCATCAGCTGTTTAACAAATGGAACCTTAGCGTGATATTGTCTAAATAAAGCATCGGATTTATCTTTAGATATACCAAGTTCTGCTTGTAGTTTATTTTTACCCATGCCATAGAACAGACCAAGATTAATAGTCTTGGCCTGTGATCTAGGTATCTCCGCCATATCAGCAACAATCGTATGAAAGTCTGTGTCCGGGTCATTATTATATGAATCTAATACATCGCCCACTCCATAGAGATTCTGTAAAGCTGAATAATGCACTACCAACCTAGGCTCTTGTTGAGAATAGTCAAAACAACCCCATGTATGGCCTTCCTCAGGTATAAATAACGCCCTGATCCGTGGTCCAAGGTCTTTGTTTCTAGCTGGTATTTGCTGTAAATTTGGGTTTGAGTATGAGAATCTACCTGTCACAGTTCCGCCATTATCTGAACGCAATTGATTGATGTCTGCATGTATTCTACCTTTATGTGAGTGCTTTAATATGGTATCAATGAACGTAGTATGAGCTTTATTAATCTCTCTAGCTTGAGCAATTTTATTCACCAATGGATGCGGATGATTCTGCAAAAAATTCTTTGTAAAGGATGGTGCGTGTGATTTCTCAGTTCTATCGTAATCTAATTTTAATTTATCAAACACTTGTGCAATCGATCTTGCAGCCCATATTTGAGTATCTATTCCTGTTTCTTTTTTTACTTCTTGGATTAACTTATCTTCTTGTATCGCTAGCTCTTGCTTCATTGTATCAGCTGCTGGAACGTCTACTCTCACGCCAAGAAACTTCATGTCAACCAAACAAGGAAACAATTCAGTCTCAAGATTAAAAATAGAATTTATATCTTGGTTGTCTATTTCTTTTTTAAGTTCTTTCCAAAGGTCTAATGTAACTGATGCGTCTTGTTCTGCATATGAACCGACATAAATCGCAGGTAGTCTATACATTTCTGCCTTGGCGTCAACACCCCAATCTTTAGCAGCTGCATATAAATCACTTTCATTTTTACCTTTACCAGTGTATCGTTTAGCACAACTGTTTAAGTCATAACGCATTTGATTTTCATCAACCAAGGCCGATGCTATCATCGTGTCAATTATTCTACCGTTAATACTTAAACCGAGCGCTCTAATCCAACAAACGTCATACATGGCGTTGTGAAATATTTTGTTTGCCGGTGTATCAAGTACACCTTGAAACCACTTCAATACTTTTTTACGATCAATATTACCACCACCTTCGTGAGCAATTGGATAATAACCTCTCCATCCTTCAACAGCTACTGCAATACCTACAACATCACCATTACCTACAATAGAACCCGATCCCATCTTCATTAAATCTGGATCTTTAGTTTCTAAGTCAATGGCTATGTCATCATACTTAGATAGGTCTGGAAAATTTTCTGGTGGTAACCATTCTGTCTGCGGTTTAAATAGAGGTATTTGCATTATTTTGTATCCTTTAGTTTTAATATTTCTAGATCACAATAGTGTTTAATTTTTTCTAGATCTTGTATGCCTGCTTTATTTTTATATCTACAAACATATTTAATTACGTTGCCTTGGAAGAAGGATAAATCATTCTTTGAAATAAATTCATAAGGTTGAATTTTAAATTTCTTGTAATGAGATCCTCCGATTTGTTTATCTTGTGGAAAAGAATCCACAAATATATCTTTATTTGTCATAGTAGGTAGCCTTTCTCATATTTTTTTGGTTCTATTATATGTAAATTTTCTTTTGTTCGTGTTGCTCCAACATAAAATAATCTATTCTCGTCATCAGGATTTCTCTCATAACTTCGCATAGTATTTTCTGTAAGATCTGTTAATAAAACAACGTTAGTTGCTTCTCCACCTTTAGCTCCATGTATAGTAGATAATTCTATTCTAGGTTTTTCGTTTAACTTTTCTCCATTTCTTCTCATCTTTCTTAAATATTCTACATCATTCTGGCCTGCAGTATCAAATGCTTCATACCAAACTGTCTTAACTTGAAGACCATAATCTTTTACAAGTTGATCTATTCCATAAAAAGATCCCTTAGTCATACCTTTAATTTTTTTTGCGTGCCAATGTTTTGGTCCCATGTATTTAGATATGCTTTCTACCTGTTTGTAAGTTATTAGTTGTCCTTGTCTTAAAAATTCCCAGGCAGTTGCTGCTTCATGTAAACCTTGTTCATTAGTTCTCTTGTATTTATTTTTATAATATAGTCCTTGTCGGTATAAAGATTCCCCAATGTCAGTAAGCATGTGTCTAGTTCTACTTAATACTAACCAATCGCCTTTTGTCATGTCTATACTATCGACATCAAAATGTCTTTGTAAGCTGCCTTCATTTACTCTTGGTTGCCAAGTTTTATCTATTCTTTTTTTAATTTTATTTATAATACCCATAGCTAGTCCATGCACTTTAGCCGGTATTCTATAAGACTGAGTTAGTGGTAAATATTGTCCTTGTAAAGTTATAAAAGAATCTACATCCGCACCCGCCCATCTAAATACTGCTTGGTCATCGTCCCCTGCAATAAAAGAATCTTTTGTTTTATTCCAGATAGATCTTGTCATGTTCCATTGCATTAATGATAAGTCTTGTGCCTCATCAATAAATACTACCTCAAACTTTGGTGATAGATCTGATTTTGTAAAATCTAAAATCATGTCATTATAATCTATTAAAGAATATTCTTTTTTATAACGTCTTATTTCATTGTGTATGATTATAAGTTTATCTCTTTCTAGATCCTGTGTATGTTCACCTAAATCAAATTGTTGTTCTGGTGTAATATTACGTAATTGTGCTAATTGTATAGTTCTTAAATATTCACTATCTGATGTAAAAATACTACCTTGATCTTCTTGATAGTCTGCATAAGTTACAGGGAAACCTAACTTATCTCCTAAATCTTTGTAATGTCTTGTTTGCATAACCTGATCTTTTTTTAACCCTAATTTTCTAAATGCTAATGAGTGTAATGTTCTAAAATATGGAAGGTCATCTTCTTCTAAATTAAATTGTTTCATTGCACGGTCTCTTGCTTCGTGTGCAGCTTTTTGTGTAAATGCAAAGTAACCTATCTTGTCCGGGTCCGTTTGTTTGAGATAGTCATCTACTTTGTTTAACAAAGTTGTAGTCTTACCTGTACCTGGTGGTCCTAATACTATTGTTCTCATTATTCTTTTATCCATTGTTGTGCTTTAAAAAAATCATAGAACTGTTGATAACTAGATTTCCTTGCTTTTTTACCTTTGTGATTGTCACTAGGTGACTGCCATTCTAATTGTGTTGGCAAATAATTACAGACTTCATCATTTAAATGTGCAACATGTATTCTATTAATAGGGTCAGGATTTGGTACATAAACTTTAGCAACGACTCTATGAAACTGCAGAGGAACATTTATTCCATCTAAATTTTTAAGACTTACAGAAGGATAACCTCCAAATGTAATGTTAGGAGTTATTTGTGCTAGTTTTATTTTATTTTTTGTTTCATATGTTATGTAAGGCCAAATAGGTTCTCTGTATTTTTTTGGCGCCTCTGGTATTTTACTAAAATAATGATAACCTCCCTTTGGATATATAATATATTTATCAGGAACAAGTTCTTTTAAAACAGTCTCTAATTTTACAGGACCATACTCAATATTTTTAATTTTTATTTTTTTAAGAGGTTGTTCAAAAAAAGTTAATTGATTCATTAAAATGGATCCTTCACTTTTAATTCTTTTTGATTGTAGGTATCATTTTTTTTATCAAACTGATCTACTACAAATACTGAAATTCTTTCCTTACCAATACGTTTGTCATCACAGTTACATGTTTCTTTTAACATTTGTGCCGTACGTGAGTATGGCACATCCCAACGTTTTCTAATTAAAAATTGATTGTAGAATCTATCAAACACAAAGTGATGTTGTCCTTCACTAGTCCACACCCCACCTTTTTTAAGGTCATTTTTATCTGTAGATACTTGTCTGTTTAAACAATACTCTTCTAAATGATTTTGTAATTGATCTTGTGTAGTTACACCCTCTGGTGGATCTATTGGTTCGTGGTTCTTCATTAATGGATTTATAATATTAATCCAATCTTTAGGTTTAACTGTAGGTGGCATAAAATCTAATTGCTCCATCACAGCTTCTTGAAATAAACTTTGTTGTTTTAAAAATTTAACATTTTCTAAATGTAATCTCTCACCATCAACGTTTAAATAATAATATGGTTTCTCTAATTTAATTTTCTGTAAATCAGTTAGTGAAGGAAATACTATTTCTTCACCAATACCATATTTTCTTTCTCTACATAATTTTTTATCACATAAGTTACACATTGGAGTATCATTACATTTGTAACCCCATTCTTTTTTATCATGTTGTCTTTTAATAATATCTACTTCAGACTCACTTAATGGTGTTGTTGACGCTGTTGCATTAAACAATGTCATTTTACTTTTCCATTCTGCAGGCCATTTTTGTTTAGCATACACACCAAAATGAAACATTGCATTGTTTCTACCACCTTCGGGTATTTTATTTAATGCCATTAATTCTATACAAGGTGGTGCATCATCGTAATCAGATTTAGGTCTCTCTATTTTTACAAAATTAAGATCGTATTGTTTTATTTCTTCGTATATTTTATAGAATTCTTCTAAAGTTGCAGCTTCTCCATCTTCTCTAAACGCATAACGCGTTGTTTGATCTCCACCAAAATATGGTAGATTTAAAAAGTTACCTGTGTCGTCTGCCGATTTTAATTGAATTTGTTTTGGAAAGACTTCTGATCCGCCGTATCCTAGTAATGTTTTTATTTCCGTTAGTTTATCTCTCATTCTTTCTGCTGCTACCGGTTGCGCGGAAAAGAGAAAGACGTGTGCTCCTCCGCTCTTTGACCTACATACGGCCAAAGGCAGTTTGAATTGTTTTATTTTATCTATTAATTTTTTGTGATCAAAACCTGCATATGAATCTATGTCTACACAACCCCATATACACTCATTGTTTTCGTTAATAGGTATAATACCTAAACTTTGTTCACCTTTTAAATGCATTTGCCACAGGTCCGTGGTCACTGGTTGACGTACTACAAACGATTGTCCTTTTAATTTAACACCTACTTCAACCGATGCTGTAACTTTAGTACAACCATGCGCACGCTCTAGTCCTTTGAATATTTTTTCAAACATAATTTTTAATAGGCGCTTTCACTCTCGCGTCCACGCCTACTCCTAGGATTTTATTTAGTATGGTGAATCTGTTTTAGATTCGTCTGATCCATGTTTAACTTCAACATCACCTTTGCCAACTTGTTCGGCAAACGATTTTGCAATTCCATAAACACCTTGATCCTCAACCGGACCAACCTTAGATACTTCCCAACCAAACCATGTTCCTTTGTCATTTGACATCTGAACGGTTTTTAAATTGTAAATGTGGCTATATGTTGGCGGCGTAAACATTCCAGTTTTACCTTGCAATTTAATTCCCATCATAATGGAATTCCATTTACGACTAATTTTTAATTGAGTCGATTTCATAGAAACTAAAGCAGTTTGTGGTGAATCACCTAACACTACTACATAATGATTTGCAGTATTATCAATGTAATTACCATTTGGTAATCTGTCTTTGTAAGATTTATCACGAGTTGTTTGACTCATAATATCAGAACTAGCATCATGGATTGCAACGGGTGCACCAGTGCCGGCTCCTCTGTCCTGCCATTCTATTAATTTTCTTTCATAGAATACTGGCAACACATCTATTCCTTTAGCACCGTCATAAAGTTGGTTTGTGACACTATTGATGATCATGCCTGGTTCGGCACCCTCAACGTATCTTGCGTGTACTTTATTTACTTCAGGAGATAGTTGTCCTAATACTTTCAGAAATGGTAATGCAAGATCTTCTTGCGTCATGTTCTGAGAGCCTTTGTCTGCATCAGCTTCAAACATATTGATTGCTAATGCACCTTCTTCTTTTTTTGCTATTTGGTTCATGTTTATTGTTTCCTTTTTATTGTTGTTTTATTTCCAACAAATACGTTGAAAAGTTCAGTAGGTAATTCCTTACCGTTTTCAATACGCTCCCGAACTAGCGCTTTGAGAGTCATGGGCTCAACCTTCAACTTCTGTGTCGGTTGATACCCACGCTCTTCTGCAAGAACAGCATACTCAGCTGCCTTGTTATCCTCGTTACGCCCAAATGATACGGATATCTCATTTTTGATTATATCACCTAGGTTATTGTCTCGAAGCCATTTAAATGCAGCATCTCTATTAGCAATAGTTATGCTCGCACTATAATTTGGTTTTACATCTACTGAAGAACCATCCATAAGTTTAAGATGTGATAAACCCATCTCAGCCATCATGGTTGGAATTACTTCTCCAGACAAATGATCAAATTCTTTTTTTGTACTTTTTAAATTTTCTTCCTGCAATTCTATTCTAGACTGTAAAGAATTTAATTTCTCTACTTGATCAGCAAGAGTTTGTAAGTTGTCAGTTTTTTGTATTACTTGTTGTTGGTCTTGTTCAAAGTCAATGTTACTCATCTATCTTTCCTCTTTCATATAAGTTAATCTCAATAGGATAATATTTTCTTTCTTGTTTATCCCATTTTAGTAAATTGTATTTACCATTAGTCATGTCAGAAACTATAGAGCATGCTACACCTATTATTGCAGGATCACCAGTTAATAATAAATAATCTTCTGATGTAAAATTTTTTAATGATTTTCTTAATTTAAAAATTAAAGGACCAGGAGAAAATATTATTTGTGATAATTCAGGTAATAAAAATTCAAAACTACCATATTCTCTAGCACCCATAATATTAATTTTAGGTCTACCTTCAGAAGTTCCAGCAATTTCTTGTATTACATAAACTTTATTTTCTTTCATGATTGACAATATAGTGGTTTAATATTATAAGTCAAGTCAGAAAGAAGAAAAATTATGAACTATAAATTTAAAACAAAACCGTATGCACATCAAATGACTGCATTAGAAAAGTCATGGAACAGAGAAAACTACGCTTATTTTATGGAAATGGGCACAGGTAAAACTAAAGTATTAATTGATAATTTAGCTATGCTTTACGATAAAGGCAAAGTTAATGGTGCTTTAATTATTGCACCTAAAGGAGTTGTAGGTACTTGGTACAATAATGAGTTACCAACTCACTTACCCGATCACATAGAAAAAACTTCTGTTTTATGGAAATCAAATATTAATAAAAAACAAAAAGAAAATTTAGATTCTTTATTTGAAGAAGGTGAAAAATTACATATTTTAATTATGAATGTAGAAGCTTTTAGTACAACTAAAGGTATGGAGTTTGCACATAAATTTTTATCATGTCATAGAACTATGATGGCTATTGATGAGTCTACTACAATTAAAACTCCTACAGCTAAACGAACTAAAAATATTTTAGGTCTAGCAAAATCAGCAGTGTACAGAAGAATTATGACAGGTTCTCCCGTAACTAAAAATCCATTGGATTTATATACACAGTGTGATTTTTTAAGTCCGTGGTTATTGGATTTTACGTCTTATTATGCATTTAGAAATAGATATGCTGAAATGAAAACATTGCATATGCATGGTAGACAAATACAAATTGTAAACGGATTTAAAAATTTAGGCGAATTGTCTAATAAATTAAAAGAGTTCTCTTATCGTGTATTAAAAGAGGATTGTCTTGATCTACCAGATAAAATTTTTATTAAACGTGAAATACAACTATCACCAGATCAACGTAGGTTATATGATCAAATGAAAAAAGAAGCTATAGCCGTACTAAAAGGCAAACAATCTACTACCGTAAATACGTTAACACAGCTTATGCGACTACAGCAAATTACTTGTGGTCATTTTACAGCTGATGATGGTGCAACTCAACCTATCGCTAACAATAGAATCACAGAATTAATGGATGTTCTTGAAGAAACAGAAGGTAAAGCAATTATTTGGGCCCATTATCAGTATGATATCACTGCTATTATAGACGCTGTATCTAAAAAATACGGAAAAGAATCTATTGTAGATTATTATGGATTAACTCCACAAGAGGAAAGACAGCCTAATATTAAGCGTTTTCAGGACGACCCTAAGTGTAGGTTTATTGTTGGAACGCCTTCTACGGGCGGCTATGGGATAACTTTAACGGCTGCAAACACCGTAATTTACTATTCTAACGGTTATGACTTAGAAAAGCGATTACAATCAGAAGACAGAGCACACAGAATCGGCCAAAAAAAATCAGTGACTTATGTCGATATAATGGCGGACGACACCGTGGATGAAAAAATCGTACAAGCTCTACGTAAAAAAATAAACATAGCATCAGAAGTTTTAGGTGAAGAACTGAGATCATGGATTTAGTAGGATATATACGCGAAGCGCGCTGGAATTTTATTTTACGTATCTGTCGGTTGATAGACCTAGGATCTGTTTGTATTCCGTTTTGCCGGATTCGCCTTTAATAGCCATTAGATACTCCTTACGGTTAGCATTAATTTCTTTTGTGTATGATACGTGGACCCAGCCACTGTTGGGTTCGCCTGGTGTGTAGTATTCTAAAATTAATTGATCAAACATTAGGTTTTGTTTGATCCAATCCGCTAGTTCATTGTTGGCAACACCAAATATTTCTAGGTCTGCCGCCTCTCCCTTGCAGTGCTGACTTTTAGTTGAGCTACCTATCTTAACTGACAGGATTGGGTCTCTAAATCCACTGGAAATGGTCACTACTTGATTGAAATGGTCTCTAACGGGCTGTAGAACCCTCTCACAGAGCAATCGTAGATTTTCGGTCTGATCGTCCGTGGGATTGTTGTTAAGGCCCATCCTGGTCGCTGTCTGTGACTTACAAAGCTCTGCCTTGGTAAAATTTTTCGAAAGTTTCATGACTCTCCTATTTTATGATTAACATGTAGATCATACTGGCCATGCCAATGATTAAAGCTCCGACAGATGTTATTAAAATCGTTTCAATTCTATTGATCTGTTTTTCTAGTGAATGAATCTTATCATGAGTTTGTTTTTGCATAATTCTACACAATTTTTCATGTGATTCTATTTTAGTTAGTGCAATATTTTTAGCCATTAAGTTCTACTCGCAATTACTTTTTCTGTTGGTGATAGTAACGCCTCCTGTGTCTGTGTCAAGTTAGTAACAGGGTTTTTCTGTTGAGTATTACTAGCCATTTTTGCAGGCATTGGTGTGTCACCTATTGGTGGTGTTTGTATCTTACTCATAGGATCACCAGGTAAAACTTTGTTAATTAAATTTTTACCACGTTGTATAATTCCTGGACCATCTTTGAAAGGTTGACCTGGAACAAGTTTATCTAATAAAAAACTACCAAATATACCACCTGTATTAGGGTTCTTGCCTTCTGCATATATTTTTAATTTGTTATCAGGATCAAGTTTTTTAAATCTGTAACTATTTTTTAATAAGTTTAATTGAAGTTTAGGGTATAGATAATTAGGGTCTACTACAAATCTATAATCAGCACTGTTTTTAGATTTATCTTTAGCAAAAGATTCTACTGCTTTTACTTTCTTTTTAAATCTAGCATCAGAATAATTTATAGGTGTAAACACACCATTCATTAAATTATTTATCATCTTACTTCCAACACCTTGCTCTTTTAATTTTCTTCTAATATCAAAAATAGACACTCCAATAGTTTTTGCATCTACAATCATTTTATAAAAATTCTGTTGTACTTTGTAACCTTCTAATTGCATTTGATTGTACTCTTGAAGAATTACTTCTGGTCCTCTAGAATTGTATCCTTCTGGACTATATAGTTTTTCTGTATCATCAATGGCTCTCATTAATCTGTTAAACTCACCTGTTTTGTATTCCATAGATTTTAATACATCGATGTTTATAATTCTAACTCCTGATAACAATGCAATTATTTCATCTTTTAAGTTAACCGGTTGTCCACCTTTAGTTAAATCTCCTGTTGCACCTTTTAAAAATTTCTGTGATGTCGAAACTAATCCTGGTTCTACTGCATTCATTAAGTGCATAAATGATTTCTGTACTTTATCTCCTACGTCATCAGACTGAGAATAAATTCTAACCCCTTCAGAAGTCACACCATTTCTACCACCCAATAATATTCCTGCTGGCTGTACATCTGATAAAGCTTCTAGACCTAGCTGTTGAGATAGGAAAGGTCTTAACATTTCCATGATAGGACCATCCGGTGCTAGCATCATGTTTAATATAAACTCATCTGTATCTTGTGGACTTAAATTTTGTTCAGCTGCTTTTTGCATTACAGCGTTAAGTGGTTTTTGTAAAAAATCATAAGGACTAAAGTATGAAAAGTTAAATGCCTTTGCTTTACCTTTGTCAAAACCTGTAAATGCTACAAGGTTTGCATTTCTATCCCAGTCTGCAGCAAATGATCTTTGATATGCATTCCACTGGTCAGGTGAAGTTCCTGTCAATGCTTGACTTAATGCTGTTACTCCTGCACCTACACCACCAAAAGCTAATGTAGTTCCCATAGCTCCTTTGATACCTAGTTGTCTTATTCTAGGATTAGGATGAGCCATTTGTTTAAGATTAAAATCCATGATCCGTGTTGCAGTACGCATGATCTCTGCTGGAAAGGCTACGAAGTTACCCACGAAAGGTATCTTTCTTATTGATTGAATTGCTGGTGGTACTTTACTATAAGTTGGGTATACGTTTCTAATTTCATGTGCAGATATTTGATCTAGTATGTCATCGTAAGTACGTTTAACTCCTGTTATAGGGTTAATAGCTCCAAACTTAGCTCCCATATATTCTGCATACTCTAAAGCTAGTTTACTGGTTGGTAGTATATCAGTCATCTGTGATTTGACATATTGTCTACCGTATATTTTCCACAAAGAATCACCACCTGCGTACAATCTAGTTGCATCTCTAATCAATGGTTTCTTTGTAAATGCTTCAAACATTTCATCTAATGTATTTACAGCACCACCTTTAATATCATTCATGATTGCACCAAGCTCTGATGCAATAATATTTTCATCCATTGTACCTAACGATATTTCTTTTTCTATAAAATCAAATAATTTTTCTTTTGATATTCTACCTGTTGGAAATATATCTTCTAATACAATTTTAAATGAATCAGACACACTTGACTTTCCACCTATATGACCTCTTGCAAATGGAAAAAAACCTGCAGAGTATACATTACGTACTTGTGTTTGAGGTGAGAATACTGTCTTACCCATCTGAGTTAATACTTTAAATTGTAACAAGTGTCTGTAAACCGATGATTCAATTAATTTATCTAAGGGACCTCTTGAAGTTTTTAATGCGTTAGCTAATTCTAATGATGCATACAGTCCTTGTATGTCACTACTCATTACACCTAGACCTGGTACTTTATTTATTCTTTCAAACCCTGGAAACTTTAAAGCTTCAGCTTCTGTCTTAACAAGTTGTCCAGATTTTTGTAATACCTTTGCCAATGCATCGTAAGCATTTTTAGTATACACTTGACCCATCATTTCTGCTGTAGTCATAGCAACCGATGATCTTAAGTTGTCACCCTTACCCAATAATTTTTGTATAACATCAGGTAGTTCTTCACCACGTTTTAAAAATTTATAGTTGTCATCTCTTAAAAATTTAAGACCTATTTTTCTAAGCGCAGAAATAGGATCTATTTTCTCAGCTCTACCTGTGTATAAAATGTTGTCTACAATTCTTTTTGCTTGTTCTTTTAATGCAGCTTCTTTACTCATGTTAGGAAATTCTTTTGCAGCTGCTTCTCTAAAATCTTTGTTGCCTCTGACTACTCTTTTTAATACGTAAGCTACAGCATTTTCTTTATCTTTAACTAAAGGTTGATACATAGGTCTTTCAAATATATCAAAAGACGCTCTCATATATTTATTACCTCTATCTAATAAATCTTTTTTAAAGTCTGCAAACTTTTGATTGTTGGGCAATGCTTTTGATAAACCTTCTCTTAGTTCTTCAAGTTGTTTGTTAATATCTTTAGCTGATACATGATATTCTTTAGGAAGATCACTTAATTTTCTTTGACCTTTTAAGTATTCCATAACTCTATCTAAATCATAATTTTGTCCCACTCTAGATGTAATACCCTTGTTATACTTTCCTTCAAATCCTTTAGCTAACCCATAGTAAGCTTGGTCTAAATCATCTAACGCTTTATTAATTCTTCTAGACTTACCTTTGATAGTATTTTTTAATTCTTCTTTTATCAAACCCATTTCTATTGTGTCGTCAGCAAAAGATCTAAAGTTAGATAAAAAATCATCTAATGATTTTATTTCTGATGTAACTTTATTGGGATTAGTTTTTGTTAACATTCTCCACTCACTGAATGGTGGCAATTGTTTTGCAACTTTAATAGGATTAGTTTTACTCCATGCTCCAATTATAATAGGTGCCACTACTTTTTCTAATGGTTTGACTGCAGCATATCTTAAACCTTTGGCCATGGTTGGTAGTACGTATTTATCCATACTTGCAACTTTTGCAACACCACCCATAGTTTTACCAGCTAAGTTTAATGTTCCTTTAACCACAGGTTTAGCTAAATATTTATAAGCTTGTTGACCAATTTTTGCACCTAATGGAAAACCACCACCTATCAACGTACCTTCTTTTGCATATCTAAATTTATTTTTTATAGTAGCTAGTGCTAAGTCTTTACCTGTTAACCCTTTTGTAGATTCTGGTTGAACTATAAAACCATAGTCTTCATTAGGTTCAGATCCTGACCTAGTTAGGGGTTCTGCTATACCAAGGATGGTTGCATCTCTTGTCATTCTTTGTGCAATCTTAGATGCCTTACTTGTACCCATATAATTTTGTAAATTTTTTACGGATTGAAAAGTCTTAGCACCATTAACAACTTTAGTTGCAGCAGATAACGGTATTGCAAATTCTGATAATAATTCTGATATTGCACCGGGTAAAGTTTCTGCCTCACCTAGAGGTGCTTTCACCTCATTCATTATTTTATTAAATTTTGTCTGAAAGTCTGTGTTAAAAGTATAGTCAATAGGAGCTAAGACAAATTCACTAGCAGATTTTACAAAGTTAGGTCCACCTCTTATGAGAGATTTAGCTATGTCTGTGTAACCTTCTATGTATTTTCTTTTCTTTTTAACTTCTGGATCTTGATCTTGCTTGTATTTTTCAAGCATACTAGGCATAGTGCTAACGTTAAAAGTTAATGCTGCTTGTAGTAAGCCTTCTTTAGTATATTTAGTAGGAAGTTTTTGTCTATCGTATGCTTTTTGCATTCCATAATTAAACGCTTTTTCAAATTCACTTTCGTTTTCAATTACTTTTTTTTTACTTCTTTCAATAGTTTTGATAGCTACTTCAGGTAATTTCTCTGGCATTTTGTAACGTGTAACATCACCTTCCATGATATTTTCGTTACCTATTTTGTCTATGATATTTGTTTGGATATCACTTAAAAGAGTTCGCTTTTCTTTTTTCTCGTCGGCCATGTTACGCTCCTGACGGTAATGATAAATTTACTCCGTATGCCATGTTGAATTCATCAACATCCGTTTGTGTTTGTATTTCTGAAAACATTATTAAAGCTTGTGGACTTTCTGCTAAAATTGATACGATGTCATCACTAATTTCTTTTGGTAATCTTGATCTTAATTCTTCGTAAGATAAACTGTCACCTGTGGGTGCAGTTTCTTTTGGCATTGATTCTGTTTCTGATACTTCTGTTATTTGTTCTTGCATCATGTCAGCTCCACCACCCATTGCATAACCCATTCTACCACCTTCAGCTTTTGGTTGTGGTAAACCAATAGAATCTTTAACCATTTGATTATATAATTCTACGTATCTTCTAGCTGTTTCTTCTCCAACATACTTGGGATTTTCTCCAGCGTATTCACCTTCAACTACCTCTATCATCTCTCCATCAGGACCCATGACTTTAATTATTTTTTCACTGTTTGTTATGTCTTGTTGTATTCCAGCAATAACTATGTCTGCTTGTTCTTTGTTACCAAACAAAGATGTTACAGCAGGATTTTTACCTGTGTATCCCTGTAGTCTTTGCATTAAAATTGCTTGTTGTTGTGCAAAATCTTCATCAGGTAAAGCCTGATCCGTGCTTTGTTGTGCCTGTAATTCAAACAATGAACTCATAATATTTTGTATCTCAGCATCGTTTGCTTGCTTTGCAAACATTTTAGATCCACCTTCTGATCCAAGAATGTCAGCTTGTGCACCTAATAGTGTATCAAACATTCCTGTTTGACTATTATATTTAGTAACAGCTCTATCTTGCACACCTTTGTTGTAAGCTGCTCTGCTTGTTCTAAAATTACCAAACGGTTCTTTAGCTGCTGCTCCTGCTGTTTGAAATATGTTTCCACTTGGCGATCTTGATATTAAATCTAAACCAAAGTCTATTTTAAAATCTCTTAATGAATTATCGGGCGCCATAGGAGGTGCTTGAAAAGCCATTCTGTCTGCTAGATCTTTAATTTGTTGCATGTTCATGTCTCTAAGGTTTACTTTTGATAAATCGTTTTGTTTTACATCACCTGCACCTTGATAACCTTGTCTAGGAGCTAGGCCCGATGTAATACCTTCACCAGCACTACCACCTTTTCTAAACATAGGTCTATTCATTATTCTGCTCATGTTATCCTATATGTATTTCATGTAACCACTAGTGTCTTTTTGGTTATTACCACCAAAGATACCACTTAGAACACTAGCTGTTCCAAGAGCCGTTTGTAATGGTGTAGGGTTAGGTGTTACTGTTGACTGATTACCGAATGGTGCGTTACCAGAGAATAGACTTGCAACTCCAGAACCATAAGTACCTAATCTTTCATAAGGTTCAAATGCTTCTAATCTATTTGCTTCTCTTTGTGCATCAAGTACTGCTTGACTTTGTGCCTGTTGTAGTCCGCCCAATCGACCCAACTGGTTAATATCTGCTGTTTGGAAATCTTGTATGTTTTGTCCTAATTGTCCTTGTTGATTAAATGCTGTCTGTGCATTTAAGTTAGCTTGATTAAATCCTTGTTGTAATAATTTTGATTGTAGTAATGCTCTGTTAGCATCTTGATTTGATTGATACTCTGATCTCATTACACCCTCACGTCCCCCACCTAAATTACCAGACATCGCTGCATTTTGTCCTATACCTGTTATGCCGGCCTGAGTTTGTTTGTCAAATTCTGATAGTGTTGCATCAATTACATCTTGTTGATATGGAGATTGAAATTGTTGATAAGCTTGTGGTCCTGAGTATGCTGCTTGTTGTGTAAGATAAGGTTGATATGCTCCAACACCTGATCCTGCTAAATTATATGACTGTGTTTGTAATGCATCTTGCGCCGCTACTTGTGGTGCAAGTCTAGCTGTATCTAGTGGAATAGATGTTAATCCTGCTAACTGTTTTCCATAGTCAACACCTAAATCTGTTACGTATTGTTGTGGTAAATTTTGTACTTGTTCTATTGCCATTATATTACTTCTCCTAATCGTTGTGATGTTGCAAACATATCTCTAGCACCAGCCATTCCTTGTGACTCTTCTGATACTTGCCCACCTTGTTCTAAATGTCTCATCATGTTTTCCATAACTTGTGCACCTTTATCTATATCTCCACCACCTGCGTTTCTAACAGCATCTGCAGTAAATACAAACTCATTTACACTTAATCTTGCAGGTACATCATCTGCTTTTTCTTCTCTTCCAATAGGTACAAACCCACCTTCAGCTCTGTAATCTTTTTCCATACCACCAAGGTCCATGATCCCACCTTCGGCTCTATTAATTCTACCACCATTAGACATAAATTTATTCATTAGTCTTCTCATTTCTTCTTGGAATTCTTCTAACTCATCAGCATTTAAACTTTTATATGGTTTTCCAAACATTCTCTGTGAGTGATATTCAGCATTTTCTTTAGGATCACCCATATCTGAAGAAGCCATCATAATACCGCCACCGTTATCAAATCCTATTCTCCCACCGTTAGCTGCTTTTTGATATACTTTAATCATATCATCTGGTGAATATTTTCTAGATGCAACTGAGGGTAAAAAATTTAATCCCGCTGCCATGCCTTCTTTTTGATCTAGTATGTTTGCAGATTTTTTTAAATCATTTAATGCTAATGCTGTGTTGTCATCAGGTCTACCTGGATTGTCTGGATCAGTACCTTTAGTAAATAATCCAGCTAAAGCTCCACCAACTACTGGTAGAATATATTCATTTGCACCACCTGTACGTTTACTATCTGGATCATCTGGATCATTTCTTTTGCCTTTAAAAAAAGTATCGAAAGGACTTTCATAATTTTCACCGTAAAGTTCATCTTCTCTGTCAACTCTTGCTTGTGATTCTCTTTCTAAGTCTTCGTAACTTTTTCCGGTAAAAGCTACTTCAAGTGGATCTTTAATATATTTTTGATAAAATGATCCCCAACCATATTGTTTTCTTCCATCTAGACCCATGATACCACCATACGCTGCCATCTGTCTGTCAGGTAAAACTGGTCCTGTTGGTTTAGGTTGAAAAGGATTAACTGGTTTTGTAGGATCGTTTGGTAATGGAGTGCCACCAGACATTTGTCCTTCGGCCATTACTTGATCTAAAAATTGTTCGAAAGACATAGGATCTAATCCTTGTTCTATCATGTCGTCAAGATACTTAGAGTATTCTTCTTCTATTTGAGCCATCATCATCTCTTGCATTTGTTGCGGAGATTTAGGACCTTCATTACCGCTATATTTTATAGAAGGTGCGTTAGTCTGTAACTCTTCTGAAATTTGTATATCTTCTATTCCCATGGTTTTGTTAGTTTACTTTGTTTTTGCGAACAAATCAAGAGGTGGCATGATAACTGTTACGTCTCTTTGCACATCCTCTTCAGGTATATTAGCTAGTTTTAGAGCCTCTTCAGTCTCATAAATCTCACCTGTTTTCCTGTTCTTAATTGTTGTTATTATCTTATCGGGTGTTAACATTCTTATCTCACTCATTATGTTGTTACCTCTTTTTTTATATTTAAATAACTTACTGCAAAATCAAAAGAATCCACAGTGCTTGCTTGTATAGTAAATGATGATCCACCTTCAACTATTAGCGGTTGAGTTAATAATTCTAAAGTTTGATCTCCAACTAATGGAGCAGATTTAATTGCTGTAATACCGTTATTTGTAACTGTAACAGTAGTATTATTATTTGCAGATGTAACTAGAATTGATTTAATAACTATAGTTTCATTAACAGCAGGTAGACCTGTTGGAAAAACATCTAATGCATTTCCTGTAGTATCATTATCTATTCCTACAAATTTATATTGGTTTACTACTGCCATTAATCTAAAAAGAAGCTTCTAGCTTCTATCTCCTGTTTTAATTCTTCTTGAAACGTTGTATTAAGTTTTTCAAGAACAGCATCTAAATCTCTAACCAAAGATTGTGATATATCTTGATCATATTCTTGACTTGCTCTTGTTAATGTTTGTACTATTTTTGCCATTATATTCCTAACATATTTTTTAACATAGTGTATCTAGTTCGTTCTGCATCACTAATACTTCCTGTTTGTAACTTCTGTAATAGTGTTCTGTATTCATCTTGTAATGCGTTTGCATTCTCTAAGGTGTTTATTCCATCATTACTACCACTGTCTGTATTTGTATTGATAACAGGTTTAGTTTTAGAAGTTACATTATTTGTCAAAGAATCTTTAAAAGACTGTATAACATTTTTATCTTTAAGACCTATGTTTTTAGTTAAACCTTCTATAACTTCAAACGGTTTATTTAAATTTTTATTTGTATAAGGTTGAGCAAGATCTTTTACATACTTTGCTCCTTTGTAAATACTTTTTGCTTTGTTATATTTTGCAGCTAACGCTGGATTGATTGCAAATAAAGCTGCATTACCTAATAAACTAAACATATTAAATTGATCTTTTTTAGGTGCAAAAGTATTTAACAAATTTCCATCTTTAAAATATTCTATACCTTTAGGTGTAAAATTTGGAATAGGTGCTTGCATTATTTGAGCTAATTGTTTTGCTCTTTCTCTGTCACCTATTGTGTCTGGTGTTACATCATATGATTTACCTCCAATTATTTCTTGAGCTGGTGGTGCTGTAACTCTATCAACTGTTCTAGTTGAAGTACCTAATTCTTGAGGACCTCTAGGTCCGTCATCATTACTACTTTTGTTATTGGTAGTAGATTTACTAGTTGTTTGACTTCTATTTGTTTCTGCACCTCGTTCTCTTCCAGTATTTCCATCACCACCATTACCACTAGAGGATCCTCCACCTACAGAACCCATATCTCCTTGTAATGACATAATCCCACCCGGACCTCTATTGGGTTTTCCATTTAATGAACCATATAAATTAGCATCTAATAATATTTTTTGTTCTCTTGGAGTGATGTAAGCTAGTTCAGCTACAACGTGATCAGGAGAAGATAGCCATTTTTTAGGAACAGTTACTGTTTTTTCTTTTCCTAGATAGTTTGGTCCACCCCCTTGATTAGCAGGTTTAGCTTTTTTCTGTTGAGCCTTAGTTAATCTTTGGTCTTTATATTTAATTTTTTTTTCTACAGCCATTATCTTCTTCCTCCAGCTTGTATATCTAATCTAAAAGTTCCAAGTTTCCAAGTAGTATCAACAGCTGTGTTAGATATTGTAAGAGCTATAGCTCTAGCTCTTGCTCTAGTGTCTACTTTTGTAGTACTAGACGATACTGTAAAAGGTCCAAGAGATGAACTGACTGCTGCATCACTAGGATAATTTCTTAAATCTAATTGTATAACTGCGTTTCCTTGTTGAGATATAAAGTCAGGTATAATTCTACTAACTCTCATTATGTTTTCACCATCCCCTCTAAGATCAGCCATGTTAGTTGCTGCCCCTCTTACAACTTTCTGTGTAATATCATAATCACCAGATGTAATATTAGCAGGAATTGCTGTTGCAGCTGTAGCTGCTATTTGTTGATTAACTCCTGTTTCATGTTCAAAATAAATCGTAGTTCCATCAGTGTTACCAATTACATCAAACGATGTATCAACGTCTGCATTGTATTGTGTTGCGTGAGGTAATCCAAATACAGCAGAATCTTGCCATGTTGTTCTGGGAAATAAATTACTTGCATTAGTAAACCATATAGGTCTTTTTGATGTTGAATCTAGGTAACTATAAGACACTGCTCTATTAACATTATTAGATGTAGATGTTGGGTAGAACCAAGTAATCTCACCAAACAAGTTATTTATACCACAGTAAATTAATTGATTAGATGTTGTGTTAAGATCATCATAAACATAATCTTCAACCAAACAATCCATTGATTCTAACTTACCAGTATATCTAAAGAAACCATTATCAGACATCCAATAAGCAGCACCATCAACTTCAACGGCTGCATTCTGTCCTATCAAACCACAGTTTGTACCTACTTGTTCAAATGCAAATGTAAAAGGAGTTCCAACAAATCTCATAGTAAATAGAGAGGTGTCTGACCAAACGTAAATAGCATTTCTACCAAGTGTTGCACCCATGATCCGTGATCCGGCGGCCAGTCTCTGTGTACCCGCACTATTCTCAGCTGTAGGAGCATAGTCATTAATATTTTCTTGAGATGAAAATCTTATAAACATATCATCTTGTGATGTTTTATCTCCAATCGTTCTTTCCGTTCCAAAGAATACTAAGTGACGATCGGGTGTTGATACTAACATGTCACGTGATGCTGTTGGTGCACCTGCTATAATAGTAGCACGAGTTGCTGTTGCGTTTTCTGCATCACCATCCCATTCAAAACACTCACCATTATGAATTAAAGCAATCAAAGTTGTACCTAAATTGTCCAAGGACCATAGACCAGGATCCGTTACTGAGTCAGTATTCGCTGCAGGTGAACCCCAACCTGTCCATGAAGATGAATTGGTTACTGTTGCACCATTAGAATGTGATGATCTTGTTGATCCTCTAACTGCTCTTGTAATTCCTGTTAGTTTTAATCCTGTAATTCCTGTGTAAGATATTTCTTCTCCACCTATTTGAATATAGTTTATCCCTGATGATGGGAAACCTGCTGTACTAGCTAATGTAATTTCTGTAGCTGAACCATTATTACCATTAGCATCATCTGCTAATGATCCATTTAAAGTTGTTATAAGTGAACCTAATATATTACCACCAAACAAAGATATACCCCAACCAAAAGCTCCTATTTGATCAGCAGGTCCGACACTATAATATTGATAATAATCTATGCCTCCGGATGTTGTTGCACCACTACCTGTTTCATTAGAAGGCATTGTAATAGTAATTGTTGTTGGAGTAGGTACACTTGTTACCATAAATTTTTTATCAGCAAAATCTACAGCTGTAAAATCAGAATTTGTTATTGTTGAGAAAGTTGTATCATCACCAAATAAAATAATATCTCCCGGTTGAAAAGTAGTAGTTGTTGGGAATGTAATTGTAACTGTTGGTGATCCGTTAGTTGTACTAAAAGCACTTGTAATAGATGTACCTGCTGGATTAACTAAAGGATGAATATCATAATACACACCTCCGGAATACACATATAAAATTCTATTAGTTCCTATAGCTGCAAACTTTGTAGAAGCTGTGTTAACAAAATGATGTAAACCTCTGGCTGATCCAGTTAATTTAGACTCACCTAACTGTTGCCAACCACCTATCTTCTCTGGTGTACCATATCTAAAACGAACATTTTCTCCACCTGTCCACTGAGATTCAGCTCCGGTAGATGTAACTTGTTTATTAAAGCCTGGTAGAAATCCTAATTTTTGTAGCATATAAAAACCTGTTTATTATGGTTTATATCAAATTTAACGCTATATCAAGATTTTGTTATCTAGCTGTAGCTGGTACACCAGTTGATGTTACGAATGGATTTTCAGCAAAAGCCATGTAGATGTATGTTGCTGAAGCATTCCAACCAGCAGATGATCTAAATTTAAAACCATTAGACAAAAAATCAATATTATTATCTGAACTTTGATCGTCTGCTCCATTTGTATTAGCAAGAAGTCTTAAATCCATTACATTATAAGGATTTCTTTTATTATCAAATATACCCCAACTACTTGTTGTAGAACTTTTTTTTGCGATTAAAAAAGCTGGTTTAAATCCTGTATAAACAAATGTTCCATCTGTACTTCCATTACCTGTGTAGCTTCCAAATTTTGAGTAGCCTTGTTTCTCTGCGAAGCAGTAGGCGATTTGTGTATCTCCAGAACCATTAGAACCATTATAATCACCTAGACTAAATACATCTGAGTTTATAGTTACAGTAGTATTTCCAAAAACATTTGTATCAGCCGATCTTGCACCAGCATCATTTAAATACAAAACTCCAGGATCGGATTGTGAAACAAAAGAACTTTTATGATAAACACACCAAAAAGATGCAAGTGAGTCTATACGATTTTTAATTATAATCATTGAAGGTGTTGCACCTAATCCATGACCTACTGTTGCACCAGCAGTTCCATTACCTGTATAAGACACAATACTAAATCCACTTGTAGTATTTGCTGAAACTGTAGAACTTATAGAACCATCTGTATTAGCTGCAGTTGTATTAGAACCTAACCAGTTCCAACTTACAATATTATTTGAACTTTGATTAACTCTTAAATTGCTTCCAACTGAAAAACCATCACTACCAAAAGCAGTTAAAGAATTTGCATCTGTACTTTCTCCATCTGTATTTTGTGAAGATAACATTTTTGTAACACCTCTGACAGTATCAAAAACTCCAGAGGCTTCTGCTGAAGTTCTATTTTTAATCCAAACCCAATCTGGTTGAAATCCAACTCCTGTAATAGCTTGTGTTGAACCATTACCTGTATAAAGAACTGTATTAAAATAATCGTCTGATTTATCTATATCTGTGTAAGCCATTATCCATACTCCGCTAGGTTTTTTGTGTTAAGTGCATAATATCCACTAGGTGGTGCGTATTCAAAGTTTCCATAGCCATTACCATCTGTGTTGCCTGATGAGATTGTGTAAGGTGGAGAGCCGAAGTTTAAAGAACCATCTGAACCACTATACATACTAACACCAGGTAAAGCATCAATTCCTGATGTAAAATCTGAACTAATATTTATTCCCCCAGTACCAGATGCACCAGATGTTGGGTCACCACTTTTAACCCAAGTTCCATTTTTACCAAAATATAAAAATTTATTATCCATATCTAAGGCAACCATTAAAATATCTCCTGTAGAAGCTGTAGTACCAACACTTGCACTATCCCAACCTGATATATCTGCACCATCTGTTCTTGCTATTAAATTTCCATTATCATTATAAAAAGAATAGCCACCATGAACTTGTGATAAATCAATAAGACTTGCAGAAGAAGTTGGAGAAGTTGTTCCCACTATACCAACTTGGTGATATGTGCCACTACCTAATTTCATTTCCCAATACCATTTTCCAGATTGAGCACCAAAAGTTCCTACTGCTGCTCTCCAATCTGCTCTACTGTCATCATAAACTAAATTACCCTCTTTAAACTCACTATTGTTTGCACCAAAAATTATTAAAGGATTTAATGTTGCAAAATTATTTGTGCAAGTATCAGTAGATTGATCTATTGCTGTAAGGTTATTAACTGTGAAGTCATTACCATTACCAGATACATCATCTCCTAAAGCTGAACTATCTTCAAAGTCTAAATAGAATCCATTTGTGCCAAAGGTTAAACCAGATACAGATATTGGTTTCCATATTCCACTATCTTCGTCAAATTCTCCAAATGATGTTGGGTCTAATGCTTGACCATCAATTAAAACTGCTTCTGCTAAATAACCATTATAATAATTTGAAGTGCCTTCATCTTTTCCAAATCTATGTTCAAATTGACCACATATAGCAGTAGACATATTTTGAGTAATTGATGATCTTTGGTCTTGTGAAAATGAAGTTTCTTCTACTCCATTGATATATAATTTTAATCTATTAGATGCTGTGCCTTGTGTTGTATCACAAGCAACAACTATATGATACCAAGCTGATGGGTCTCTTATAACTCTATCAGTCATTAGTCCAACAGCAGTAGTATTATTATTACTTACTTGAACATAAACTTTATCATCATCTCTAATATTAATTGATTCTGAATAAGTACCACAAGTAAAAACATTTTGATGCTGACCTGTAAAATTACCTCTTTTAATCCATTGGCTAGTTGTCCATTTTTGTCTATCACCATCACTTCCTGGTGTTCTTGTTAAACTGTCTGAACTACCATCATCAAACCTACATGAATTATCTACTTCATATCCACCAGTTATTGAGTTAGCTGGAATTATTAAAGGCATTATATTACCTCTTGTGGAAATTCGCCTAGTGGTCTTGTTACAGTACCATCTTCTTGTTCTGTGTATGTGTATAAAGTTTCAAGTGCTGGAGTATCACTTGCATTTGTAATTGCAGTTTCCATTTCGTTTGATTTAGTTCTAACACTTGCTCTATATGTTGCAATATTAGTTGGTACAGAATAATCAGATACTTCACTTGCTTTAACAACATACCAATCAGTAGGTGCTAATAATCCACTTGCTTGTTGTTTGATAGTTTTAATTAATTGTGTTTTTAAACCCTCAACTTTTACATCTCCAACTTCTTTATCATCAGGTAAATCTCCATCATCTGAATCTTGTTGTGTCCATAAACTATCTGCATGAGCCTTAGGAAAAGCTGTTCCATAACTTGCAGTTACAGTTCCATCAGCAAAAGCATAAGATTGATTAGTATTGATGTACCATTTCTCATCTTTTTTATTTGAGTTATCAAATACTACTTCATAAATTCCAATAGCTTCTTTTTCTGCAACAGACCATTTCATAAATATGTCTGCTGGGTATTGGTTGTCTCCTAGAGTAAAGCCTTTAGGATAACTAAAGTATTTTGTTATTGTTCCTGATTCTACTAATGCGTACATAATAATCCTATGATAAAGTTAATGCTAAATTTCTTCCAACCTCTAACCACTTTGCACCATTATATCTAAAGGTAAACAAGTCGCCAAGATTAGCTGTTGCTGTTAATGTCGGTGCAGTATCTGCTGCAAATTCGTAAACTGCGTTCCAAGTAATAGTTCTGCCACCTGTGCCATCTTGAATAATAAGTAATGATATAAATTGTCCAGCAATAGGAGTAGTTCCACTTGGTGCAGATAAAGTTCTGTTTCCAGCTAATGTAACTTTAGCAACTGGAGAATCAATTACATCCCAAGTTATTGTAGCACCATCTGTTAATGTATCTTCTACATTTGCTACAGCACCTGAAACTGTTGTTAGATTGTTAGCATCTGCTGTAAATACTTTTGAAGCAGCAGTAGTACCTAGTGTTGCAAGATCAGAATAATTTAATTCTGTTGCAGTAGAAGTTACTCCATCTAATATATTTAATTCTGTTGCAGTAGAAGTTACAACTACATCTTCATTTATTTTAGGACTAGTTAAAGTTTTGTTGGTTAAAGTTTGTGTTCCAGTAAGAGTTACATCTCCATCTGTTGTTGAAAAACCTGTGTCGTAAATACCTGTGTTTGTTGCAACACCATCTGCATATACTATTTTCCAACCTTTATCAGTCGTTGCCCAAGTGACCGTGGCCCCTGAACCGGAAACTGCTTTTAATTCAACAGTGTATGCACCTGTAGTTGCATTTTGAATAATGTAAAAATTTTCCATCAAAACCGGTAAGGTTACCGTTTGATTTCCTGTAATTGTACCTGTAAGTTTTATAATTCTATTTTGAGCTTTACCTGTTAAAGCTCCGTCATCAACATCTAATTCTGTTGTTTGTGCACCACCAGCAATTGATACTTCTAAATATCCACCAGTAATTTGTTCTACTAAATTTAAATTTGCGTTAGTTTTTGTTCCCCAAGTACCAGCGTTTTCGCCAGTAGCCATTATCTCTATACCGAGAGTTGTGTATGTAGATGCCATAAATTTTGTACTCCTAATTGTTGTTATTTATATTGTTAATTCATGTTTAAGTCAAACATAAACTAAGGTGTTTTAGTTGTATATCCTGTACTTGTTTTAGGTGTTTTAGCAGAGTAACCACTGACTGATGTCTTAGGTGTTTCTGTTGTGTATCCTGTGCTTGTTTTAGGTACAAGATCTCCATAGTATCTAAGAATTAAACCTTCTGCATTAACACTAGACACTGCTTCTTGGCCCGTTAATCCAACTGTCATTTCTGTTGGAGATATTACTCCAACTGCTGATGTTGACTGAACTCCTGTTAAACCTATAACGTCTGCCGGAGCCAATAAACCTACTGCTGATGTTGATTCAACTCCTGTTAAAATTGGAGATACTGAGATGCTGATTGTTGGATTACCTAAACTAGATGTTGCTTCAAGTCCTGTTAAAGATACATCTTCATTTGGAACTATTACATTACCTAATGCAGAAGTAGAACCTACTCCAGATGGGGCAACAACAACTCCTGATTCAATAACAAATTCTCCTAATGCCGATGTTGCTTCAAGTCCTATTAAAGGAATTCCAACATTTGGTATTAATAGATCTCCAATTGTAGAAGTTGATTCTAATCCAGTTAAACCTATAACATCTGCCGGATCTAAAGAACCTGTTGTTGATGTTGCACTTAATCCAGTTAAACCTATAATTAAATCTGATGGGTCTAATAACCCTGTCGTTGATGTTGCTTGTTGACCTGTTAAAGTTTGAGATACTGAAATATCAAGTGTTAAACTTCCTACGTCTGATGTTGACTCAATTCCTGTTAAAGTTTCAGATACTGAAATAACATTTGTTAAAGACCCTACATCTGTAGTTGCACTAACTCCATTTAGAATTACATCAACATTAAATGTACCACCCCAAACTTGTGATCCCCATTTATCTCTACCCCAACCTGTATCGTAATAATCTGAGTCACCCCAATCTGCTTGTCCCCATTGAGGATGTCCCCAACCTTGAAGAATATTTTGATCTAGACCACCACCCACGTTCCATGAACCTGCGCCCCAATTTACATTGGATGCATTCCATGTTGTAGGGTTAACAATGGCTTGTTGACCCGTTACTAATACTGTAACGTCAGCCATGTTTTACTCCTATGCTATTCTGATAATTGCGTCTGATGCGTCAGCTGTTGGAAACTGAATTGTAAAAGTTCCGTTAGTTGCAGTTTTATCTCCGCCAAATGCAATCGCACAAACTGATGGATCGCCTGCTGCAGAGTCATTAAAAATTAAACAACCGTTAGCTGTAAAAGATGCTGATGTCCAAGACACGTCTGCAAAATCACAACAAGCTGTGTCGCCAGATAAAGCCGGTGTTACACTTGTAAGTGCTTCTCCTTTTGCAGTGTAAGCTGAACCTGCATCATTTGTAATTTCGTTTGTATCACTGTAAGCTGTTGTTGTTTTATCTAAAGTAGCACTACTTGTGTATAAAGCTAAATTAAATGTGTCACCTGTTGTTGCTGTAAAATTGTGAACTGCTGTTAAAATCTCTGTTTTAAAACTGTTACATATTGCTGATGTTATTGCCATAATTTTTTATCCCCTAATTACTGAGGCGGTGACTCGATTGGTATTCTTATTGTACCATCCGTGTAATCGTCTCTTCTTCTTCTTCCAATTTGCATTGCTGCAAAGGATTGTAAAGAAGTTTTATACTTATTTTCATATAGTGTCAACATATCTTGAGGTCCTTTTAAGAACATAAATGCCTCTACTAAACACGCATATAATAACCCTTGAGGGAAATAATTACTAATATAAGTTCCACCCGTATTGTCCTCTAAACCTCCAGGCATTACGTTATAATGAATAATATATTTATAATTAGCATCGGGTGTTGGTGCAAGATAAACCGCTCCTGATGTAGCTGAATTTTCTCCCGTTGTTGCTCCACCAAACATAGAATAATACTTAGGAAGACCGGTTACATCTTGACCTGTTTGTCCTCCAGAATCACCTGTTAGTTCTCCTACATACTCTGATATGAATGTCTGATCACGTCTCTCTAACCATTGACCTTGGCCCTCGGTATTAACTGTAGAATTAAATACTTCTATACCTCTTACAAATAAAGCTTTAGTTGGCATTGTAATTGAATTAAAATTTTGTGCAAATTGTGCTTCTGCTTGTTTTCTATCTGAATCCATAGGACACTCTAAGTTAATTCTATGTTCAGCGTTTTCTAAAAATCTGTTTATTACTGCAGCAGTAAATACATTACTATCTACTTCTGTGTAGTTTCTAATGTCATCGGTTAATTCTGAATAAGTATATCCTGCCATTATGCTTGTAAAGTTACCGGTCCAACTGAGACTGGAAAACCTCCTCCTCCGTTTACAACGCTTGTTGCGTTTGTGTCAGCGCTAAAATAAAACCAATCTGTTCCGTTAGAAAGATCTGTATTTGTAGCACCATTAATAAATTTACCTACAGTTATAGTATATCCAGCAGCTTTTGCAATCGTAGATCCTGTTATACCTCCTACACTATTTGGTGTATTAAAAGCACCTGCTGTAGTGGGTGATCCTCTAAATCTTTTTACATCACCTGTTGTATAACCATGACCCGGTAAAATAACATTGATAATTGCAGAACCTACTTGATAGGTTTGAAAAGGATTATTTTGTAAAATATCTAATGTAGGAAACTCTACTCTAGCTGGTCTTGCATGCATTAATCCTTGTGGATCTGCACCAACGGGATGTGGTTCTAGTTGTGGTTGTTTAGCTTCAAATTCAGAATTATGAACCCAAGATCCATTCCATTCTTTAACCATTTCATTATATGGAAATGCTGCTCCTGATCTATCAGAAATTGCTAATGCTCTTCTACCTTTTGCAAATCTAGCCATTATTTTTTACCACCAGGTCCCATAGCTTTTTCTACGTTGCCACCTGTACTATAACTATTTAATAATTCTTGAATAGCAGTTAAAGCAGGTTCTTCTTCTAATAATTGTATTAATTTTTTTCTAGAAAGACCTTGTAGTTCTGATTTACTATTTTTAAAAGTACCCATAGATGTTTCATATCTTTTAGCCATTATATATTTGGATAGTATGTCTTCGGAGTAATAAATGTACTAGCTGCAGAACCATCTTCAGCTAATGCTCTAGCAAATTCATCCTCGTACAACAACTTCATCTCCTGTGTTCGTTGTGGTGCAAACTTCATAGATAAATAATAACTCAACCCTGAAACCATACAAGGCATAAATCTATAAGGCGCATCTGATGCGTTAGTGTAAGCTCCAACATCTTGAATTCTTTTAACATAATAAACATTTAAAAAATTTCCTGCTGCTGTTGCATTGGGTAAAGGGTAAACAGTAATAGTAACTTTATCTATAAATCTTTGAACCCAAAATTGTGAAGGTGTTCCAAGTGATGCTTTATTTGCTGTTGCTGAATAAGAATCTCTTGCAACTTTAGTTAGTCCTGTGTCTGATTGATTTGTAGTATTGTAGTTTTGTCTATATGTACAATTTAAAATATCAGTAATACCATAAATATTTGCAACAGGTGTTGTTACAGCTTGCGGTGGTTCTCCACCTCCAGGTACATCTGTAGCATTTCTATAAAATGTGTAGGTCCCTGAACCTTCTGCAGTTGCATCTACATTTGTAGAAGAACCTTGTATTAAATTAATATTAGCATTTCCAACTTCCCAAAAATGAATCCCTCTGTTTCCCCATTCTTGAAACATTATGTTTAATGATCTTCTTGCTGTTTTTAATTGATGTCCGGCTGTACCTTGTAAACCAATACGCTCGTAAGCGTCTTCAATAATTTCATCAATTGAAAAATTCTGATCGAATGAATAAGATTGTGAAGTAGTGTTTGCCATTGGCTAACCCCTTAAAATGTTCCTATTACGTAACAAAAATCACAATTAGTTAAATCCACGTATGCACCTTCATCACAATAAATTCCAGATCCAGGTAATGTAAATTCATGATTTGAATTTGCCCCTGTTCCAAATTTAGCATGAAAAACTAATTTAGCTGCTGTTTTACTATCACCGGTTTCATTATAAATTTTAATTTCAGCATCAGCTGCACTAGCTAGTCCAAAAATATTCATGATATTTATTTTTTGAAGGTTAGTAGCTGTTCCATTTACTAAAGCTTGAAGTTGTCCATCTGCTGTTAACACAACTGATTGTCTTACTTTTGACGATATTGATGACATATTTTTCTCCTTAAATTTTATGTGGGCCGAAGCCCACATTAATTAATTATTAAGCTATTGTTGCACCTTGAACTGAAGTAGCAACCCAACCAATAGTGCTATTCCAAACTAAAGTAACTGATTCAGCTACCGCATCGAACGTAATTGTAGTTCCATTTGCAAAAGTAACTGGAGTTAAAGTTCCATCTCCACCGTCAACAATCATAGTAACGATTTTAACTTGTCCTGAAGTTGTGCCATCAGCTAAAGTTAATGCATCAGCTCCAGTAGTAGTTAATTCAGTTATTAAATTAGTTAAATCAACTGCACCTGCTCCTGATAATGATTGAACACCACCAGTAATAGTTGCTCCGTAAGTAGCGCTAGTTGTAAATGCACCTGTTGTTGCATTTTTTGTTACTTGTTCAAAACCGTTTTCTGATCGAACCGGTCCTGAGAATGTAGTATTTGCCATATTAATATCCTCCTAGATATCTGAATACTGTCCCTAGGGTTGTCGACTATACGCGTCAGCATTCATCATTTATTAAATGTATAGTGATAATATTATATGTTATTTTTGAGTAGAGTGCAAGAGATCCTACAGTAAAAGTGCGATTTCAGCGATGTAGCTTTTGTTCTAAGTAGCTACAGAAACTTGCGGAGCAACGCCTTCAACGTTATTCTGCCTGTGGGCAATAGCTGCTTCTTCCAGCTTAATGTCAGTAATGATCTGTTTGACTTTGTCATCAATTCTGACCATTTCAAGAGTGTATCTGTCATTAGATAGATGCTCCTGTTCCCACTTCAACTCCAAGGACCTTTTTGCTTTGTATAGGTCTTGTATCATCTATAACCTCCTCATAAGTTATTCGATTTATCTCGTTATTATAGCTGTTTCCGAGATATTCCCAGTTTATACTCTTATCTCCCAATTTGTCAAGGATAGACTGTTCTAAAGAAATAGCATTATCTTCCGCGTCAACATTAAATTTTGCGTAGTGATCATATGCCCATATTTTTACTGTGAATTTTTTCATTGTTTTTTCTTTCTACTAATTAAATGTGGCCGAAACATGTTCGGCCACAAAAATGATTATTGCTTACGCACCTTCGCAACCGAAGATACCTCTAAAGTCAGATGCGCCAAAAGCGTATCTTTCTCTAGCTTTGTATCTAACATTGCCTGTATCGAAGTCTCCTTCCATTGACGTAGTCAACGGAGTTCTTGAGAACATCTTCATACCATTTGGAACGTCAGTCAAAATGTACCAAGAATCAGCATCAGTTAGGAAATTGTTCACTCTGTAACCTTGAGGAATCATACCCATTGAGTTGATTGCATTGATGTCATTATCAGCAGTTTGAGTTCTACCTTGAGACTTCATAAGTCTTTCAGCATTGAACTGATTCGCAGAAGGAATTATCATTTTAACTCCTTTTGCAGCTATTCTCAAACCTCTTTCATCAGTCATAGCAGCGATATCAATCAATGCTTGTTCTAATGAAGTTTCGTTTAAGTCAGCCTGCGTACCTAAAGTATTCGCTACAGTACCCGCAATTGTTGGGTGATTTAGCGAAAGTAAGTTTTCGCCATCACCTGTTTGAAAAGCAGTTGCAGCTGCAATAGCTGGTAAACCGTTGTTCAATGGTGCTGCGCCTTTAACTTCTTTAGCGTTAGACATAGATCTTGCTAGTGCTTTTGTGTATCTAGAAGAAAGTCTGTCATAAAGGTTGTCCTCTATTGCTTCTTCTGTGATAGCGAAAGCTAGCGCGATCGTTTCCATAGTGTATCTTGCAGTATAAGTCTCTTGTGCATCATCATATGATACGCCTTGACCTTCTGCTTTTACATCTGCGTTAGCGAAACCAGATAACATTACTTCTTCTTCAAAAGCTCTGTCTGATGATTCCGTTGTATAAATTTCAGCGTGCTGATTTTCATACCTTTTGTACTCTAGTCCGAATAGTGCATTCAGACCTGGTTCTAGTTCTTTAACTAGCTGTGCTCGTGATATTGCCATGTCGTTATACTCCTATTATTGCCAAGTTATTCCAGCCGTACCAGTGTTCTGCATGTATTGGTTAAGATTCTGAGTAACGATAACAGTAGAATTTGCTACTGTTCCATCTTCATTCTCAACATCCTCTGCAGATCTTAATAGTCTGAATTGGTTATCTGTTGCGCTAGTGTTAGCTGCAACGTTTAATTGTTTACTTGATTGACCAGATGAAGTACTTCCTGCAGGCACTGCCTGAGTCATACTTGCTGTTAACCCATAAGTTGCTGCTGCTACTGCGCCATCAGCGCTAGCTGCAAACAATTGCAAAGGGTTATCAATTACAAACGCAGTAATATCTTCTGAGTTTGCTGGTACTGTATTAGCAACATAATGGTTTGACCAAGTTGGCTTCTGTGTAGTAGCCGCGTTGTAAAAAATTCCATTAAGTATACCAATAGTTAGTCTAGTACGTGCTGCTTCCGCATCAGCGATGTATCCAGCTTTTGACTGAACAACAGATCCCTGAAACATTGCAACGCCGTAGTTAGCATCTATGTAGTATTTGCCTTGACCCTGGTTAGCGTCGGATGAACCAACGTTACCTTGAGCTATAAGACCAAATCCTACGGTGTTTCTATTTGCCATAGTTATTTTCTCCTTAGTGAACCTGCCGCGTTAGCGGCCTCCAGTTCGGTTTAATTTAATCGTTGGTTAAAGAAATATTATTTCTTACTGCCACCGAAGTTTTTGCTAGAACGCTCGAATTTCATCGGCATTCGTTTGTCCTGATCCTTCAGTAAGTCGTTTTCTATAGCTTCGTCTTGACCTTCAGTTTGTCTTTGCTGATATTCAACACGGCTTTGTGCGAGTTCTTCCGGTATCCTTGCCAGGAGAAGGCCACCTACTCCGATCACTCCAGCGTGTTTTCCGTCTAAGACAGTCGGGTAAGAATCGTCATCGTATTCGTCAGCTCTCACTAACTCATAACCAGATCTCAATCTACCATGAATGTTCTTGGTATCATTGAAACCCATAGACTCTGCTCTTATCCATCTGTGCCTAAATCCGTCAGGCGCTGGTGGTGCATCTAAAGATGATGGGGGCTTGTACTCTTTTGGACGTTCAGTTTTTGTCCGAGTTCCAGCCGCACGAGAAAGGTTCTTTTCGTTTTCGTTTGTCATATGCTTATGCTCCTTCCGTGAGTTTTAATTGTTTTGCATACTCTTCTAGTGGCACACCTAATTTTTTAGCTATTGCTACCTGTGAAGATGTGAGTCTCACAGTTTTGCGACCAGGTTTTGAGCTTCTGTTAGCCGAAGCTACCGACTGAACGGCCCTGTTCGTTTGCTTAGTATCAGTATTACCAAATTTGTGGCCAAAGTCAACTCTAATCCTTTTATCAATTTCTTCGTAATATTCGTTTGATTTAGGGTCATAACCTTCTTTATCTACTAAATCCTTGTGAATTTCGAACGCAGTAAATGTCATGGCTCTATCTGTTCCGAACCATGTATTTTTACTTGCCCAATCTTCAGCCATAGGGTCAGCTTGAGGCATTTGTTGTGGTGTTTGATTTGGTAACCTACCACCGTCTGATAGTTGTACAGGAGTTTCCTGTTCAACGGGTTGTGTTTGTTTTCTTTGCTTAAGTTTAGCACTTTCAAAAGCTAACTCAGCAATTTTTTTATTAGCTAAAACTTGAGCAGATGCATCACCGGCTTCGATAGCTAAAGAAAGTTCTCTTTCTGCAGACTCCATTCCAGTTTTTACGTTCTCTTCAAATTTAGCTGTATATTCAGAATTAGTTTTATTAAACCTATCCTGTTCTTGTTTTCTTTTGTTTTCAACTGCAGCAGCGTATTCAAGAGCAGCAGCTTCTTTACGTTCTGCCTCTCTCATCTTACGAGTAAGTTTAGCAATTCTAGATTGCACACCTCTGCTATAATCTTCTAAATTAGAATCATCTTCTTTTTTAGTTTCTTCAGTTTTAACTTCTTCTATTACTGTTTCCTGTTCCGTGGTTTCTGGAGCAGTATTAACTACCGCTTCCTCTTTAGTATCTTCTAAAGATACATCGACCTCTGGTCCTGATGTATCTAACTCAACCGGCTTTTCGCTCGATCTTACATTTTCTTCTGGCATAGTGTCCTTCCTATGTTAATATTTGTGCAGGATATCTGTTGGATCCTGTACGGTTGCTAAAATTTCGTCATCATTAAGAAGACGAACTTCTCCACCATCAATCTCTATTCGTGATCCGGCATAACGTGCGAAGACTACCCAGTCTCCCACCTTGCACCATGGACCATCGTTAAATCTTTTTGGGTCGTTATAACAATCAGGTCCCATAGCAATTACGTTTCCGCACTGCGATGCAACTTGTTGTCTATCTATTGTTTCCGTTCCTAATAAAACTCCACCTTTAGTTTTCTCATTCATTCTAAAAGGTAAGACTAACATTCTCCAGCCCGTAGGCATCGGAAGTTTAGTAGTTTCAGTAGTAACTTTTTTTACTGGTTCTTTCTCGTATTTGTCTAAAAGTCCTGTTTTAATTTTTGGGACTTCTTCCTTTAAGGTCGACAACGGTTCCCGTATTTTCATCTTTTGCTCCTTCATCTTGTTGCAGGTTAGAGATTTCCTGACGCACTGATTCCAATGCGTTTATTTGTCCTATTATATACTTATATGTTTCCATATTGTCAACACCTCCTGATGTGACCGATAATGCTAGTTGATTCACTCTTCTAGACAAGGCTTTCTTAAGTTGTTCTACTAATTGTTCTGGTTCCATGTTTACTTTCTATTTTTTTGCTATTTTATCTTTGTTAGGTCCTTTTTTTATTACGTAATCTTGAGTTCCACTAGCGCCTGTTTCTACTTCTTTTTTCAGGTTTCTAAACAAACTCATCTCAGTAATTTTTTTGTATTTCTCTTTTAAAAAGCTCTCTATCGCTTTAGTATCTCTCATTTACTACCACCAATGTAACCACCAATAACTCCAATTAAACCTGTCACTGACATTTTCATAAGTACGATTATGCTGTCATCTATAGGTCTATCTTCTTTAACAGCTACCCAATAGTCTCCAATAATAATGATACCTAATAAAATTAAAACACCACTTGTTATTAATAATATAACTATGTCTTTAAAATTTTTAATCATTAGCAATTCCACTTTCTAAGTGATTTATTTATTCTTGAATCTGGATCCCTTGCAGTCTTAGCAGAAGTTAATTTTTTTTTCATACCAGACATTCTAGCACAAAATGACTTACGTCTTTTTGCAGCTTTGGATCCTGATTTTAATTTTGATGGTTTAGTGGTAACAGCAGTCTTTAATTTTGATCCAGGATTAGCTGCTCTATAAGATGCAACGCCTTTTTTATTTAATCCACCTGATGCAGACTTACCTTCTTTTCTAGTCCAAGCTGCAGTAGCCATTATGCTTTCTTAGATGTTTTTTGACTTTTTTTAATTGCTTTAGCGGTAGGTGCTCCTTTAGCTCCTTTAGCTCTCATTTTTTCACCACGTTTTTTCTTCATAGCAATATTATACCAAAGCCCTTTTTTAGCTGTACGTCCGTCTTTAGTTTTGTGAGTATCTTTAGCCATTATTTTTTTACTTTCTTTTTCTTTTTAGGAATAATTCCTTTTGCCATTAAAATATCTTTTTTAGTAATTTTACCATCACCTGAGTGATCTGGAAATTTACTTTTCTTTTTTGTTTGTTTTTTCATTTTATTATCCTTTTTGTGCAGCCTGACAAGCAAGACATCTTTTTTTAAAATATCTGTGTCCAGGACATGATTGTATTAGAACCGGTACATCCGGCTCAAGTGTTTTTGTATAGTATTCAATATGCTCATCTACTTCATCACATTGACATGCTTTTATATGAAATATATCACATATGAATTTTTTAACAGATTTAAACATTAATTAAGATTTTTTGTTTTTATTTTTCTTAGAAGCAACTTTATTTTTCTTAGAAGCATTTTTTACAAATCTTGGTTTGTAAGGTCTTGTTCCATAATCGTTTCTCATAATATTTTCTCCTTATTATTTTCTTTTTATCAGATCTGTTGCCTTAAGTCCATAGACGGATGCAATGACGCCGACAAAAATTGTTTGATACCAAAATGGTAAATTTCCAAAGTGGAAGAAGAATAACTCCATTTTTTCCATATGTACAGGATTATCTGACCAGACTGACCATCCCAACATTATGATTGGAATTGACAATAAAAGCAAAATAAATTCGTCTTTCCAGTCCGATTGTCTCGCTTCTAGTAATTTTCCAGAATACTCTAATTCTCCAGTACTCATTTTATGAGCATGTTTCATAGCAGCATCCGACATAAGCATCTTTGTCTGTTGCTTATTTTTGTAAATGTGTGAGCCTGCAGAAACGGCTAATTTAATTGCCGATAACCACATATTAAAACCAAGTAGCTTTTTGAGGTTTTCTAGTTTTAGTACCTTTAACAGTAACCGTGTCGCCTTGAGCAATGTAGCTTTTTCCTCTGATACTTGATTTAGATCTAGGATCTAAATGCAAGTTTTGAGAAGACTCTTCTACTTTAACTCCGCCACTAGCGTAACCATCTTTGTTTACTCCAACTGCTTTTGTTATTTTTGGGTCCTTCATAATTTTCTCCTATTTATTTAATATACTAATTTTTAAGCCCTTTCAAGACATTTACATCTCTAGCTTTCATAGCATCTGATGTTAATTTAACGTCTGCAGACATCATTGATTTTTCAATGGCTGTATCAGCTCTTAGCTGAGCTAAATCTTCATTCTGATCAAGTTTTCTATCATTTAGATCTTTTGCTTGAACCATTTTAGCTCTATCTAGATCGATTCTAGCTTCATCTTCTTTTGTCTTACGTTCAGCTTCCATAGCTTTTAAATCAACTTCTCTTTGTTTTAATTTAAGTAATGGATCATGATCAAACTGAGAAGTAATTTGTTTTTCTTCCTTCATAAAGTCTTCAGTCATGTCAGCAATCAATAACGCTTTTCTGGCTTCTATCTTTTGAGATATTTGTTGTAGCTGTTGTTGTGCTTGTGGGTTTTGAACTGCCATTTGTTGTAGCTGTGGTAACATTTGCATTTCCTGTGGAAACTCTAATTGTACCTGTTCTTGTGCCATCAATGATATGTGTTCCATAATATTTTTCTCTAACGCTGCAGTAATGCTAGGATTGTTTCTAACAAAATTACTTGCCATAAAGTTTAAGTGAGCAGTGACATGTGCTCTATGATCTTGTCCTGGAAAAGCTTGAAATGCTTTTTGTCCCATTGCATCTATATGTTCCATTGCAGGATCTTTAGGTTGATTTGGTGGAGGTGGTGGTAAAACTCTATCTATGTCTTTTACACCTATTGCTTCATACATACTTCTATACGCCATGTACATGTTATGCATAGGTGGGTTAGAAGTTGCTAATCTTAATTGTTCTTGTGCTAATGAAATTCTCTGACTCATTGAAAATATATTAGGATCAGCTACTGGTAATACATCTACTCTTTCATCAAAGTCTGTTGCTTTAATATTTCTAGATGCACCAGGAACATCATAAGGATATTCTGGTGGTAAAGACTCACCAAATATTTTAGCGAGTAATTTAAATTCTTGTTTAAGACCTACGTAAAGTCTTTTATGGATTGCTGACATTACTCTTGAACCACGTTCTAAAAGAGCTACGGTTGTACCAACAGCGGCCTGTTGATTCCCGTCACCAACCTGCATGTCAGCAATGGACGCGAATCTTTGTCCTGCTTGAACTACAATTCCCATTAACTGCAATAATGTAGCTGATGGTTCTTTGTAAGGTAAGAATACGAAAGCATCTTTTAGATTACCACCTGGAGTGTCAACATCTTTAAATTCTCCTGGTTGAATCGCTGTAGAGTCGTCTTTTACTCTAACGCCTCTTTGTTTAAATCCTGCGGGTAGGTTTGATAATGTCCCAGCATCTAATAACTGACGGAGAGCCGCAGTTGCAGTACGGCTCAATCCGCCAATCATATGAATTAATCCTAAGCCATAAAAACCTAGTCCTGGCAGAAATTTGAAGTGGACGAAATATTGGATTTTATTTTTCTTTGGATCATTGGGCGCAAAGTTTCGTCTTATAGACAATACTTTCCTACTACCTTCTTCGACTGTAACGACGTAAGGTAATTTTATTCCCGTTGGCTCTCCGTCAGGGCCAAGGTCTTCGAATCCTTCCAAATCTAAATCAACGTGGCATTCTAGAATTGTATACAAAGGATCTACTCTTTGGGATTTTGTGACACCTTCAACTTCTCTCTCTTTGTCTTCAAGTTCGTTAGTGACTGTGCCTGTTGGTTTTGTCAATTCGATGTCAGAATAGAATCCAGATAGCATCTGTTTTCTTAAATCGTTTTCTGACATCTTGACAACATGGATGACTGCTTCCGCATCGTCTAATGAGGTAGCCGTATATGGAACAACAAGATCATCCGCTGGAACAAATTTACTTACTGCTCGTCCCAATAAATCGTCGTAATAAACTTTTTTAAATGTAGAACCTGATAGTGGCAGGTAAAATAACATTTGATCAAAATCAGTTTCATATTCTTTCATCTGATCCATGATCTGATAGTTCATAAAATTCTTAACTCTTTGTGCCTGCATTTCTTTTTGTGGATCTGATTTACCCATTACCATTGTTCTAACAGGTCCATCTGCAGGTAATAATTCTTTGTAAGCTAGCGCTTGAAATTGTGTTACAGCTTCAGCCAGCACAGGGTGAGTTGCACCACTTGCTCCTTGGAAAGGTTCAGTTCTGTTTGTGTATTTAAATCCTAATAAATCTAAACCATTAATGTAAGATCTTTCCCAATCTTTACGAGACATTTTGTATTCCATGTAATCGTTTTGTAACTGATTACCAATTTCATCAGTATCGTCTTCGGGAAGTAATTCATTTAAATTTGCAAAGTGATCTCCGCCATCTTCAGGCATATCAACTTTTGAAGGATCAAAATCAATTGTAGCTCCTTCTTCGTCTTCAGTAATTTCTACAGGACCGTTTCCAGTGTCTTCAATCTCCTCAACGTTAACCTCTTCTGCAACAATATTTTCAGGTCGTTCGTTAGGGAGAGCTTTATCTATATCTGCCATATATTTTCTCCTATGCTTTCTTAACTTGTTTTGATGGTAATTTCAACCCCTGTGATAGAGGTCCCTTTTTAGGGGGCACTGCCCACCATTTAAATGCAGGATTCTTAGCTGCAAGTGTTGGGTTTTTCTTATTTTGTGTTTTATTTTTTTTTATTGACATTTAGACTAGCTATGCCTCCTTCCATAAATCCGTAATTACTTGGATATGGTCCCATATAATTTCTTACATCTGGATTTTGTAACATAAGTTCTCGTATTCTCGCAGATCTTTTTTCATCACCTTTTCTACTTTGTAGTGGGTTATCTACAGACTGTAATTGTGCAAGTTCGTTTCTTCTTAATCCTTCTGCTAAAGTTGATGCTCCTTGTGCAAAAGGCATTGTTCCATCTTCTTTAGTTGTAAAGTAATTTTCTAATCCACCTACTTTATTAGTTCTAAAATAATCTTGATTTTCTGCTTGTGCCTTATCTAGTTGGGTATCTAATTGAAAAGCTTGATTAGGAAAAAACTCAGGATTAACTTGTTCATTTAATGTGTTATCTTCAATTTTTTTCTCTAAGTCTTTTATATTATCATAGTTTTTAAAACCTGTTTGCATATCATTCATCATAGACTCAAAGTATTTTATTTTACCCATTTGCTCTGGAGTCATACCTTCTGCTACCATTCTTTTGTCTCTTTCTTCTACAGAATCTATTTTAGTTTTATCACCTAATGCATAATTAAATACACTATCACCGACTGCTTCTCTAAATGATTTACCTGTTGATAACATATCATAACCAACAAGACCTGCTTCTGCTGCTGCAGTAAATGCCAAAGCTGCAGGACCTAATAAACCTCTAAGCGATACAGCGTCTTTTAAAAATTTACCAGTACCCAAAATTTTTTGTGCAAGACCAACGTCAGATTTTTTAAATCCGTTTTTTAATCCTTTTTCTAAAACTTCTCTACCTTTTATTGCACATGTTGTACCATTACCAAACATAATTCTACCACCAGCAGATTTACCACAACCTAGTTTTTCTAACTGAGATAATATTTCTTTAGCTTCTTTTGATTTAAATAATTTTAATTGATTACTTGATCCTACCGTATCTTTCATTCCTTTTTGAAAAATGTTAGACTGTGTTAATTTAATATTGTCAATTAATTCCTGTCGTGCAACATTTGGATTATCATATCTACTTAAATCGTAAGACACTTTTGTATCGGTGTAACCAAGTTTTCCTTTGTCTACATCAAATTTAAAATCAGCGTAGTTATTTGTTTTAGCATTAAAGTTATCAATAAATTCTTGCACCTTTGCACCAGAAACTTTACCTTGTTCGTATTGTTTCATTAATTTAATTAATGGTAAATCAAACGCATCTTTTTTCATCATATTAAAATTTTTTGTTGTAAACTGACCTTTTAATAAATAATTTCTAGGTAGATATTTATAATCTTTTCCAAATTGTTTTGCTAAAGTGTGTTCAAAATTTACTCCACCAAATATATTATTAAATTTTACATCACCTAATTGATTATTTATTTTTTTTATATCTGTTTGAAGTCCTTTTTCTCCTTTAAAAAAATTCTCTAATTGTCCTCTTACTTTTGTAGCTGTTGTTGGACTAATTTTATATTGTTTTGCAAAAGATGGGTTTTTTAAATTTTCTATAATTTGTGACAATGACTGTAATGGTTTTCTTACATTTTGATAAGAAGTTAAATGTTCTGTTGGCACTCCTGATGTGTTTAATAAACTATTTCTTGTAATTCCAGAACCTACTCCGTATTTAATAAAATCAAATTCTTTTAATAATTTACCCTTGTTTAATCTTTCGACAATACCTTCTGGTCCTAATTCAGAATAAAAACTTACGTCTTTATGTATGTCTTTAAATAAATTTTTAAATTCTTTTTTTATTTCAGGATTATTTTGAATCATAGAAGCTTTAAATAGTTCTTCTTCATTATATCCTTTTTTAAGTGTAAATAAATCTTGTGCAGCTCTTCCTGTATTCATTAAATTATCAATTTGTGTAAGAGCTTTTTTACCTGGTGTATTAAAAAGAACATCTTTTTTAGATCCTATCTTATGATTAAAATGTTTCTCATAAGCTTTAATAAAATTTTCAGGATTATTATAATTTTTACCATTGTTAGCTATCCATTGTAATCTTTCACCAACCGGTGTTTTTTGATATTTTAATCTATTTATTTTTGTTAGTTTAGCCACAGTTTCAGGATTTTTCATTGGTGAAACATAATTTGGATTTGCAGTTCCTGGACCAACAGGTTTACTGACTCCTGGTTTAGCACCACTACCTGGACCACCATACCCGGGCCGTGATCCGTCGGCATTGGGTTGTACTAGCTGACCAGCTGATCCACCGGTCGCGAAATTCTCTGTTGAATATAACTCGAAGAATTGATTAAAGTTTAATGCAGGGTTTTTCTCGCCTCTTCTATATCTTCTATAAGCACCTAGTACGTTGCTTATTTTTTTAAATGAATCTCGTTCTGGATCTACGCTTCTTACTGCATGATCTACGGATGAACCTTGGTTGTACATGTTCCGTGGTTCTTGGTCTATGTTCCGTGGTTCTTGGTCTATGTTCCGTGGTGCTTGGACCAGGGCTCTTGCTTTTAATTCTGTGTCTATTTTATCAGGAGCGTAGGCTATGATTTGACTTAAAATGTCGTCCATTTATTCTCCTAACATAGTAGCTAAGCCACCGGTTGCTTGTAGCTGACGATCTTTAGTTA
>Ga0206129_10000513_pt1 | contig 59559 bp, 53 predicted proteins | sample Helgoland_Spring_8_FD_148616 | JGI IMG/M metagenome (GOLD analysis project Ga0206129, IMG submission 148616) | Pelagic subsurface seawater microbial communities from Kabeltonne, Helgoland, North Sea - Helgoland_Spring_Bloom_20160502_2 | ecosystem: Environmental > Aquatic > Marine > Epipelagic ...
TGCCGCAGACCTGAAAACTACGTTTGGCGAGGTCAATCGCCAGGACATGAACGTCTGACATGGGTTCCTCCTATGATCACGCCACCTTGGCGCCGTGCTGACACCTTAGCGATGCCGGCCGGGAGGGCGCATCCACCCCATCAGTTCAGCAAGGCTCGAATTTGCCTCCTCGAAAGCGGCGGGCAACAGCAGGGGGCTCCAAAGCGATCCGGGTACGGGTCTCTCCTGTCGGGCCAGCCTGGATTGTTGCACCTCCGGCTCGCAAAGACGGTGGAGGGGGGCTTGCTGAGGCAGCGAATGAGAGCGAGCCACAGCCCCCAAGTCAGAATGCCAAGGATTGTTAAGGCACGAATGGTCGCTTTTTAACTATCTGATTTAATTCAATTATAACCACCGCAACCATGACAAACCTTAACTTCTCCAAGCTTCTCCGCATACCAGTCCGGCTCATCGCCCCCCGCCGGAGCACCCCCGATCCCCGCGCCATGGAATACGCCCCCTTCGGCATCGAAGCCGTGGTCGGCCAGGCCATGCTGGCCCGTGTCGAGGCCGAGCTTGTTCCCGCCCTTCAGCACGCGAAGGCCGCCGGCAATATCCGCCGTATCGGCCTGACCGAGAAGCCGGCAGGCAACCTTCGGCCACCTCAAGGGTGCCGGTCTGGACTTGCCGACGCGGGCAAAACCGCCCACACAATAGCAGTATGACAGCGCCCACCACCGCCCCACCGGACACCGCCCCACCCGACACCGCCTACGACATCGACGTCTCCAAGCTGGATACGTCGGTGCTCTGGCGCATCACCAAAATGGCCTTCCGCCATCGCTGGCGCATGGCCATCGCCATTGTCGCGACCCTGGCGGCGGCCGTGTTCCAGTTGTTCGTGCCGCAGTTCCTGGGCCAGGCCATCGACCAGGCCCACAGCCTGTTGGCCGGCCGCGGCGTCGACCGCGACGCCGCCGAAGCCGCCCTGCTCGCCACCGCCCTGCTTCTGCTGGGCGCGGCGTCGCTGCGCGGCCTCTGCACGATGATGCAGAACTATATGGGCGAGGCGGTGGGTCAGTTGATCGGCTATCGCCTCCGGCTCGATTTCTACCGCCAGCTCCAGCGTCTCAGCTTCTCCTGGCACGACCGGGCGCACACCGGCGATCTGATGACCCGCGGCATCCTCGATATCGAGGGGGTGCGGCTTTGGACCGACACCGGCATCCTGCGCTCCTTCCTGCTGACGACGCTGATCGGCGGTGGCGCCTATATCCTGATGAGCAAGGATGTGCTGCTGGGCTTGGTCACGCTCAGCTTCGTGCCGATTGTTGGCCTCCGCGCCTCCATCGCCCGCCTGAAACTGCGCGACGCCTGGCTTGCCTATCAGGACCAGATGAGCCTGGTCACCAAGGTGATGGAGGAGAATCTGGGCGGCATCCGCGTCGTCCGCGCGTTCTCGGCCCAGGATCACGAGTTGAACCGCTACGACCGCTTCGCCGACACCGCACTCGCCATGGCGCGCACCCGGGCCGGGCTGTTCGTCAACAACATCACCCAGATGACCTACATCTACTACCTTGCCATGGGCCTGACCCTGTGGGTCGGGGGCGAGAAGGTGATCGCGGGCGAGATCAGCCTCGGCGTGCTGGCGGAGGCGCTGGCCTTCATGCTGATCCTGCAAATGCCGGTGCGCCAGATCGGCTGGATGATCAACTCCATCGCGCGAGCCAGCACCTGCGGGGGCCGGCTGTTCCATATCATCGACCTGGAGCCCGCCATCCAGGACGCGCCCGACGCGAAGCCCTTGAACGTTACCGACGGTATCGTCCGCCTCGAACATGTCAGCTTCCGCTACCCCGCCTGGACCGGCAACGACCGCACGCTCAGCGACATCTCGCTGGAGGTGCGGCCCGGCAAGGTGCTGGGCATTGTCGGCCCGCCCGGCTCGGGCAAGACCACCATCGCCCAACTGCTGGGCCGCTATTACGATGTGGAGGACGGCCGCATCACCATCGATGGCCAGGATATTCGCACGGCGACACTCGAATCGCTGCGCCGCTCGGTGAGTATCGTCCAGCAGGACGCCTTCCTCTTCACCGCCAGCCTCGGCCACAACATCGCCTATGGCGACCCGTGGGCGGAAGGGGCGCGCATCGAGGGCGCCGCCGCCACCGCGCAACTGCACAGCTACGTCCAGAGCCTGCCGGAGGCCTACCAGTCGCTGGTCGGCGAGCGCGGCGTCTCGCTGTCCGGCGGTCAGCGCCAACGCCTGGCCATCGCGCGTGCGATTCTGCCGGAAGCGCGGGTGCTGGTGTTCGACGACAGCTCCGCCGCCATCGACGCCGGCACCGAACGTGAGATCCGCGAAGCGCTGGCCGAAGTGACCCGGGACCGAGCGGTGGTCATTATCGCCCACCGCCTCTCCTCGCTGCTACACGCCGACGAAATCGTGTTTCTGGAGGACGGCCGCATCGTCGAGCGCGGCAGCCATGACGAGCTGATGGCCGCCGGCGGCGCCTACGCCCGCCTCTACGCCCTCCAGGCCCGCACCACCGCCGGGGAGGACGGCGCATGACCCGCCGCCCCTCCACCCTGCACCGCCGCCCGCCGCTCGCCGTGGTCGGCTCCCAGATCGATCAGGAGGAGGAGCTGTTCGGCCGCGCCTTCGATCCCTGGGTCATCCGACGCTTCATGCGCTATCTCCAACCCTACCGCCGCCGCATTGTTTGGGCGCTGGCGGCGATCTTGCTGTTCACGGCAACGCAGTTGATCGTGCCGCTGGTGGTCAAGGCCGCCATCGACAATGCGCTGGCCGCCGACACGCCGGATGTCGACGTGCTGCATCTGTTCGTCGCCGTGTTCGTGGGCGTTGTGACGCTGAACTTCATCGGCAATCACGCGATGGAGATCATCATCGCGCGCACGGCGCAAAACCTGCTGTTCGACCTGCGCCGCGCCATGTACGCGCATCTGCAGGTCGTCTCGCTCGGCTTTATGGACAAGACCGAGGTCGGCCGCCTGATGAGCCGGTTGCAGGGCGACGTCGCCGCGCTGCAGGAGTTCCTGGAATCCTCCATCTTCGCCATCGGCGATATCGTGCTCCTGTTCGGCATCATCGCCGTGCTGTTGAGCCTGGATACGACGCTGGGGGCGCTGGCGCTCTGCGTCGTGCCGCTGCTGTTCATCGTGCGCATGGTCTGGCTGCCCTTGGCCCGCAAGGCCTTCATGGCGGCGCGCGAGGCGTCCAGCCGGGTGAACGGCGCGCTGGCGGAAAACGTGCACGGCATCCGCGCCATCCAGCAATTGCGGCGCGAGGCGGTCAATTTCGACCTGTTCGAGGAAAAGGCCCGCGCGAACCTGCTGACCCACCTGCGGGCCTCCAAATACACCAACGTCATGATCCCCATCGTCGACATTCTGACCGGCTCGGCCATGGCCATCGTCGTGGTGGTCGGCGGCACGATGGTGTTGGGCGGCTCGCTGGAAATCGGCGTGATGGTGGCCTTCCTGTTCTACGTCCAGCGCTTCTTCGACCCGATCCGCTCGCTCACCCTGCAATACTCGACCATGCAGCGCGCCATGGCCTCCGGCCACCGCATTTTCGAGGTGATGGACGTGGAGGTGGATGTCAAAGACGCGCCCGACGCCATCGCACCCGCGACCGTGGACGGCTCGCTGGAGCTGGAGCATGTCACCTTCGGCTACGAGCCCGGCCAGCCGATCCTGAAGGACATCACCTTCAAGGTCGCGCCCGGCGAGACCGTGGCCTTGGTCGGCCCGACCGGCAGCGGCAAGACCTCGGTCACGGCCCTGCTGCACCGCTTCTACGATGTTTGGGAGGGCGCCGTGAAAGTCGGCGGCCATGATGTGCGGGCGATGACACAGGAGAGCCTGGGCCGCCACATCGCCATGGTCTTGCAGGAACCCTTCCTGTTCTCGGCCACGGTCGAGGAGAATATCCGTTATGCCAAGGCCGACGCGCCCCTCGACGATGTGATCCGGGCCGCCAAGGCCGTCGGTGCGCACGACTTCATCATGAAGCTGGAGCACGGCTACCAGACCGAGCTGAACCAGCGCGCCTCGAATTTGAGCCTGGGCCAACGCCAGCTCATCAGCTTCGCCCGCGCCCTGGTGGCCGACGCCAGCGTGCTGGTGCTGGACGAGGCGACGGCCAACATCGACAGCTACACCGAGTTGGAAATCCAGCGCGCCCTGAAGCGCCTCCTGAAGGGCCGCACCGCCATCGTCATCGCGCACCGCCTGGCGACCATCCGCGGCGCCGACCGCATCATCGTCCTGAACCAGGGCGCAATCGTCGAACAGGGCACCCACGCCAGCCTGATCGCCGCGGAGGGGCTGTATGCCCGGCTCTACCGGCTGAACTATGCGAGCTTCGACGACATTCCGGAGGATGAAGTGGCGAAGGCAACGGGTGGGTAGATTGGTCGGCCAGCGACTTTGAATGATGGACAAATTAGGCATGGCGACCGCTATCCAGTTTACGTGTTGTTGCACCGTAATCCCGACATTGACGACGTTGTTATTGGACGACGGGCTGAATTGTCGTAGCATCAACCTAAATTATCCCCTTTTTCGAGAGGCTCGGTAAATGAGCAGTGAAGAGGAACGCCCTGTAGTAGAGGTTGGCGACGACGGGACTATCTCTGATCTGCTGGGATTACCAATCCCACCAGCAGTTAAAAAAAATTTTGTGAAAGCTTTCAATCGGTTGACAACCAATGCGGTCGACCTTCCAGCCGCATGGCTCGAGGGAAAAGCTGCGGAAATGCGCGCTGCGAGTGCAGCGCGTATAAGCCTTATAAATGCAAGCGCGAGCTCTATCGCAGGAAATATCCCTGTAAGTGATAAATATGCGAAGGCGGCGCTCGAAAAATTCGCGCAGCAAATAGTCGGCGACAGAATTATCGTTGACGAGATAGCGCTCCGTTCTCAAGAAATACTTTCTGAAAGCCATCGAGAAAATCGACCGCAAGCAGAAAATATAGGTGAAATAAGTGATCACTTTTTGAAAAATTTCGAAGAAAATGCGAAATTAAGTTCGACAGATGAGATGAAAGAACGGTTCTCACGAATTCTCGCTGGGGAGATTCAGCAGCCAGGGTCCTTTTCCACTCGTACCCTTCGCGTCATGTCAGCTATCGATCAAGATCTCGCTCAGATATTCGTGCGTCTATGCTCTTGCGCTTTTGCATTGCATAGTTCTTCCGACCAAATATTGGATGTCCGAGTGCCGGGATTAGGCAATGCAAATAGTAATTCGTTGTTGAATTACGGGTTTAGTTTTTCGACCCTCAACATGCTCCACGACAATGAGTTGATAATACCAGATTATAATTCCTATCACACATACTATCTTTCCCCGAAAAATGGGCGGCAATATCAGTCAATTGCCCTACACCGAAATAAAGCCGTGTTTGTGCTTCAGCCCAGAGATAAGATCGCGCCGCCTAACAAGGACTTACGAGTTCACGGGGTTGCGCTCTCATCGATCGGCAAGCAACTCTATTCTTTAGTCGATCTGATTGATGTGCCTGATTACGATTTGGCGCTGGCTGAGCATTACGGCAAATTGGGGTTTGATTTTGTTCGCTTCAAAAATTACGGTTCAGTTTAGCGCTCAGGTACGGTGATCAATGTTTAATTAACATGATGCGCAGGGCATTTAGCTGGACGGTAAAATCAAAAAATTACCTGGCTACATTATGGACACCTGACTTCGCATTTGCTGTTCGTTTCTAAGTCGTGTGATCATCCGTCAATTAGATATCATAAATCAGGAGTAGCAAATGTTCGAAGATCAGACGGCTAATGTCGCCATCCGCATCGCTGGCCGCCGCCCGTTCGCCGACGGCGAGGCCTTCGGCTATGTCGGCCCGTATGAGCGGCTGACGGGCCGCGTCCACCACTCCGTCGACCCCGCCGCAGCAGCCCAGGCCGGCGTCACGGATATTGCGCTGGCGGAGACGGGCGCGGACGGCTTCGTGCATTTCACGCAGGATGTCTGCATCCTGAAGCCGGTGGACCTGCGGCAGGGCAATCGGCGGCTGTTCTTCGACTGGGGCAACCGCGGCAACAAGCGGATGCTGCAATACTTCAACGACGCCCTGCACTCCAACGCGCCGATCTCCCGCGAGCATGCCGGCAACGGCTTCCTGATGCGGCGCGGCTATACGGTGGTGTTCGGTGCCTGGCAGGGCGACCTGCTGCCGGGCGACGGCCGTATGCTGCTGGACCTGCCGCTGGCGAAGAAGCCGGACGGCTCCCCCGTCACCGGCCCGGTGCGGACCGAGTTCATCGCCAACGTGCCGGGCGTCACCGCCTTCCCCCTCTCCGGCCGCGGCTCGACCCGCTCGCACCCGGCGGTGTCGCTGGATACCGCCAAGGCGCAACTCACCCGCCGCCGCTATGCCCAGGACCGGCGCGAGCCGGTGCCAGCCTCCGATTGGATGTTCGCGCGGTGGGAGGACGCCGGCGGCCTGGACGGCCTCGGCGCCGACCGCGGCCTGGTGGCAAGCGATACCCACATTCACCTGCCGGGCGGCTTCGAGCCCGGCTGGATCTACGAGTTGGTCTATGAGGGCCGCGAGCCGCTGGTCATGGGCCTGGGTCATGTGGCGGTGCGCGATCTGGTAAGCCACCTCAAATACGGCGCCCGCGACGCGGACGGGCAGGAAAACCCGCTGGGGCCGGTCGGCACCATCGAAAAAGCCTATGGCTATGGCCGCTCCCAGACCGGGCGCTGCATCCGCGACTTCGTCTGGCAGGGCTTCAACGCCGACCACGAGAACCGGCGCGTGTTCGACGGGCTGATGCCGCACGTCTCCGGCGCCGGCGGCAAGTGGCTGAACCAGCGCTTCGCCAACGCCGTCGTCGCCGGCGGCCAGAGCCACGAGGACCACTACTGCCCGGCCGACCGCTTCCCCTTCGCCTATGCCCAGTGCACGGACCACAACACCGGCAAGACGGACGCCATTCTGAAGCGGCCGGACACCGACCCGCTGGTGATCCACACCCAGACCGCGACCGAATACTGGCAGCGCCGCGGCTCGCTGGTGCACACCGACACGGAAGGCAACGACCTGGCCGAGCCGGCGGGCGTGCGCATCTTCCACTGGGCCTCGACCCAGCACACCGCCGACCCGCGGCTGGAGCGGCCGCGCAAGGCGGTGACCGACCACTATCTGAACGTCACCCAGACCAGCATGCTGGCCCGCGCCCTGCTGGACGCGCTCGACAAATGGGCCACGACGGGCGAAGAACCGCCGCCCTCCCGCTATCCGCGCCGTGCCGATGGCACACTGGTCGGCATGGAGGAATGGCAGGCGCAATTCCCTGCCATTCCCGGCGCGACGGTGCCGCGCGAGCCCAACCCCCTGCCCCACATGGATTTCGGCCCGGACGAAGCCAACGGCGTGCTGGACCGGGAGCCGCCGGCCATCCTGAACGAGCGCGCCTACGCCGTGCTGGTGCCGGCGGTCGATGCCGATGGCAACGAGGTTGCAGGCGTGCGCTGTCCGATGGTGCAGGCGCCGCTCGGCACCTACACGGGCTGGAACGTCCGCGCCCGTGGCTTCGGCCAGGGGGCGTTGCACGAGTTTTCCGGCGGCTATATCCCCCTGCCGGAGGATGAGGAGGTGCGCCGGGCGACCGGCGATCCGCGGCTCTCGATCGTCGCCCGTTACGGCACGCCGGCCGGCTATATCGCCGCCATCGAGCGCGCCGCCCGCGAGTTGGTGGCCGCGGGGCTGATGCTGGAGGAAGACGTGGAGCGCTGCGCGGCGCGTGCCGCCGATTGGTCGCGCCCCCTGCACGACGTCGGGCTGCCGTGACGGCAATCCGGGCGGCTTTGCCGCCTGCGACCGTATACACCGGTCATCTTGAAATTCAGCCTAAATGCCCTTTCGCCGCATTTTGTGATTGCAAGCACCGGGAAAAGGCCTACGCTTCCTTCCAATGAATCAGGGCGGATACACGCCCGTTCCGTCTGGAGGACAACGCACATCATGGCTGAGCCCAAGGGGCACGACTCTGTGCTGAGTGTGCGCGGCGTGTCGAAGTATTTCGGCGGCGTACGCGCGAATAACGAAGTCAGCATCGAAGTTCCGCGCGGAAAGATTTTCGCAATCATCGGCCCGAACGGGGCCGGCAAAACCTCGCTGCTGAACATGATCAGCGGCTTTTATATTCCCGACGGCGGCGACATCTCCTTCGAGGGCCAGTCGATCCTGGGCCTGAAACCGAACCAGATCGCCGAGCGCGGCATAGGCCGTACGTTCCAGAACATCGCGTTGTTCCGCGGCATGAACGTGCTGCAAAATCTGATGCTGGGCCGGCACGTGCGCATGAAATCGGGCGTGCTCTCGTCCTTCGTCTATTGGGGCGCGGCCCAGCGGGAGGAAGTGGCGCATCGCGAAAAGGTCGAGGAGATCATCGATTTTCTCCGCCTGAACGACCTGCGCAAGGCGCCGACCGGCGAACTGGCCTATGGCCTGCAAAAGCGGGTGGAGCTGGGCCGGGCGCTGGCTGCCGAGCCGGACCTGCTGCTGCTGGACGAACCCATGGCCGGCATGAACCAGGAAGAGAAGGAGGACATGGTGCGCTATGTCCTCGACATCGCCGAACAGCGCGGCACGACGGTCGTGCTGATCGAGCACGACATGGGCGTGGTCATGGATATTTCCGACCATATCGCCGTTCTAGACCAGGGCGAGAAAATCGCGGACGGGACGCCGGATGCGGTCCGCGCCAACCCACGCGTCATCGAAGCCTATCTCGGCGCCGGACACTAGGAGGGCTGTTTGAGCATGGCTGCTCGCGAGGAAACGCTGCCGGGGCTGGTGCTGCGCAACGCCCAGGTCCGGCCGGACAAGCCGGCCATCCGCGAAAAGGATTTGGGCATCTGGCGCACCTATTCCTGGGCCGACTACGGCCGGCAGGTGCGGGAGTTCGCCGATGGCCTGGCCGCGCTGGGCTTCGGCGCCGGCGACAAGCTGGTGGTGATCGGCGACAACCGCCCCCGCCTCTACTGGGCGCAGGTCGCCGCCCAGGGCCTGGGGGGTGCTGCGGTGCCGGTCTATCAGGACTCGATCGCCCAGGAAATGGCCTTCGTCCTGGCCGATGCCGACACCAAGGTGATCGTCGCCGAAGACCAGGAGCAGGTCGATAAAGTGCTTTCGATCCAGGACCAAATCCCAACGCTGGAATACGTGGTCTATGACGACGACCGCGGCATGTTGGGCTATGACGACCCCATCCTGCGCCGGTTCGAAGCCGTGCAGGAATTGGGCCGCGGCAAGGCCGGAGTGTTCGAGAAGAGCGTCGACGCGCTCGACCCCGACGCCATTGCGCTGATGAGCTACACGTCGGGCACCACCGGCAACCCCAAGGGCGTCATGCTCAGCCACCGCAATATGGTGGAGACCGCCAAGACCTTCTGCGCCGGCGAAGACGTGCGCGAGAGCGACGATTTTCTCTCCTACCTGCCGATGGCCTGGGTTGGGGAGAGCATGTACAGCGTCGCCGTCTCGCTGGTTTCCGGCTGCTCCACCAACTGCCCGGAATCGCCGGAGACCCTGGAACGCGACCTGCGCGAACTGGGGCCGACCGGCTTCCTCGCCTCGCCGCGCGGCTGGGAGACGATCCTCAGCCAGTTGCAGGTCAAGGCGAACGACACGACCGGCGTGAAACGCTGGTTCTACGACACCTTCCGCAACGCCGCCGTCAACGCGGAACTGGCGAAGGCGGAGGGCAAATCCAGCGGCCTCGGCGGCCTGATGCGGTTGCTGGGCGAGTTCTTCGTCTATGGTCCGGTGCGCGACCAGATCGGCCTGCGCCGGGCCCGCTGGTGTTACACCGGCGGCGCGCCGCTGGGCCATGACACCTTCCGCTTCTTCCGCGCCTTTGGCGTCAACCTGAAGCAGCTCTATGGCTCGACCGAGGTCTCCGGCCTGGTGTCGGTACAGGGCGATGCCAACGCCAATCCCGACACCTCCGGCAAGCCCTGCCCCGGTATCGAGGTCAAGATCGGCGACAACAGCGAAATTCTGGTGAAATCGCCGGGCGTCTTCAAGGGCTACTACAAGCGCGAGGACGCCACCCGGGAGGTGTTCACCGACGACGGCTATTTCCGCACCGGGGATGCCGGCGTGCTCGACGAGAAGTCCGGCGAGTTGCTGATCATCGACCGCGCCAAAGACGTCGGCAAAATGGCGGACGGCACCGCCTATGCCCCGCAATTCATCGAGAGCAAGCTGAAATATTCGGCCTATATCTCGGAGGCCGTCTCGTTCGGCGACGGGCGGGACTTCGTCTCGGTCATGATCGCCATCGACCAGTCAACCGTCGGCAACTGGGCCGAAAAACAAGGCATTCCCTACACCAATTATGCCGATCTCAGCCAGAAGCCCGAGGTGCGCGAACTGATTGCCGGCGAGATCGCGCGGGTCAACACCACCCTGCCGGATGCCGTGCGGGTCAAGCGCTTCCTCTTGCTGGCCAAGGATCTGGATGCAGACGACGCGGAGGTCACACGCACCCGCAAGCTGCGCCGCGCCTACATCGCGGAGCGGTATGCCCCGGTGATCGACGCGTTCTACGGCAATCAGGGCGAGGTGAATCTTCGCACGGAGGTCACCTTCGAAGACGGCCGGCGCAGCCATGTGGAAGCGCGCCTGCTGATCCAAGACGCGGCTTAGGAGGAAACGCAAGCGATGCAAAATGCTTTGAATTTGCTCAGCCGCGGCAAGTATGTGCTGCTGCTGGCAATCTTTCTGGGACTGATGATCTGGCGGGACGGCTTTACCGTTCTGATCCGCGATTGGGAGTTTGCGGTCGCCCTCATCGCTGAGGGGACGCTAACCGGCCTGATGTATTCCCTGATCGCGCTCGGCTTCGTGCTGATTTACAAATCGACGGATGCGATCAATTTCGCCCAGGGCGAATTCGTCATGATCGCGGCGATCGTCGTCGCAGGCATGCTCGACTGGCTGGGCTTGCCATTGTGGCTGGCAATCCTGATTGGCTTTGCCTTCATGATCGCCTTCGGCATGGGGCTGGAGCGTTTCGTGCTGCGGCCGATGATCGGCATGCCCATCGTCGCCATCATCATGGCGACCATCGGCCTGGCCTTCTTCCTCCGCGGTTTCGGTCCCCTGGTGTTCGGCGCGGCGCCGACCACTATCAACCTGCCCATACCCGACAGCCCCATTATCCTGGGGCCGCTCTATCTGAAGCCGATTGGGCTGGTGGGCGCGGCCGCCAGCCTGCTGTTCCTGGCGGGCTTCGGCTGGTTCTTCCTGAAAACGCGCAAGGGCGTGGCCATGCGGGCGGTGGCCGACAGCCATCAGGTCTCCATGGCCATGGGCATCAATGTGGAACGCTATTTCGCCATCGCCTGGGTGATGGCGGGGATTGTGGCGCTGATGGGTGGCCTGCTCTGGGGCAACATGGTGGGCGTCGACACCCAACTGGCGCTGGTGGGTTTGAAAGTGTTCCCTGTCGTGATTCTGGGCGGCCTCGACAGCGTCAATGGCGTGATCCTCGGCGGCATCATCGTCGGCGTCACCGAAGCCATGACCAGCGGCTTCATCGACCCGGTCGTGGGCGGCGGCATGAAGGATTTTGCGCCGTACGTTCTCATGATCATCATGCTGATGATCCGCCCCTATGGCATCTTCGGCCGCCGCCTGATCGAGAGGATCTAAGGTTATGTTCCATCGCGAGTGCGGTTACTACAAAACCTCTTACGAGGCCGACCAGGCGGTGCTACCGATCCCCGTAGCGAAGCAGGGCATTGGCCTTTTTGCGATCGTCTTCCTGGTGCTGATCCCGCTGCACAGCATGATTACCGGGATCGAGTATTACGTCTCGCTGGTGAGCCTGGTCGGCATCACCGTCGTCGGCGCCCTCGGCCTCAATATCCTGCTGGGCTACACCGGTCAGATCTCCATCGGCCACGCGGCCTTCATGAGCGTCGGCGCCTACACCGCGGCCAATCTGGCCGTGAAGTTCGGCCTGCCATTTTATATCACCCTTCCGCTCGGCGGGGTGATGGCGGCGCTGATCGGTATCGTCGTCGGCTTCCCGTCGCTCCGGGTAAAGGGTCTTTATCTGGCGATTGCGACGATTGCGGCACAGTTCATTATCGAGTGGGTGATCAACCACACGCCCGCCATCTCCGGCGGTGTGGCAGCGGCCATCGAGGTGGAGCGGCCGGACCTGTTCGGTTGGAAATTGGATGCCGCGGTCGAGCTTTATTATTTCGTCATCTTCTTCGCGATCATCGCGATCATCGCGGCGACCAACCTGGTGCGCAGCCGCATCGGGCGTGCCTTTATCGCCATCCGCGACCAGGATATCGCGGCGGAGATCATCGGCATCAGCGTTTTCCGCTACAAGCTCTATGCCTTTGCCATTTCCAGCTTCTTCGCCGGCTGTACGGGTGTGCTCTATACCTATTATCTGGGCATCGCGACTTACGAGCAGTTCCAGATCGTCGTCTCCATCGACTTTCTGGCCATGTGCATCATCGGCGGTTTGGGCTCCATCATCGGCTCCATTTTGGGCGCGTTCTTCATCACGCTGCTGCCGACCGTCATTCGCATCGTGATGGAGACGATCGGGCCATGGTTCATGGACCCAAGTGACCTGCCGACAGTCATCGGCCAATTGCGCCTGATTTTCTTCGGTGGCTTGATCATGCTATTCTTGATCCTGGAGCCGGAAGGGTTGAACCGAATGTGGCTAAATATTAGAAACTACTTTCGAGTTTGGCCGTTCTCTTACTGAACACCGGTAAGGGATAACACAAGAGAGGAGAAACATCTGATGACATTCTTTCGAACCCTGGGGCTGGCCGCGGCGGCGACCGCCGGTTTGGCGGCCATGCAGAGCGCGCAGGCGGCGACGGACAAGGTCGTTATCGGCATGATGTGCGACCGCACCGGCCCGACCGCGGTCACGGGCACGGCACTGTGTCCCGGCTACCACGACTATATCGCGCTCGTGAACAAGAATGGCGGCCTGCCGACCGGCAGCGGCAATAGCTGCGAGGTGATCGCGAACGAGGTCGATATCGAATACAAGGTGCCGCCGGCAATCGATGCCTACAAAGGCTATAAGGAACAAGGCGCCGTCCTGGTGTCGCCCTTTGGCACGCCGATGGTGGCCGCCCTGGTCAAGACCATGGAAGAGGATAAGATGCCGGGCACGTCGGCGGGGTTCGGCACCGCAGCGGCGGCGAACGGGGACAAATATCCCTATATGTTCCCGATCGCGGCCAGCTACTGGTCCCAGACCGCGGCGGCCGTGAAGTTCGCCAAGGATGCCTTCGACGGCGACCTGAAAGGCAAGCGCATCGCCTATGTCTTCTATGACAATCCGGCGGGCCGCGAAGGCATCCCGGTCATGGAGCACCTGCAGAAGAAAGAAGGCTATGAGCTGCGGACGTTCGGCATCCCCGCGCCGGGCATCGAGGCCGGCCCGCAGGTGCTGGACATCACCCGCCGCTACCGCGCCGACTTCATCATCGCCCACGTGTTCGGCCGCGCGCCTGCGGTGTTGCTGAAAGAGCTGAAGCGCGCGGGCTATCCGATGGACAAGGTCATCGGCCTGGTCTGGGCCGGCAGTGAAGGCGATATCGCGGCGGCCGGCGGCTGGGATGTGGCCGAGGGCTACAACACGATCCAGTTCGCCGGTGTTGGCAGCGACTATCCCGTCCTCCACGAAATCAAGGCCATGTACAAGGAGCGGGGCGACGATCCGCCCTCCGAAATGGACCTGACCGTGTACTACAACCGCGGCGTGTTCCAGGCGGCCATGCATGTCAAGGCCATTGGCGACGCGGTGAAGGCGGCCGGCACCTGTGACGTGACCGGCACCCAGGTGCGCGACGCCATGCGCGAAATCCACGACTTCACGCTGGGCGGTCTGGTGCCGCCGTTGCAAATGTCCGCCAAGGATCACGAAGGCGGCGGCTATATCCGCGTCTTCCAGGTACAGGACGGCAAGTATGTGGGCGTGACCGACTGGTACCGGGCTTATCGCGACGACGTGCTGATGCTGCTTGAGCAGGAGCACTGAGCAAGCGACTGCCGTTTTGGGGGCGCCGCGCCGGCGTGGCGCCCCCGCTTTGACACTTTTCATTTTCCGGTCAACCGTTAGGCGCCGTCATGCTGAAGCTCAACAATGTCGAGGTGATGTATAACAATGTGATCCTGGTGCTGCGCGGCATCTCGATCAACATTGAACAGGGCAAGATCACAACGATTCTTGGTGCGAACGGCGCGGGCAAGACGACGACGCTGAAAGCCATTTCCGGCGTCTTGCGGTCCGAACGCGGCGAGATCACCCATGGCAACATCGAATTGGACGGCGAGCGCATCGACCGGATGATGGGGCACGATATCGTCCGGAAAGGCGTTGTGCAGGTGTTCGAAGGGCGGCGCGTCTTCACCAACCTGACCTGCGAGGAAAACCTGATCGCCGGCGCGCATATAGAGCCGTCGGCCGCCGCCATGAAACAGCGGATGCACATGGTGTTCGAGTATTTTCCGCGCATCGCCGAGCGCCGGCATGGCCGCAGCGGCTATCTCTCCGGCGGCGAACAGCAGATGCTGGCCATCGGCCGCGCGTTGATGAGCGACCCGAAAGTGGTGCTGCTGGACGAACCGTCGCTTGGTCTGGCGCCGCTGATTATCGAAGAAATCTTCGGCATTATCGGGCGCCTGAACAAGGAGCAGGGCGTCACCATCGGCCTGGTCGAGCAGAACGCCAATCTGGCGCTCAACATCGCCGACTACGCTTATGTGATGGAAAACGGCTCCATCGTGATGGAAGGCCCGGCCGCGCAGTTGCGCGACAATGCCGACATCAAGGAATTCTATCTGGGCATGTCCGAACACGGCGAGCGTAAGAACTACCGCGACGTGAAGCACTACCGCCGCCGCAAGCGCTGGCTGTCGTAAGCGCTGGCTGTCGTAAGCGGCCGGCAACAGGCGGCGCGCATCGCCCCCCAGTTTTCGGTCAGGTCTCTATCCGTTCCACCGAAGCGATCAACCCATCGCTGACCGTCTTCAGCACGCGCAGATCGTCTGGGCAGGTGGCGAACACGTTGGATGGGCTGGCCAGGCGAATTTCGTTGCCATGGCTGGCCGGCGTCGGCCCGAAGCCGATGGCCAGCGCCTTGCCGGGCGGCCAGTAAGCGATCTCGCCCAACGCCATCACGTCGCGCGCATCCGCCTCCCCCGCCGCACGGACCGGCGTCGCAAAATAGACCTCGTCCCCCCAGGTGTTGACCGGCGCCCGGAACGGCGCCGCGTCCCAAATCGCATCCGCCGTCGGCGTGTTCTTCAGGTCGAGCCGGAGTTCGATCCGCCCGATGGAGAGCCGCAATTGCCGCATAAAGGGCCTCTTCCCGCTTGCGTTCGTTTCGGTTGCAGCGGAAGCTAGCCGCCCGCATTCGACCGTCAAGTGTGAGCTCACCCCCCCGCAATGTCTCGCCCAACTGCCGACAGTATCGAGCAGCCGTTTGGCTGGGTGATCGTTGCTGCCTCGCTCGCCATGATCACCATGGCGGTGGCCACCAACTATCTGATCGTCGTCGGTATCAAACCGATGGCGGAAAGCATGGACTGGCCCCGCTGGGTGACCTCATCCGCCTATTCGGCGCTGACCATCGGCTCCGGTGTCGGCGGCATTTTGATCGGGCTCTGGACCGATAATCGCGGCATCGGTGGCCCGCTGGCGCTGGCGGCCGTTTCCATCGGCGGCGGCACCATGCTGATCAGCCGGTTGGAGGACCCGGTGCTGATGCTGGCGGCGTGCTTTGTGTTTTTGGGCATGTTCGGCAACGGCGCGGTGTTCTCGCCGCTGATCGCCAACGCGACGCGCTGGTTCGACCGCCGCCGCGGCATTGCCGTTGCCATCGTCATGGGCGGCCAGAACCTGGCAGGCGCGGTCTGGGCGCCGCTGTTCCGCCACGGCATCGAGACCTATGGCTGGCGCGATACCTGGTTTGCCTATGGCTGCTTCGCCATGGCGATGATCCTGCCCCTGTCGCTGCTGCTGCGCCGGCGCCCGCCGGTGGCACCTGCCGGCACGCCCACCCCGGTCGAACGGCATGCGGTCGCCACCAGCCTGAGCCCGCTCGCCGCCCAGGGTCTGCTGTGCGCGGCCATCATCGGCTGCTGTGTCGCCATGGCCATGCCGCTGGTCCATGTCGCCGCCTATTGCAGCGACCTTGGCTATGGTCTGGACGAGGGGGCGCAGGTGCTGTCGCTGCTGCTGGCGTGCGGCTTTGTAAGCCGCCTCGGCTTTGGCTGGCTGGCGGACCGGATCGGCGGCCTGAAAACGATCTTCATCGGCGCCGCCATGCAGGCGGTGGCGCTGGCGCTGTTCACCTTCATCGATTCCCTGGCCGGACTTTACCTGATTGCCGCCCTGTTCGGCCTGGTCTTTGGCGGCATCGTGCCAAGCTATGCGCTGGCCACCCGGCAACTGTTCCCGGCACGCCAGGCAGCGGCGCGGATCGGTGTGATCTTCATGGCCGGCTATATCGGAATGGGCGGCGGCGGCGCGCTCGGCGGCGTGATTTTCGACCTGACGCTGGACTACAAGATCGCCTTCACCGTGGGCGTCGTGTTCAACGTCGTCAACCTGCTCTGCCTCTCGCTGATCCTGGCCAGACGCACGCCAGACCGGCCCCTGGCGGCGCAGCCGGCAGTGTAGAACCCGCCCATAGCGCCTTGCGCTGCCCGGCCCGGCACGGGATGATAGCAAATCGCCCATCACCCTCCCCTGCCCCGACGACCGGAAAGCCGCGCCTCATGAGCAAGACCCTCGCCGACCTCGTCTCCGAACGCTATGGCATCGAGACCGACCTGGGGGCCGACCGCCCGGCCGAGGGCCTGTTGGCCCAAATCCTCGACCGCCGCTCGCACCGGCGCTGGAAAGAGGACAAGGTGCCGGAGGATCTGCTGCAGTTGCTGTTCGCCTGCGCCTTCTCCGCCAGCGCCAAGTCCGACCTTCAGCAGTCCGGCGTCGTCGTCGTGCGCGACAAGGCGGTGCAGCAGCGGATCACCGACCTGATCCCGGCCATGCCCTGGATCGCGACAGCGCCGGTATTCATGGTCTGGATCGGCGACAACCACCGCATCCGCCGCATTTCGGAGCTGCGCGGCATTCCCTTCGGCAACGACCACCTCGACAGCTTCCTGAACGCCGCGACCGACACGGCGCTGGCCATGCAGACCTTTATCCTGGCCGCCGAGAGCCAGGGGCTCGGCTGTTGCCCGATCTCGAACGTGCGCAACCATACCGACGCGATGAAACAGTTACTGGGCCTGCCGCCGCACACCTTTCCCTATGCGGGCCTCTGCGTCGGCTATCCGGCGCGCGAGGGTTTCTCGTCGATGCGCCTGCCGCTCTCGCGCTTCGTGCATGAAGGAACCTATAACGAGGCGACGCTGGAAGCCGATATCGATGCCTACGACCGCCGTCGCGCCGCCCGGCACGCACCGCCCCGCGAAAGCTGGCGGGATGTGGAGAAATGGGGCGAGCCCGACTTCTACGGCTGGTCCGAGGACAAGGCCCGCCAGGTTGCCGTGACCGAGCGGGACAATCTGGGGCCGTTCGTCCGCAAGCAGGGGTTCTGTCTGGATTGATGCGGGACGCTCCACCCCCGTCACCCCGAGGCGGGACGGAAGGCCCGTATCGAAAGGCCCCGCATGTCCGGGCTGCCGGCCCTTCGATACGCACTTCGCGCACCGCAGGGTGAGGAGGCCATTTCAAGCATGGCCAGTCTCACTTCCTATGGCGCCATCAGGGTTTTCCGCAACCGCGCCTACCGCGTCTACACCGAAGGCAATTTCGTCTCGCTGATCGGCACATGGGTGCAGCGGGTGGCAACCGGCTGGCTGGCCTGGGAGTTGACACATTCCGGCGCATGGCTGGGCGCCATCGCGGCGGCGGAATTGCTGCCCAGCATCGTCCTGGGCCCTTTCGGCGGCGCGGCGGCGGACCGGATGGACCGGTTCCGGCTGATTGTCTGGGCGCAGTCGCTGATGGCGGTGCAGGCCTTCATCCTGGGCTGGGCGGCGCTGCACGGTTGGATCGAAATCTGGAGCCTGTTCGGCCTGACCCTGGTCCATGGCTGCCTGCAATCCTTCAACCAGGCCTCCCGCTTGTCACTGGTGCGCACCCTGGTGCAGCGCGATGACCTGCCCGCGGCGATTGCCGTGAATTCCGTGCTCTGGAACGGCGCCCGCTTCGTCGGCCCGGTGTGTGCGGGCTTCCTGATCGTCGTCGTCGATATCGGCTGGGCGTTCATGGCCAATGGCCTGAGCTTCATCGCCTTCGTCTGGAGCATGTATGTGCTGCGCCATGAAATTCCGCGCGGCGGTTCCGCGGCGGGCGGGCCGATCCTGAAGCAAATCGCTGAGGGGGTCGGCTATGTGGTGCGGCACCAGGGGCTGGGGCCGCTGATGCTGCTGTTGTTCATCGGCGCTGTCTTCGCCCGCCCGTTTGCGGAACTGCTGCCGGGCATTGCCGACGCCGTGTTCAGCCGGGGAGCGGAGGGGCTGGCGACGCTCACGTCTGCGACGGGGATCGGCGCGGTCATTGCCGGGGTCTGGCTGGCACAGGCCGCGAAATTCGGGCGGCTGACCGGCCTTGCCCTGCATTCGAACACGGCCATGGCGGTGGCGCTGCTGGTGCTGGCCGCGACCGACTCGTTCTGGGTCGGCGTTGCAGCGACCGCCGCGGCGGGGCTTTGCATGACCGTCAACGGCGTCGCCAACCAAAGCATCATTCAGTACGCCGCAGCACCGGAGATGCTGGGGCGGGTGCTGAGCATTTACGGCCTGAGCTTTCGGGCCGGGCCGGCTTTGGGTGCGCTCGGCATGGGCGCGGCCAGCGAGTGGTTCGGCCTGCAATTGCCCGTGGCCGTAGGTGCCGCGGTCTGCATTGCCGCCTGGCTCTGGCTGGTGCGGCGCCAGGGGAGGATTGCGGCGGCCATGGGAGAAGGGCATGATCCCGGAAGCGAGAAATCCAAGATCGCCAAACCCGCCAAACCCGCTAAGCCCAAGGAGCCCGCCCCGCCATGACCGATCCTTACGCCGCGTTCGAAACGCTCGCCTTCGACCGCCCGCACCCGCGCGTGCTGCGCGTCACCATGAACCGTCCGGACCGGCTCAACGCCGCCAACGCCACCATGCACCGGGAACTGGCCGAGGTCTGGCGGGTGATCGATGCGGACCATTCGGTCAACAGCGCCATCCTCACTGGCGCCGGCAAGGCGTTTTCGGCCGGTGGCGACTTCGAGATGATCGAAAAGATCATGGATGACTACAACACCCGGGTGATGGTGTGGAAGGAAGCCCGCGACATCGTTTACAATGTCATCAACTGCTCCAAGCCCATCGTCTCTGCCATGCGCGGGCCAGCCGTGGGTGCGGGCCTGGTGGCAGGCATCTTGTCCGACGTCTCGATTGCGGCGGAAAACGCGCGCATCATCGACGGCCACACCCGCCTGGGCGTCGCCGCAGGCGACCATGCCTGCATTGTCTGGCCGCTGCTTTGCGGCATGGCCAAGGCGAAATACTATCTGCTGCTCTGCGATGCGGTGAGCGGTGCGGAGGCCGAGCGCATCGGCCTGGTCTCTCTGGCTGTACCGGACGAGGAATTGGACGCGAAGGCCATCGAAGTCGCGACACGGCTGGCAGAAGGCGCGCCCAGCGCCATCCGGTTCACCAAGTATGCGCTCAACAACTGGTACCGCATGGCCGGACCGACCTTCGATTCCTCGCTGGCACTGGAATTCATGGGCTTCACCGGACCGGAGGCGAAAGAAGGCCTGGCCTCGCACAAGGAAAAGCGGCGCCCACAATTCGACCCGGACATGCCGCTGTGAAGGCCGCCGCGCGTGCCGGTGGACGAAGGGTGCGAATCCGCGGCCGACGCGCCGGAGGCGGAAAGGGGCGTCCCCGTTGACTGGCAGTTCCTGATCGTCGACGACAACCCCACCGCGCTCGCCACCTTGCGCACGCTGATGATGGTTCTGGGCCTGGAGCCGCCGCTGGAGGCATCCGGCGGCGCCGAGGCCCAGGATCTGGTCCGGGAGTACGACCTGGACTGCATCATCACCGACCTGCGTATGGAGCCGATGAATGGCACGGAATTCGTGCGTTGGCTGCGCCATAGCAACGAAGCCGGCAACCGGACCGCCCGCATCCTGGCCATCTCCGCCTATCGCGACTCGGCGGAGATCGAAGCGATTGCCGCCGAAGGGGCCGACGGCTTTTTGGCCAAACCGATTTCCATCGCCAGCCTGAAGGCCGCACTGGAGGCCATGGCCCTGCAAGAGTCGCCCTTTGTCGAAGTGGTCCAGACCCCCAGCGGAATCAGGCTCAAAACCCGGCCCGAGAAAAAGCCCTAACAGCCTGTCCGGGCCGTGTATAAGGCACACACTGTCCTTCGCCGCACCAGCCCGCCCCATCGGAACGAGGAAGCATGTTGCAGGGTATAGACCCGCTGGTCGTTGCGGTCGTCACCGTTGCCTTCTTCCTGGGTGGCGTGTTGAAAGGCGTCATCGGCCTGGGCATGCCGCTGGTGGCGATTCCCATCGTTGCGCTGGTCATGCCCGTCGCCAAGGCGATTCCGCTGATGATCGCGCCCGGCTACATCATGAACGTGATCCAGATGCGCCAGACCTGGCCGGCGCGGATGCCGGTCTGGACGTGGTGGCCCCTCTTCCTCGGCATGGGCGCCGGCGTCTTCTTCGGGGTCCAGTTCGCAACCAATGCGCCGGAAAACCTGATGCGCGGCGTCCTGGGCGGCACCGTCATCGTGTTCGTGCTGCTAAGCTTCGCCCGCATCCACATTCCGAAACGGACGGTGGAAAATCCGCTTGCCGGCCTGACCATGGGCGGCATCACCGGCCTGTTCGGCGGCCTGACCGGCGTGTTCGGCCCAACGCTCGCCATGTACTTCCTGGCCCGGCAGTTGGAGAAGGACCGCTTCGTCTGGATCATGGCGGTGGTCATGCTGGCCGGCGTCGTCTTCCTGGGCGGCGCACTCACCGCCGCCGGCGGCTTCACCCAGGATCAGTTGATCGGAACGTTTGCGATTCTGGTGCCGGCGTGGGCGGGCCTTTCCGCCGGCGCAATGGTGCGCAAGCGGGTCAGCCAGGAGGTCTTCCGCAAGGTTGCTCTCTCCGCCCTGCTGGTCATGGGCGTCACCCTGCTGGGAGCCTCGCTCGGCTGGTCCTGATTGGGGGCCTTGGGTTGCCTATCCGGCCTTCAATGTGTAGGAACATTCAGGGTCACAACCGGGCCGACGCCAAACGTTGGCCTGTTTGCATTTCTTAGTATGGAGGTTTTCGTCTCATGCGTTTGCTCGCATCCACGGTTGCCGCTGCCATCCTGGCATCCGGCGCCGCCCTGGCAGAAGATCCGAAACTGCCGCGTTCCATGGTCTGGAGCGCCTACGATCTCGGCTCGTCCGGCTATGCCGAGGCGACCGGTATCGCCAACGCCCTGAGGAAGAACTACGGCACCCGTATCCGCATCGTGCCGGCTGGAACCTCGATCGGCCGTATGCTGCCCATGGTGACGGGCAAGGTAAAGTACGGTTTCCTGGCGAACGAAGCGTTCTTCGCGTCCGAAGGCACTTATGACTTCGCGAGCGAGCAGTGGGGGCCCCAGGACATTCGTACCGTTTCGGGCCGTCTGGCGTCGAATGGCTTTGGCACCGCCGGCGATATCGGAGTAAAATCCATCGCGGATCTGAAAGGCAAGCGGATCGGCTTCGTCAAAGGCAACCCGTCCGTTAACGTCAAGAACGACGCCTACCTCGCATTCGCCGGCCTGACGCGCGACGATGTGGAAATGGTCTGGTTCGGCTCTTACAATGCGATGAAGACGGCGGTGCTCGCCAATCAACTCGATGCGTTCGGCAGCGTCACCACGTCGGCCAATATGCGAGAGATCGAAGCCAGCCCGCGCGGCATTACCTGGCCGCCTTTCCCTCCGGACGATAAGGAAGGCTGGGAACGCATGGGCAAAGTGGTCAGCTTCCTTTCGCAGTACCGCGAAACCCGTGGGGCGGGCATTTCCGAGGAAAACCCGGTCAACCTTGTCGGTTACCGCTATCCTATGATTACCGTATATCAGAATGCGGTGACGTCCGACGAGGTCTACAACCTGATCAAAGCCATTGATCTTTCCTACGACGACTTCAAGGAGACCACCTCCAGCTCGTTCAACTGGGCGCTGGAGAAAGCCGCCCGCCCGCCCTACGACGCGCCGGCCCACGAAGGCACCATTCGTTACCTGAAGGAAAAAGACCTTTGGACGGATGAGGACCAAGCCTGGCAGGACGCTCGCCTCGCCCGCCTGAACGCCGTGCTGGCCGCCTGGGAAGAGGCGCAGGCCGACTTCCACGACTGGCGTGTTGCCGAGAAAGAAAAGGGCAACAAGATCAACGCCAAGGAAGAGTGGCCGGCGTACTGGGAGAAAGCCCGCATGGAGAAGCTGAAATAAGCCGATCCGCAAGGGTGAGATTGGAGCCGCCGGCAGCATTGCCGGCGGCTTTCTCTTTGCCCGGATATCGCCGGAATCAGATTAAATTTGACAAATTTGTCGCACTCGCGTCCCATTACGGGTGCCTCAAGCCGGATCAACCGGCAGGCAACAACAGAATGGGAAGACGCCCAATGTTCCGCAGCATCGCAAGCACCGTTTTGGCCGTGGGGCTTGGCTCCACCGCCATGGCCGCAGACCCCGAATTACCGCGCTCCATGGTCTGGACCGCCTACGACCTGGGCTCGTCCGGCTATGCCGAGGCGACCGCCATCGGCAACGCCTTCAAAAAGCGCTACGATACCCGCGTACGCATCATTCCGGCCGGCACCTCCATCGGCCGCATCCTGCCGTTGGTCACGGGCAAGGCCCGCTATGGTTATCTCGCGAACGGCGCCTATTTCGCCGCCGAAGGCACGTTTGACTTTGCAACCGAGCAATGGGGGCCACAGGATATCCGCGTGATCGCCGGGCGCGTCGCCAGCGTCGGCTTTGCGGCTGCCGGCGATATCGGCGTCAAGACCATCGCAGACCTGAAGGGCAAGCGTATCGGGTTCGTCAAAGGCAACCCCTCGGTCAACGTGAAGAACGAGGCCTATCTGGCCTTCGGCGGCCTGACCCTGGACGATATCCAGCCTGTCTGGTTCGGCTCCTACAGCGCCATGAAAACCGCCGTGCTCGCCAACCAGCTCGATGCCTTCGGCAGTGCCACCACATCCGCCAATATGCGCGAGATCGAAGCCAGCCCGCGCGGCATCGCCTGGCCGGAATACCCGCCGGAGAACAAAGAAGGCTGGGCCAAGATGCAGAGCATCCTCAGCTTCACCGCCCCCTACAAGGAGACCAAGGGCGCCGGCATCTCCGAGGAAAACCCGAAATGGATGGTTGGATTTCGCTATCCTATGGTCACCGTCTATCCCAAGCATGTGGGTGCCGACGAGGCCTATAATTTTATCCGCGCGCTGGATGAATCCTTCAACGACTATAAGAACGTCAATGCGCTGGGCTCGAACTGGGCCATCGAAAGGGCCGGCCCGCCGCCCTACGATGCGCCAGCCCACGAAGGCTCAATCCGCTATCTGAAGGAACACGGCCACTGGAAGCCGGAACACCAGGAATGGCAGGACAAACGCCTTGCCCGCCTGAACGCTGTGCTCGAAGCCTGGGATAACGCGCAGGCCGAATTCCACGACTGGCGCGAGGCCGAAAAGGCCAAGGGCAACCGGATCGATGCGGCCGAAGCCTGGGCCGAGTACTGGGCCAAATGGCGGGCCGATCATCTGTAACAAGTTCCGCTTTTTCCGAGCCGTCACGTGCCGCCGGCCCCTCCGGGCCGGCAGCATTCGCATCGCTGTGTATCTTGCAAGTTGACAGGGCCCGGCAATTCAGGCCGAATTGTCACACGGTGGCCTCGTGTGCGGCTGCTGTAAAATAATCGGAGGAAACCCTTATGTTGCGAACCCTTGCTGCGCTGGCCATGGCCGGCGCAACCTCGGCGACACTGGCGGCGGAGCCGCAGTTGCCGAAAACCATGGTCTGGACCGCCTACGACCTGGGCTCGTCCGGCTATGCCGAAGCCACCGGCATGGCCAATGCCTTCAAGAAGAGATTCGGTACGCGGGTCCGCATCATCCCGGCCGGCACCTCCATCGGGCGCATGCTGCCGATGGTGACCGGCAAGGCCTCCTACGGCTTCCTCGCCAACGAAGCCTATTTCGCCGCCGAAGGCAGCTATGACTTCGCCGCCGAGCAGTGGGGCCCGCAGGACATCCGCATCGTGCTGGGCAAGCCCACGTCGAACGCGATTGCCGTGGCCGGCGATGTCGGGGTCAAGACGGTGCATGATCTGAAAGGCAAGCGTCTCGGCTATATCAAGGGCAACCCGTCCGTCAACGTCAAGCACGACGCCTATCTGGCCTTTGCCGGCCTGACCCGCGACGATATCGAGATTGTGTGGTTCGGCTCCTACAGCGCCATGAAAACCGCGTTGCTCGCCAACCAAGTCGACGGCTTCAGCAGCACCACCGTCTCCGCCAACATGCGCGAGATTGAGGCAAGCCCCCGTGGCCTCTGGTATGCGGAAGTGCCGCCGGACGATAAGGAAGGCTGGAAAAAGCTGACCGACGTCATCGACTTCGCCAAGCCGATGGTCGAGACCCAGGGTGCGGCGCTCAGCAAGGACAAGCCGGCCAACCTGTTGCAGATGCGCTATCCGATGGTCACCGTCTATCCGAAGGATGTCGGCGCGGACGAGGCCTACAACTTCGTGATGGCGGCGGATCTGGCATTTGATGACTACAAGAATGCCACTTCCACTGGTGAATTCTGGGCTGTCGATCAAGCCGGCCCGCCCCCCTATGACGCGCCAGCCCATGAGGGCACCATCCGCTATCTGAAGGAAAAAGGCATCTGGACGGACGAACACCAAGCCTGGCAGGACAACCGCCTGACCCGCCTGAACAAGTACCTGGACCAGTGGAACGAAGCTCAGGCCGAATTCCACGGGTGGCGCGAAGCGGAAGCGGCCAAAGGCAACAAAATCAACGCCAAGGACGCCTGGCCGGAATACTGGGGAAAATACCGGATGGAGCACAAATAAGCCGCTCCACCCGTAACCCGTAAAGTCGGGGTCGCAGGTGTCAGAACCTGCGGCCCTTTTTTCTGTTGGCCGGTTTACTGCCAACCGGCCCGATCAGCCGATCAAAAGATGCCGGACAATCGCCGCATCCCGCCGCTGGCAGGCCAGGATAGCCTGCGCCATCCGGTCGTTCGGCTTCGCCTCCGAGCCCGTCAACCAATGGGACAGCCACTCAACGGCGCGGTGGACAATCGCCGCGTCCTTGTGCTGCGAGGCCAGGATCGCGCGCTCCAGCTTGTCCTCAACCGGCGCGGCACCTGCATGTTGCGCCGCACCATTACCGAAAAAATTGATCGGGTGAGAGATAACACCCATCGTTCATACTCCATCAAACACCGTGCTACTTCGCCTGTCGAAGTGTTGTCAGAGATATCGTCGATTGATCGCTGCATAACCAGAGGCCGTTTCGCAACGCAGCAATGCAAGACGTGCATGGCAGGCGAACAGCCCCTGCAGAAACGCATACTGGCCGCCCAGCCCGTGCGGGCCCATCGTCGAACCCAAGCCGCATTTGCGGGAAAATTCGGATGCCGCTCTCGCGGCTCTTGCCAGACTCCCTCAAGGTTGCGTTTCATGGCTCCCCGTTGCCCGATGCGCGAATGCGAGTATCCCCATGTCCGCCGCCCTGTTGCCCGCCCCCCTGAAAGTCCAACTGGCCGACGCCCTGGCCGCATCCGATGGCGGCGTTTCCATGCCGGAAGCGCTGGACCTGCTGGATGGCCTGGCCGGCGCGCCGGCCAGCGGCCTGGCCGCAGACCCGGCTTTTTGGCCCCGCCTCTTTGCCAACGAGCCGACGGACACCCTGCGAGAGGCGCTGGCAACGGCCCGCGCCTTCCTGCCGGCGCCCCGCGCCGACGCGCTGTCCCTGGACGAGCGCCTTCCCGCCCTGCGACGCGCATTGGCCGAATCCGGCCTGGACGGGTTCGTCATCCCCCATGGCGACGAGCATCAAAGCGAGTTCATCCCCGCCGCCAGCGCCCGCCTCGCCTGGCTCACCGGCTTCACCGGTTCCGCCGGAATCGCCGTGGTGTTGCGGGACAAGGCCGCCATTTTCGTCGACGGCCGCTACACCTTGCAAGTGCGCGACCAGATCGATACCGACGCGTTCGAAACCCTGCACGTGATCGAGACTCCACCCGCCGTCTGGGTGGAGGCGACGCTGTCGGCCAATGCGGTGCTGGGGCTCGACCCCTGGCTGCACGGCGCCGACGCGGTCGAACGCTTCGAGAGGGCCGCCGCGAAAGCAGGCGGCCGCGTGCAATTGGTGGAGCAAAATCCGGTCGATACCATCTGGCGCGACCGCCCGGCGAAGCCCCTCGCCCCGGTCATACCGCATTCGGAGCGCTATGCCGGCGAGACCGGCGAGTCGAAGCGGCAGCGGCTGGCCGAAACACTGGCCGAAAGCGGCGCCGCCGCCGCGGTGTTGAGCCAGCCGGATTCCATCGCCTGGCTGCTGAACGTCCGCGGCGGCGACACCGCCCATACGCCGCTGCCACTCAGCTTTGCCCTGCTCTACGACAATGGCCACGTGGACTGGTTCTGCGATCCGCGCAAGATCCTGCCGGAAACCCGCACCCATGTCGGCAACGGCGTCCGCATTGCCGCGCCAGAGGCGCTGGGCTCGGCGCTGGATGCCCTCGGCAAGCGTGGCGCCAGCGTTCTGGCCGACCGGCAGGCGACGCCCGTCTGGGTGCAGCAGCGCCTGAAGAACGCCGGCGCCACCCTGAAGGACAGCCAAGACCCCTGCGTCGCCCCCCGCGCCGCCAAGAATGCGGTGGAGTTGGAGGGCGCACGCCAGGCGCACCGGCGCGATGCCGTCGCCATGGTCCGCTTCCTGGCCTGGATCGACGCCCACGGCCCGCTGGGCACGGTGGGCGAGGTCGCCGCAGCCGAACAACTCCTGGCCCTGCGCCAGCAGGTGGAGGGCTTTCGTGACCAAAGCTTCCCGACCATCTCCGGCTATGGCCCGAATGGCGCCATCGTGCATTACCGCGCCACGGCAGAGACCGAGCGGCTGCTGGAGCCGCACTCGCTCTATCTGGTCGATTCCGGGGGGCAATACCCGGATGGCACCACCGACATCACCCGCACCGTCGCCATCGGCCAGCCCTCGCCGGTGATGCGCCGCGGATTCACACGGGTATTGCAGGGGCATATCGGCCTTGCCACCGCCCGCTTCCCCGCCGGCACCACCGGCGCCCAGCTGGACGCGCTGGCCCGCGCGCCCTTGTGGGCGGACGGGCTGGACTTCGACCATGGGACCGGCCACGGCGTCGGCTCGTATCTGGGCGTTCACGAGGGGCCGCAGCGGGTGGCCAAGACCGGCGCGACGGTGCTGGTGCCGGGGATGATCGTCTCGAACGAGCCCGGCTATTACAAGACCGGCGCCTTTGGCATTCGGACCGAGAATCTGCTGGTGGTGTGCGACGCCAATGGTCTTGGCCAGGACGGGCGAAAGTTCCTGGAGTTCGAGACGATCACGCTGGCGCCCATCGACCGCCGGCTGATCGAGGTGGCGTTGCTGACCCCGGCAGAGCGCGCCTGGCTCAACGCCTACCATGCCCGCGTTGCTGCCGAGGTGGGCCCGAACCTCGACGCCGAAACCCGCGCCTGGCTGGAGGAGGCGACGGCGGCGCTATAGCTTGGCCGTGTTCACCGCCGCGCCATGGTAGACGATCTCGCCGATGGCCGCGGCTGCGCGGGCGTGGAAATCCAGCACCGCCGGGTCGAAATCCGCAGCCGGTATCGGTGTGTGGGCAAAGGCGCCGGATGGGTCCTCTCCCCGCACCAGCGCTGCGGAATCCCAGTCGCCAACGATCTGGCGCGTATCGGCCGGCATGAAGTGCATGGAAACGCCGATGCGCCGGTCGGCGGCACGGTTCGCACCGCTGGCGTGCGCCAGGCGGTAGTTGTGCAGCGACATCTGGCCGGGCGCCAGCGGCATGAACACGGCCCGCGCTTCGTCGATGCCCTCAACGATTTCCTGGCCACGGGTCAGCAGATTGGCGGCGTTGTACCTGTCTTCGTGCCGCAGCACGTCGCCCCGGTGCGTGCCCGGCATCACCCGCATGCAGCCTGCCTCGACGCTGGCAGGCGAAAGCGCCAGCCACGCGGTCACCACCTTGTCGCTGGAAAGCCCCCAATAGCGCGTGTCCTGATGCCAGGAGACGAAGCTCCCCGATCCGGCCTCCTTGATCCAGAACAAAGTGTTCCAGCAGAGGATGTTGGGGCCGATCAGTTCCTCGATCGGATCGAGAATGCGCGGGTCGCGGATCAGGTCATCCAGCCATTTGAACAGCAGGTGCGCCTTGGAGCGGTGACCCGGCTGCAACTTGCCGCCATCGCGCGCCTCCGCGGCTTCGATACTGGCGCGACAGGCCGCGACCTCCTGCGGGGAAAGAACGTCGAGCGGAAAGACGTAGCCGTCCTGCTCGTACTGCTGGCTTTGGGCTTGGGTCAGATGCGCCAAGGGCTGTTCCTCCTTCCGCTTTCGGTGTCAGGCGAGGCCGGCGATGCGGTCCAGTTCGGCGCCGGGCAGGTTGAAACGTTCGGCACCGATCTTGATCTGACTCCAGGTCTCCGGATCGACGTCGATGCCCTCGCGGCCGCGCTGCTCGCGATAAGCCCGCTCCGGGTCGCCCGGCACCAGCACCGGTTCCGCCGGGTTGGCGGGCGGCGAGGCCTTGACGTGGGCGATGGTGGCGTCCGTCTCCGCATCGAAGAACGCCTTCTCCACCAGCCGCGCCGGATCGATGATGACCGAGAGCATGCAGTTGATCGTCGCCGCCGGCTCGCGGTTGGTCTCCGGCCGGTTGGTGCCGCCGCCCGACAGCACGCCCGCGAACAGTTCGTTGATCAACGCCATGCCATAGCCCTTGTGCGCGCCAAAGCTGGTGAGCGCGCCCTTCGGCTCCTCGTAGAGCACGTTCGGGTCGCGGGTCGGCTGGCCGGTGTGGTCGATCAGGGCGCCCTCCGGCGCCTCCACGCCCTTGTTGCGCGCAACCCGGATCTTGCCGGCGGCGACAAAGCTCGTGGCGAAGTCCAGCAATGTGACCGGGTTGGTCTCCGTCGCCGGCATGGCGGCCGTATAAGGGTTGGTGACATAGCGCGCGTCGGAGCCGCGGAACGGCGCCACCAGCGCACCATGGCCAATGACGTTGGTGTGGTGGGTCGAGACCAGGCCCGCCGCCGCGCACTGCTCCGCCCAGGCGCCGATGCGGCAGAGGTGGAAGCTGTTGCGGATCGCCATGACGCAGACGCCGTGCTGCCTGGCGCGGGCAATGGCAATGTCAAACGCCTCCTTGCCGATGACCTGGCCAAAGCCGGCATGGCCGTCGACGAGGATCACCGCCCCCTCGTCCCGCACCAACTCGGCATGCCGGTTCACCCTCAGCGAGCCGGACTGGGCACACTCGAAATACCAGGGCAGCATGCCGACGCCATGCGAATCGTGACCGGAGAGGTTGGCCATGACCAGGTTGTCGGCGACGAGGTCGGCCTCGTAATCGGCGGAGCCGGCGGCCTTGCACATGGCACGGACGACGGCGCGGAGGGGATCGGCGGCGATAACGGGCATTTCGGAGACTCTTTTGCGCAGGATCGAAAGGTTGAGAGGTGACAGAAATGCATTTTCCAGCATTAGTATAGGCGCAAAGCATAACAAGCTCCCCGCTTGAGGAAAGCGCCCTGATACCGTGACGAGCCCTGTCCGCGGCGCCCGCTCGCAAACCGGCCCCTGGTCGTTGCTACAAGAGCCCCAATTCCGCCGCATCTGGCTCGCCGGCGCCATGGTCGGTGTCATGCGCTGGCTGGATGTGCTCGCCGTCGGCGTCTACACCCACCAGGTCACCGGCGACCCGCTAATCGTCGCCACCATGCTGTTCCTGCGCATGTTGCCGATGCTGCTGTTCGGTGCGGTGATCGGCGCCTGGTCGGAGCGTGTGAACCGAAAACACCTGCTGATGACCGGCGTGCTGAGCATCGGCCTGCTCTATGCCATCCTGGGAGGGTTGGCCTATAGCGGGCAGATCACGCTTGTGCATGTCGGCATCGGCGCTGCCATTTCCGGCCTGTTCTGGGCGATGGAGATGCCGGTGCGGCGTACCATGGCCGGAGAAGTGGCGGGAACCGCGCGCATCGGCGCGGCCATGGGCCTCGAATCCTCCACCAACAACTTCACCCGCATGCTGGGGCCGAGCGTCGGCGGGATGCTGCTGGAGTTCATCGGCCTGCACGGCGCCTTTTTCATGGGCGCGGCGCTCTACACCATCGGCGCGATCCTGCTGGCCGGCGTCTCCGCCGGCACCGAAATGACCGGGCGTGGCACCTCCATCATCACGGTGATGCGCGACGGCTGGACCACAATCCGGCAGACGCGGTTGGTGCAGGCGGCGCTGGTGGTGACCGTGATCGTCAACTTCTGGGGCTTTTCCTATGTCTCCATGGTGCCGGTGATCGGCAAGGTGGAGCTGGGCCTGTCCCCCTTCCCCATCGGCATACTGATGTCGGCGGAAGGCTGCGGCGCCTTCATCGGCGCGCTGCTGATTGCCTTCAACGCGTCGCCGGCCATGTTCGGGCGGATTTTCTGGATCGGCTCGCTCCTGTACCTGGCGATGATTTTCTGCTTCTCGAACGCCTCCCTCTTCTGGATGGCGCTGCCGGTGCTGTTCCTCGGCGGCTTCGGCATTGCCGGCTTCGCGACCATGCAAAGCGCCCTGATCCTGGCCAACACGCCGCCGGAGCGGCGCAACCGCGTCATGGGCGTATTGGCCATGTGCATCGGCTTCGGCCCGCTGGGCATTCTGCATGTGGGCTTCCTGGCCGACCAGCTCAGCGCCGCCGTGGCGGTGTCGATCATCTCGGCCGAGGGCATTGCCGCGCTTTGCGTTGCCGGATATTTCTGGCCGGAACTGCGCCGCCTTGCCAGACCGTCCGTAGAGGCGTAAATGCATCGCCTCTGCCCTCGGTCGGGGCGTAGCGCAGCCTGGTAGCGCGCCAGTTTTGGGTACTGGAGGCCCCCGGTTCGAATCCGGGCGCCCCGACCACCTCTCTGCCTAAGCCGCCTCCTGCTCCACCGTCGGGCCGTCGCCGGCCAGCGTGGTGCGCCGCACGTCGCGTGGCTCGTGGCTCGTGGCTGGGAAAAGGCCGGGCGCGGTGCGGCTTCTTCCGCGCCCGCTCTTCGTCCTTGAACGACGGGTCCGAATGCCAGAGCCGGTTGCCGATGCCGGACAGGCGGCGGCGATCTTCCCGTCCGAACGGCTTGTTGTTTTCGTCCAGGTTGGATTCGTTCAGGTTGGAGACGCCGGCAAAGTTGGCCGAAATGCGCAGCTTGCCCTTGCCGCGCAGATTGGTGTTCGCAGGCCGCTCAAGTCGATACCCCGCATGCAACCGCATGGGTTGGACTTGGCGTCTACTCTGCCCCGCCGCAGCCCATTTGCCGGCAAACGTCACGCAGGTAGGCCACGTCGTCCGGATGCGAGCGCATATATGCTGACAACGCGATGCGCTGCCGGGCCAAATGGTCTTCCAGATCTAATTCCGCAAACCTGACACCGAAACCCTCCGGCAGGCTACCGGTCATCTGCCCGATTAGAACGGAGCCAAACCTGGCCTTGAAGTGGCCGGGCTCCCAATACCATTTCATGCGCCGGTCCTGGTGATCCGGCAGCGGCGCGGGTTCGGTGGTGGTTGGCGTCAGGAGCGCGAAATCCCAGAACGTCGAATCCCAATCCGGATGCTTCGCGCGCGCGGCTTGCCATTCGGCGACAATGGCCCGTTTCCATCGATCGTACAGGCGCCAACGGCCGGAAATCTCAACCAGAGAATAGAAGTGAGCGTGCATGGGGTAGGTAAACACAACCAGACGCTGCCCTCTGCGGGCCGCATCCATAAAGATCCTGCGCAAATTCACCAATGGTGCCGCCGGTGTGCCGTCCCGCAAGAAAAGAGTCCGCGACCGCTCCACCAGGTATTCGGCATGCTGACGGTTCTTGAAATCGACCATCGGCCACTGCCCCTCGCGCCGAACAATCGCTTCGTAATCCTGCATCGGATTGAAACCGGCATCGGTCATGGCGGTGGTGTCGGGATCGAACTGCCCGCGCAATGTCTTGACCGAATCGAGCAGCGCCGTGGTCGACAGCACAAGCTCCGGAAGCTTTGGCTTTATCTTGCCCGCGCTTGACGAGCGTAGCGGCAGCACGAAGTCTGGATCCGGCGGCACTGCAAACAAAAAGTCGAAGAAATCGAGGCCTATAAAGATCGTCTCTGGCTGCAACCGGCGAACCGTATAGTCATAGGAAATGGCCAGACGCCGCGTGCCATCGCCTGGAATCCCCATATTCATCACGGGCCGCATGGCGTCCGGCCAACGCTCGCTGTCGGGATCGAAACCGATATCGACCCGCGAATTCCCGAGAACAGCGGCTTTGGGCTCTATGCGCAGCCCCCGCATCTGCTTGGCAGGACGCTTGTGGGTATAGGCATATATCTTTTTCGCGTTCAGCCCCTCAATTCGCACAAACCCGAACACGCCGTACGGATCGATGACGATGTTGAATGCCGCCATGCTGACGATCATCCCGATCAAGGCGCACATCAGCACGATGACATACCGGCGAAATTCCATGCGGCTTGCGTGCCTTTCGGATCAGAATTGGAAATAGAGGAAAACGGAAACCTCTGGCAGCGACAGCACCCCCAGCGCCAACAGGAAAGCCGAAGCAGCGGCCCATCCCAGGGACGGCCGCCAATCCCATCGGCCCCGCCGAACCCGGCCGAGGTCGAGCGCGGGCCTGTAGCGACGCATGATCTCCTGTGTATTGGGGAAGAAAAACGCGATGCCCGCCAGCCCGAGAATCCACAGCGACATGCGAATGAACGCGACCCCCTCGCCGGCTTCGAACCGAACCCCAAGGCCCGCCAGCACATCGGTGAGCGAACCGCCCACAATATGCCCCACCGCCGCCGGCAGGGCGACGCCGTTCAGGCCCCCCATGCCCTCCAGCATCGTCACCGCGCCATCGAAAGTCAGGGCGCGGAAAAACACCCAGGCAACGACCACGGCCAGGAATGTCAGGCTTTGCGCCAGTCGCCGCTCTACCCAACCGGCACTGCCCGCATCGCCCAGCCCCGCGCGCGACCGCACCCAACGCCACATATGGTTGATCATCAAATAAAGGCCGTGCAGGCCGCCCCAGACCACAAAGGTCCAGCCGGCGCCATGCCAAAGCCCGCCGATCAGCATGGTCGCCATCAGGTTCCCGTGCCGGCGCACCAGGCCCCGGCGGTTGCCGCCCAGCGGAATATAGACATAGTCGCGCAGGAAGCGGGAAAGAGTCATGTGCCAGCGCCGCCAGAAATCGATAATGTTCTCTGCCTTGTAGGGCGAGTTGAAGTTCAGCGGCAGCGTAATCCCAAACATACGCGCCAGGCCGATTGCCATGTCGGAATAGCCGGAAAAGTCGAAATACAACTGAAATGTGTATGCCAGCGCCCCGCTCCACGCCGCAACCATATCCAGCGCGACGCCGGCCTCCGCATCGGCAAATGCGCTGTCCGCATAAGGGGCAATGCCGTCGGCCAGCACCGCTTTCTTGAACAGGCCGAGAGCGAAAATCGTCAGGCCTACCGCCAGATGACGCGCCCGGGGATGCACCAACGCCCGGCGGGCGAATTGCGGCATCATCTCCGCATGGTGAACAATCGGTCCAGCGATCAACTGGGGAAAGAAGGTGACGAACAGGCTATAGCGCAACAGGTCGTATTCCTGCGTCTTGCCCGCATGGGAATCGACCAAAAAGGTGATTTGCTGAAAGGTGAAAAACGAAATCGCCAGCGGCAAAATAATGGTGCCAACGTCGAATCCCGTCCCCGTAACGGCATTGAAATTCGTCACGAAGAAATTCGCGTATTTGAAATAGCCGATCAGCCCCAGATTTACGGCAATGCCGAACACCAGCAACATACGGTTGCCCCGCCGATCCATCCGCCGCGACAGGGTCGTACCCAGGATGAAATTGAACATCATCGAAAGCACGATCAGGCCCAGATAGGCTGGGTTCCACCAGCCATAGAAAAACAGCGAGCAAGCCACCAGCCAACCGAGCGCGACCCGCACGCCCAGTCTCTGGCCCAGCAGGAAGAAAACGCCCAGGCACACCGGCAGGAACGCAAAAATAAACTCATACGAGTTGAAAAGCATCGGCGGGTGTCCGAAAGGGCGTTGCGGAACGGCGGCGATCTTAGACAGAGCATCGCACCCGAACAACGCGACGCATGGCACCGCAACGTCGCGTCAAGGTTGCGAACGCTCGGCTCTTGCGCCGGCCGATACAGCCTCGCATGATGGCGCTAACAAACGCTTTTCCGATGGGAGAACCCCAGTGGGTCAGATCGATGGCAAGGTTGCGCTGGTTACCGGCGGCGCTTCGGGCATTGGGCGGGCGACCGCACTGACGCTGGCGCGCGAGGGCGCGGCAGTGATGGTGACGGACCTGAACCGGGCCGGCGCCGAGGCCGTCGCGGCCGAAATCGCCGCGGCCGGCGGCAAGGCCCAGGCGCTCCAGCAGGATACGACCGACGAGGCCCGCTGGCAGGCGGTCGTCAAGGCAACCGAGGCCGCCTTCGGCAAGCTGGACGTGCTGGTCAACAATGCCGGCATCGCCATAGCCGGCCCGATCGAGACCTTCAGCCTCACCGACTGGCAAAAGCAGCAGGCCGTGAATGTCGACGGCGTATTCCTGGGCGTGAAGCACGCCATCCCGGCCATGCGGCGCGCCGGCGGCGGCTCGATCGTCAACCTGTCGTCGATTGCCGGACTGCGCGGCAACCGCACCGGCCTCGGCGCCTATAGCGCGACCAAGGGGGCGGTGCGGCTCTTCACCAAGACCGCGGCACTGGAATGCGCCAAGGACAAGATCCGCGTAAACTCCGTCCATCCCGGCATTATCGAAACGCCGATTTGGGATGCCATCCTGCCGGGGGGCGAGGAACGACGCAATGCCGGCGACCTGAACGTCCGCGCCCGCGCGGCCGTTCCCACCGGTGTGCTCGGCCAGCCGCAGGATATCGCCAACGGCATCCTGTTCCTGGCCTCCGACCAGTCCAGCTATATGAGTGGTTCGGAACTGGTGATCGACGCCGGCATCACGGCGGGCTGAGGCTGCCCGAGGCCGCGCGTCAGAATCGGGTCAGCTGCCAGGCGAGCAGGTCGGTCGCGGCCATGAAATCCTCTATCCGCATGGCCTCGTCCGGATTGTGCGAGCCATTGGCGTTGCGGATGAAAATCATGGCCGTCGGCACGCCCGCCGCCGCAAACGCCGCCGCATCGTGCGCCGCCCCGCTGGCGATCTCGACCGCGCCCAGCCCCTTCTCACGCACCCCCTGCCAGAGGCTGTTGCGCACGATGGTGTCCATGCGCCCGGGCGCAGCGCGGGTGATCTGGCCCAGTTCGAACCGCACCCCGCGGCGGGCCGCGATGCTGCGGGCGATCTCCTCCAGCCGGCCTTCCATAGACAGCAGCAAGGCCGGGTCGAGGCTGCGCAAATCCAGCGAGAATTGCACCTCGCCATTGACGATGGTCATGGCGTGGCGGCCGGGATCGGTGAAGAACTTGCCGACCGTATAGGCGAAATCGCCGCCGCCGGCCTCGGTCTCGGTCCAGATCGCGTCCAGCGCCAGCACCAACTCCGAGACGGCGATGACCGCATCCTGCCGGTTCCAGCGCGGCTCGCCGCCGCAATGGGCATAGCGGCCGAGGCAGCGGGCGTGCGGCAGGCGGCGGTTGCCGCGGATGCCGGTGACGATGCCGATGGGCGTCTCCCGCTCCTCCAGCACCGGCCCCTGCTCGATGTGCGGCTCCAGGAAGGCGCGAATCAGGCCGGTGTCTAGGATGCCGGGGCCGCCCCGCAACGCCTCCGGATCGCCGCCGCACTCGGCGATATGCTCGGCCAGGCTGCGGCCGTTGTCGGCGCGTTTGGCGTCCAGCGCCCCATTCGGCAACATGCCGAGCGCCGCGCGGCTGCCCAGATAGGAAACGCCGAACCAGGCACTTTCCTCCGCCCTTATGCCCATGACGGTGACGTCGCTCGCGGGCGTGATGCCGGCGTCTTTCAGTGCCGCCAGCGCGGTCAGGCCGGATACGACGCCCGCCGCGCCATCGAAATTGCCGCCCTGGGCCACCGAATCCAGATGGCTGCCGATCAGCACCGCCGGCGCCCGCCGGTTTTTGCCCGGCAGCGTCATATAGGTGTTACAGGCCGGGTCCTGCGCCACCCCCAGGCCGAGCGACTTCGCCGCCTCCGCCATCATCGCATGCGCCTTCTGCTCGCCTTTGCCATAGGAGGCGCGGGTGATGCCGATGCCGTCATGGCTGGTTTTGGCAAGCCGGTCGAACAGGTCGGCGGCAAACTCGGTGCGGTTGGCAACGGCGCGGGCAAGATCTGGCACGGGGGCGGGCTCCGGGGCGCGGGAACGAGGCTGGGTCCCGACCCTACCCGCGAGCTTGCCCCTTCGTCCAGACAGCGCCGGACAACAGCCCGACCTCACTCGATCAATCGAAACACAATCTTGTCCCCCACGCGCTGCAGAAATTGATCGAGACAGGATTGCCGCTGCCTCCCGAGCGATGGTCGAAGGCTTTTTTCGGCTTCCCCCTTGAGCGGTTCGGCGGTCGCCAGATAGCAACGCTCCCACAAACACAGCCACCCTCTGGCTTCACCTCAGCATCCGCCCCGATTGTCCAGGCCCGATTGCCCAGACCCGATTGCCCAGAATGGTATGCCGCACGGCCTCAAGCCGCCGTCCACCCTCCGTCCACCAATAGCGTGTGCCCGGTCGTCCAACCGGCCTCGTCGCTGATCAGGTAAAGCATGCCGCTGGCGATTTCCTCCGGGCGGCCGAAGCGTTTCAGGGCGTGGCGGTTCCGGGAGGTCTCGCGGGCCGCCGGGTTCGGGTTGCGGGCCATGCCGGCTTCGAACAGCGGCGTCTCGGTCGCGCCCGGCGCGATGGCGTTGACGCGCACCCCGTCCGCCGCCAGTTCCAGCGCCGCGGTCTTAGTCAGGCTGACAATGGCGCCCTTGGACGCGATATAGGCCGCGTTCATCGCCCCCCCGCCAAACGCCAACTGCGAGGCGACCGTCACGACCGCGCCGCCGCCCCCGCGCCGGAAGGCCGGCAGGGTGGCGCGCAAATAGAGCCAGGTCGCCTTGACGTTAACGGCGAAGATCAAGTCCCAGTCTTCCTCCGCGATTGCCTCCAGCCCAATGCCACTGCGCGAGATGCCGGCGACCGTCGCGAGACCGTCGAGCCGGCCGCCCTTCTCCTCCGCCAGCGCCACGGCACGCGCTGCCAGATCCCGGTCGCGCACGTCGCCCGCAAGGCAGTAGAGCCGCGCCTGCGCATCCCCCTCCTCAATCAGCGAGAGGCCGGCCGCACTCCGGTCGACCGCGACGACGGTGGCGCCCTCGCCCAGGCAGCGGCGCGCAAAGGCGAGGCCGATGCCGGAGGCAGCGCCCGTGATCAGAACGGTCTTGCACTCAAGACGCATCCGCCAGCACTCCTTCGGCGATCAGCCGGTCGATGGTATCGGTGTCATAGCCGGCGCGCTCCGCCATCACGGCCCGGGTGTCGGCGCCGATGGCGCGTCCGGCCCAGCGGATTTCGCCCGGAGAGGCCGAGAGCCGCGGCGCCGGCGCGGCCATGGCCAGCGCGCCGAATGCGGGATGCGGCACCCGCTGGATCGAGCCGCGGGCGGCGTAGTGCGGGTCCTGGAACACATCGGCCATGGTGAAGATGCGGGTCGCCGGCACGTCGGCGGCGGTCAACATTTCCTCCAGGTCAGCAAGGTCGTGCTGGCCGACCCAGTCCTGGATCATGCCTTCCAGCAAGGCTTGGTTCTGGCCGCGGGCGCGGGCGGTGGCGAAGCGCGCGTCGGCGACCCACTCCTCCCTGCCCATGACCTGGCAAAAGCGGCGGAACAGCGGCTGCCCGGAAGCTGCAATCTGGATATCGCGGCCGTCCCGCGTCTTGAAGAGGCCGTTCGGCGAAACGCCGGGCAGCGTCGTCCCGGCCCGGTTCGCGACATAGCCCAGCTGGTCATAGGCCGGCACGAATTGCTCCATAAAGCTGAACGAGCTTTCCATCAGGTTGGAGTCGATCATCTGCCCCTCGCCCGTGCGGTCGCGGTGGATCAGGGCCATGGCAATCCCAAAGGCGGTATAAAGGCCGGTGATGTAGTCGGTCATCGGCATGGCGACGCGCGCCGGCGGCCGGTCCGGGTCGCCGGTGATGTGGCGCAGGCCGCTCACCGCCTCGCCAATAATGCCGAAGCCGGGGCGGGGCGAATACGGGCCGGACTGGCCAAAGCCGGAGATGCGGGCCATGACAATATCCGGCTTGACCGCCTTCAGGTCCGCATAGCCGAGGCCCCATTTCTCCAACCCGCCGGGGCGGAAATTCTCGATCACCACGTCGGAATTGCGGGCCAGATCGCGTACCGCAAGCTGCCCGGCCTCCGTGCGCAGATCGATGGCCGCAAGCCGCTTGTTGCGCAGAATGCTGGCGGCAAAAAGCGCCACGTCCTGGCCATTCTCCGCAGTCTTGTGCTTGCCCATGGCGCGGACGGGATCGCCCGCCGGCGGTTCCACCTTGACGACGTCAGCGCCGAAATCGGCCAGCAGCCGCCCGCAAAACGGCCCGGCCACGGTCGATCCGAGTTCAAGCACGCGGGCGTGGGCGAGCGGTCCCATGGGCGAAATGTGGTCCTTGGCGACGGACAGAGCGTTTGCCGGCAACTATAGCAGGCCTTTCGTTCCGGACGGAATGCCCTCCCATACCCTGCCGGCGGTTACGGCCGGGCCACCGCTGCCACGGTCAACCGGGTCACGCAGACCTCGTTCGATCCGCCCTGTCCGCCCCGTCCCATAGCCCCCGCGGTATGGCCCGCTTCGGTTTGGATTCAGGCCGCATATTCGTGCGAAACCGATCGCCGCATCACAGATATATCCGACGGGTGCCGTCGTTGGCGGTCCTCCAAAAAACGGCCGGCGATCGGAAGCCCAATTGGTACCGATCAGGCAATTTTTCGCACGCGCTGTGGCAAGGGATCATTAAGGAATGTGTAACCGAACCTGAAACGACGGCATCGTATTGCATTCGCCCGCTCCAAATTTCAACATATATTGGTGAATTTCCGTGTTATTTGCTTACATAGGTAGGCTTTCCTTGTTTTGAGACAAGATCGCAGCCAACGTTGTCCAAATTATCACCACGCAATTTCTATAAGTTATCGCCAGTTTCTGGTACCAGTGCCTGAAGCGATATCGCCTTGCCGGAAATTGGTTTGTCCTCAGCCAAATGCGTCTTCGCTGACTTGTTACGGCCCCTGGTCCCGAACCCTTTTCGGCAAAGGTGATGTCACTGTCCGACAGCCCCGGTACGATGGGGCCGTCACTTTGCCAACCGAACCAAAGGAGCCTTTATCATGCTCGAACGCACCCCCCAAGCTTTCATGAACGCCTGCTTCTCCCTGTTGTGGAATTCCGGCTATTCGACCTCGATCAACGACAACCTCGACAGCTGGGTGGATTATTATTTGGAGGCCAATCCGAACGGCGTGATCAATTCTGCCGTGAACCCGGCCATCCACGACCTGCACCCAGACAACTCGTTCTGGCTGGCCGTCTACAAGCGCGGAACGCGGGAGATTGTCGCCTGCATTGCCCATCGCATGATCGAAACCGACAACTTCCTGGAATACCAGCGCTCCCAGAAGCTTTGGTTTGGTGAAAGGGCCGACAATCTGCCGCCGCTGGACCTGGCCCAGCCCGCCGATGCATACCCGGATGCCAAGGGGCTGATCGCCTATCCGGCCGGCCTGCTGGTGTTGCCGAGCGAACGGCGCAGCGGCCTCGCCTGGATCCTGATCCGCATCGCCCGCGCCTATGCCCTGATGCGCTGGCCGCATCTTTCGTGGGGCTGCGGCAACTCGCTGGAAGGGACTGCTGCGCGCGGGCTGCCGTTCAACACCTATGGCTACACCCGCTGCGACCTGCTGGTCGACGGTTGGTTCGAAGACACGAAACAGTCACAGAAGGTGTTCATGACCTCGGTCAGCCGGGAACAGATCACCCTGCAAATCGCGGGCGACCTCTCACTGATCGAAATGCACGCCAAGCAGCAGGTGGGTGACGTCGTTAAGGCCGTTCGAGAACGGCAGGGCCACGCGCCGGTAATCACGGCGATGGCTGGATAGATCGGCCCGCACCCCTTGAAACAAGGGAAACTGGCTGTTCTTCGCCCGTGTCAAATCTCGCTCCAAGGCCCGTCGCAGGGCCTTGGACGGGATGTCGCATAAGCGTTGGCCCGGATAGCCGCCAATGCCGCGCAAGGCAAACAGGTCATAGCGATACTTGGCCGGATCGTCATTGGCCACATCCACGAGGTGAAACCACCCCAGCACACCCAGGCGGGTCAATTCCGTCAATCCGACGCTGTCGATGTCCGGCAGTACCCCATGGCTGCGCGGCAACGCAAACCAATAGCGCGTCAGCCGAGCCAGCGGCGCGTCCTTTGCTTCATCCAATTCCGTAAGGGGGCAAACCCGGCTTTCCACCAGGTCGCCGCTCCCAAACTCCCGTTCGACGATCATTGCACTTCGCGGTCCTGCACCGTCCTGTTCCGGTCGTACAGAAATTCTCCGCTGACCGATTCCCCCCGTACCAGCACATAGTCAAACGACGAACGGTCGCGGATCGGAAAAATCAACTGATCGACGGCATCGTCCGCATTGGGCCGGCGCATGCAAAACCGCCGTGCGGCTGCGCGCCGGTAGCGGACAGCGTCTGAATATTCCTGCGCCAACAAGCTGACCAGCCGGGGCTCCTCGGTCCGTTCGCGGATCGATGGACCGAACTCACGGCCCGTGTCGATCAGCACCGCATCACCGGACCACAAAATCGGCCATTCACTGGGGTTTTCACCAATGATCCCGATGATATAAGCATGATCGTCCAGCAGATCGAGCTTCGCCAAGCATTGCTGCACGTCCCCAACCACATGGAACAGGCCGGAAATACCGCACAAATCGACCCACCGCAACAGCGCCCGTTGCAATCGGTCGGTCGCCGACAGGATCGGAATATCGATTGCTTCCACGATAGCCGCGCGCTCCCTAACTCTGTGGCCCTGCCTTTGCGGTGTATCTCCATGAATAGGCACGGCAATTTCCTAAAACGTTCAGTACGTGGCATGCCTAAACCCAATGGCCACGAATGCTAGCCGCGGGGATAGCCAAGCGCAATAAGAAGCTCGCGGCAGATCGACCGTCTCCGGTCACGCGTCCACCGCAAAAGCCGCAACCAGTCGCGACTCCAGCCACTGCCCCAGCAGTTGCGCCGCACGTGCGCCGGCAGTTTCGGCCCCGGCGGCCGCGGCGATTCGTTCGCAAACGCCAGCGAATGGCTGCCCTTCCGCAACAGCGGCCAGAGCTGCGGCCTCGTCCGGCTCCAACACACGATAGCGCACGGTCAGGCCATCGCGCCAGACCAAAACCGTTTGCGGTCCGACAGGGTCGAGCGCCGGCGGCGCCTCCCCCGCCCCCATGGCCTCGTAGATCGCAGCCGCCGGTGTCGTCACCGGCACAAGCCGCACGGCAGCCTGCAGGCGGAAGGACAGCCCCGGCCAGTTCTCCGGATGCAACGCCGCCAGGGCCTCGGCCCGTACGCAGGCCTCGTCCGCTGCATCGAACGCCCCGGCAATCGCCCAGTCGAGGGCGGCCACATCGCCGACCGCCGGCGATGCCGCATGATACTCCGCCAGAAATGCCGCAAAACCATCGCCAAACCAGCGGGCATTGCGAAAGCGCGACGGCGCAGCCGCGATATAGGCCCGCGCGGCTTCGGCAAAGCCGTCGTCGCCCAGCAGGCTCCAGGTCTTGTCGAAATTCCCCTGCAACACCTCGACCAGGCGGGCGGCATAGGCATGACGATAGACCCCGAACAACACCGGAGCCGCCTCGCGCGGGCTATCGTTGATGTCGGCGAGCGCAGCCCCGTTGTCCGGAGCCAAAATGCCGGCCTGAAAACGCGCCTGCAGGGCAGCCAGATCGCTCATGCCGCGGCCCTTCCCCTTGCGACCCCGGCAGCAATGCGGCGGGCGCGGTCCAACTCCGCCAGCAGTTCTGCCAGCGGCGGGATGTTGTCGTCGCGCTCGATCATGGTCGAGACCGGGCCGAAATGCCGGCAGGCGGCCTCATAGAGCGCCCAGACATCCTCGATCACCGGCGCGTCGTGGGTGTCGATAATGTGGCTGCCGTTATGGCTGTGCCCGGCGAGATGGAACTGCACCACACGCTCTCTGGGCACACCCTCGATAAAGGTCTCGGCGTCGAAATCGTGGTTGAAGCCGCTCACATAGATGTTGTTGACGTCGAACAGCAGCCAGCAATCCGCCGCCTCCGCCACGGCAGAGACGAACTCCCACTCGCTCATCACGGAATGCGTATAGGTGACATAGGACGAGACATTCTCGATGGCGATGCGCCGGCCCAGATAGTCCTGCACCCGGCGGATCCGCTCTGCCACATGTTGCACCGCCTCTTCGGTATAAGGCAGCGGCAGCAGGTCGTGCAGGTTCAGGCCGCCGACACCGGTCCAGCAGAGATGATCGCTGATCCAACGCGGCTCGACCCGGTCGGCCAGCGCCTTCAGGTCGCGCAGATAGTCCGGATCCAGCGGATCGGTGCTGCCGATCGACAGCGAAACACCGTGCATGACGATGGGATAATCGGCACGAATGCGGTCGAGGATTGCCAGCGGCTGGCCGCCGGGGATCATGTAGTTCTCGGAAATGATCTCGAACCAGTCGACCGGCGGCTTCCGTTCCAGCACATCGGAATAGTGCTGGGTGCGTAAGCCCAGGCCAAAGCCCAGATAGGGCGGGCGGTCCGGCGACGTGTTGTCGGCCATGGCGGATGCTTCCCTCGACAGCGGCGCCAAAAAACAACGGCCGGGCACGCATGGGCGCCCGGCCGTGACAGCTCAAGAGGCTGATCGGCGGGCTATCAGCCCACCTTGCCGCCCATCTTGGTGCACTCTTCGGCCGACTTGGTGCTGACCCAGCCCTGGCCCTTGCAGGCGTTCTGGCCCTTGCAGGAGCTGGAGGCGGTGGCGCAGGCGCTGTGGCCCTTGCAGGAGTTGGCGCCCATGCACTTCACGCCATCGCCGGCGACCGCGGCGGTCGGCGCGACCATGGCGCCGGTGGAGAACATGGCGGCGGCGGCGGCAGCCAGCACAACGCCGGAAGTCTTTTTCATAACGGACATCAAGGGTCTCCTAGAGATTGGGTGCGCCGGTTCGCCCGGCACGGGTTTCAAAACACTCCCACACAGGGCCGGTCTTTCGACCTGTGCTGGATATACCATGCACGCATTTGTGCAGCGGCTCCACTAAACTGACAAACACAGGTCTTCACCGATGTGTGAGGCAGCCGCGATCATCGGCCGGCCAGCGCCCGGCCAAGCCAGTGCTCGACCGATACAATGCCGGGGCCCCGCGCCATGATCAACATCAGAGCGGCCGCCCAGAACAAGTGCTCCGCCCAAAGATGAGGATAGACAAACACCTGAATGACCAGCGTCATGCCGAACAGCCCCAGCGCCGCCGCCCGCGTGAACAGGCCGATAAACAGAAACAGCGGCAGCCAGCTTTCCGCATAGGTCGCCAGATAGGCCGCCGTCTCGAACGGCAGCACAGGCACCGCGTATTCGTACTCGAACAGCATGTAGGTGTTGTCGGCCAGCGTCAGCTGGAAGGTCAGCGCCTCCCAAAGCGACCAGTCCACCACCTTGGTGAAGGCCGATTTCAAGAACACCATGCCGATGCCGATCCGCGCCGCCAGCAGGATCAGGCTCATCGGGATCATTTCCAGCACCGCGATGCCGGCATTCACCGCCTCCATCAGGCTGTTGCTGGCGGGCCGCGGGTTGAAGCGGATGCGGTCGGTCATGGCGGGGTCTCCTCGCTGGGGTGAGCGTTGCCGGGATTCAGGCCGGCGTTTCGGACAACGGCGCAAAACTGCCCCGCTGCAGGTTCGGTGTCAGCGCCGCCGCCAGGTCGAAGCCCGGATCGGCGGCAAGGCCGGCCTCGGCTGCCGCGCCCAGCCCCTGCCCCTTGGCGCAGGCGGCAAGCCAGTGCCACTCGCCGGCGGACAGCTCCCAAAGCCGGGCATCCAGCCCGTCGCGCAGCACCAGCAAATGGTCGGGGGCGAGGCAGGCATCGATGGCGGCCACCGCCTCCCCGTCCCCGGCAGAGGCGGCCTGCCACAGCCGGGCCACGGGCCATGCGCTCCGCACCAGCCGGGCGTCGGCGCGCAGGCGCAGCACCCGCCCCTCCAGCGCCTCCGCCGGCAATCGGGCCAGATCGGCGGCGTTAAGCGCCGGCTCATCCCTGGCGTGAAAGCTTTCGTGCATCGCCCATTCAAGCCGGGCCAGGTCCGGCAAATAGGGCAGGCCGGACGCCGGCTCGAAACCCTCCAGGAATGCAGCCAGTTCGCCGCCAAAGGCATAGAGGGACGGCTGGCGCGGCGGCTGGGCCGCGATGTAGCGCCGGGCCGCCGCGCGGAAAAAGCCTTCGCCCACCATGGCGTGCACGGCCGGGTAGAGCCCGGCAAGCGCATCGCCCAGCGTCAGAAACACATGATTGCGGTGAATTTGCAGGCGGGCGGAGGCGTCGAGCCCGTCCGGCGCGATCAACCCGGTGGCGGCCTCCACGGCCTCGCCCTCCCGCGTCAGTAGGGCGTCCCGAAAGGCCTGTTGCACCTCAAGCAGCGTCGGCATGGCGGATCGCCCAGTCCAGCAATGCCTGCGCCTTGCCGGCCTCGGCCAGAAGAACCTCCAGCGACGGAATGTCGGTGTCCCATTCGATCAGCGTTGGCACCGGCCCGAACGACGCCAGCACCGCCTCGTACAGCGCCCAGACGGCCGGCGCCACATGGCTGCCGTGGTCGTCGATGCGCACGATGCGGTCGCCCACTCGGTTTTCCGCATGGCCGGCCAGATGGATTTCCCCGACCGGCGCGCCAGCCAGGGCCTCCAGATAGGCCGCCGCGTCCCAGCCATGGTTCCGGCAACTGACATAGACATTGTTCACATCCAGCAGCAGACCGCAGCCGGTCCGCTCGGCCAAAGCCCGCAGGAAATCGGGTTCGGCAATGGTGGAGTGCGCGAATTGCAGGTAGGTGGAGGCGTTCTCCACCAGGATCGTCCGCCCGAACGCCTCCTGCGCCCGCTCGATATTGCGGCAGACGGCGGCCAGGCTTTCCTCGGTATAGGGCAGCGGCAGCAGGTCGTTGAAATAGATGCCATCGTGCACGCTCCAGGAGACGTGCTCGGAAATCAGGCCGGGGCCGATTCGGCGGGCCAGGGCAGCCAGACGCTCCAGATGCCGCCCGTCCAACCCGTCCGCCGAGCCGAGCGACAGGCCGACGCCGTGCATAGACACCGGATAGTGCGCCCGCGCCCGCTCCAGATAGGCGAGCGGCGCGCCGCCGCCCAGATAGTTCTCCGGATGGATTTCCAGCCAGCCTATGGCCGGACGCGTTTGGGTCAGCACCTCGAAATGGGCCGCGCGCAGGCCGATTCCCGCCGCCACCGGAATGGCGGTCGCGGCGGTATCGGTGGCGGCTGGGAATGGCCCGTCCAGGGACATGGCGTGCGATCCTGGCGCCGCCCGCAGGCGATCAGCCCGCTTGCTTCGAGCCGCCGACCAGACGGTCGCAAAGGCCCGCGGGAACCAGCACCCAGGCATCCTTCTGGCCGTCCACCGTGGACGTACCGGCGCAGGAGGAGGTGGCGGTGGTGCAGTCGTTGGCGCCGGCCTTCGCGACGCCAAAGCACTTTTCCATCTTCTTGTCGGCAGCGGCGGCAGGCACAGCGGCCAGCGAGGCGCCGACAGCAGCGGCAACGGCGGTGGCAAGCAGGGCAGATTTGTTCATCGGTTGCGATCCCTTTGGTTTTCGGTCTCAGGTCAGCAGGCGTTCGGCGCCCGCCAGCGATAAAAGGCAAGTTTGCCTGCAACCCGCGAGTCACGACGGCGTGACCTCACGCCCATGTTATGGCGCCCGGCCATCACGATCACAGACTATGGCGCAGACACGATCCGCCTATCACACCCGCGTGACGTCAGGATGTAGCGATGATTCTGCCAACCCGTCCATCGCCCGGCCCCGTCGGCGGCCTGCGCCGCTGCATTCTGGCCTGCCTTGCCGCGACCGCCAGTGCGGGCGGCCAGCCTCTGGCAGCCCCGCCAGAGCCGCTTTGCGCCTACAGCGTCAGCAGCCGGGGCCAACCGCCGGACCTGACGCTGGCCGTCGCGACAACCTGCGCCGACACCGTTGCCGCCCTGCGCTTTGCCGATGCGGACCGGCCCTTCATCACCAGTGCCGTGGGCTTGGACGGAGCGCCGGCAGCCCCGACTCCCGACGGCTGGCGCACCCGCGCCGGCGGGCTCCGCTACACGCTGGACGTGGCGCGGCGCGTGCGGGAGGGTGCGCCCTCGCGCGATGTGGCGATGACCGGGGACACGGTGCTGCTGCCGCTCTCCGCCTGGATGGCCCGCCCCGAGCCAGCCTCGCCCGGCGCCCTGCTCCACGTAACGCTGCCGCAGGCCCCGGGCGTCGCCGCCCTGCACGCATTGGCGCCAGTGCCCGATGGCAGGGTGCCCGGTAGCGGGGTGCCCGGTGGCGGGGGCAGGCGATTCGCGCTGACGGCCGGCGACCTCCCGTTCGCAGGCTACAGCGTGTTCTCCAGCCGGGCCGCACACGTGCTTGCCGTGCCGGGGCCGGATCGTGAGGCCCTGCGGATTGCCGTCCATGTCGCATCGGACCGGTTCGCCCTGCCACAAGCCGATCTCGCCGCCTGGGTTGGCTATTTCGCCACCCTTTCCGCTGCCTACTGGCAAGGCTTCCCGACAGAGCGGCTGCCGGTCGCGATCCTGCCGGGCGGCGCCGGCGATCGGGTCTCGTTCGGCCGGGTGCGTGCCGGCGGCGGCGCAACCCTGCAAGTGGTCGTCGGCCGCAACGCCACCCTCGAATCGCTCTACCGCGAAGACTGGGTGCTGACGCACGAGCTGCTGCACTTGGCCCAGCCGAGCCTGCCCCGCGACGGCCGTTGGCTGATGGAGGGCATGGCCACCTACATCGAACCCCAGCTTCGCCACTACGCCGGTCTCTACAGCGCTGACCGGGTCTGGGCGGAATGGTTGAGCGGCATGCCGCGGGGTGCCGAGGGGCTTGCCAACCGCGGGCTGCTACGGGCGAATCCATATTGGGCCGGCGCGCTCGCCCTGCTGGCGAGCCATGTCGCGCTGGTGCGGGAGGATGGCGAAAAGTCCATGGCCGATTGCCTGAGCGCCGGCCTCCTCACCCTGGGCAGTGCCACCCGGCGGGCGACGACCGGGGCCACCGTCGCGGCCTGCGACCAAGCGCTCGGCCGGCCGCTGCTTGGGGATTTTTTCGCCAGGCACAAACACGCAGCGCCATTCAATTTGACAGGTTTGTGGCGACAACTGGGCCTGCGCCTCTCCAACGGCGCCGTCATCTATGCGAAAAGCCCGGAAAAGCGCAGCCTTCGCCGCATGATATTGTCGCCGCCACGCCACTTCGTTCCCCCGCCCTTGCCCCGAAATGTGGCAATCCGCCTTGGGATTCCGCGCGGTTGACCGCAGGTCATGCCCTGGCGTGTGCCAGCAATACACTTTGCAAACGGTTGAATTTCTAGTACAGGTATATTGTCCGAGTCGCGTGGCGCTCGCCGATAAGGCGGGGAAACAGGCGGACATGGGGCGGGGCGGCAGATGCCGCGGTCGTCTTTCATGAACCGTCCAACGCGGAACATGCAGTTTTTAGGAGAATGGGTCTACCCATGCTGTCAAACCTCAAGACACCGGTTCTCGTCGCAGTGATGGGCCTGAGCCTCAGCGCTTGCGCAAACCTGTACAACACCGCCCAGGAAGCCACCCCGCCGGGGGATGCCTATGCCAGTGCGCTGTTCAAGAATTACATGATGCTGGCCGATAGCGAGCGTCGCGAAGAGGATTGGACCGACGCCAACTTCTTCAGCGGCAAGGCTCTGTCCGCCGCCGATAGCCTGCCCCAGGGCCCGCAGGAGCTCTCCGAGCGCATGCTGGACGAGTCATTCCTGAGCGAACTGGCCCCGGCCCGCGCCCAGCTGGTCTCCGGCCTCGACCACGGCGGGGCCGTGCGCCATCCCGAAGCGGCCGCCATGGCCGTGGCCGGTTTCGACTGCTGGATGCAGGAAGCCGAGGAAGGCCACCAGGCGGATGACATCGCCGCCTGCAAGAAGATGTTCATGGACGGCATGGAAGGGATGAAGGACAAACCGATGATGATGTCGGTCGGTCCGTGGACGGTCTATTTCGACTTCGACAAGGCCATGGTCAAAGCCGATCAGGAAAGCGTGGTCGCCGAAGCCAGCCAGAGCGCAGCGAAAATGCCCAACGCCGCCGTCGTCGTCAGCGGCCACACCGATACCAGCGGTCCGGCCCAGTACAACCTCGGCCTGTCGGCCCAGCGTGCCCAGGCCGTGGTCGACATCCTGAACTCGCTCGGCATCGACAGCAGCCGCATCAATGTCAGCGCCACCGGTGAGGCCGATCTGGCCGTGCCGACCGAGGACGGCGTGCGCGAGCCGAAGAACCGCCGTGTGGAAATCCGCGTCCTGAAGTAAGACTTCCGGCTGCGGAACCGCACCGGTTCCGAACAAGCGCGGCGCCCCTTCGATACCGAAGGGGCGCCGTTCTTTTGTTGTGAGGGTTGCGGGGTTCGATTTTGGCGCAATCGGGGCGCGGCGTGGCTCAGCCGTCCTTCTCCACCGTCCGCTTTTCGATGGCGATCAACTTCGGCAGGTCGATGGCCTCGTGCATCTCGTGCTCCAGGCCGCGCCAGTCCGTGTGCGGGCGCGACGTGATGGCGAACGCGCCGACCAGCTCCGCATAAAGGTTGCGCCAGGTCTCATAGGCCGCGAACAGGCCGGTGCCGGGGTCCGCCAGGATCTTCCACCCCATATCCGCCATTTCCTGCTTGCTAAGCCCAATGGCCGCCAGGCCCCCCGGCGAGCAGAGATGCATCAGCGGCGCCGGCAGCCGCTCGCCCAGGAAGCGCGCTTCCTCCGCGTTGCGCGGGCTTGCCAACAGCACGTCGGCGCCGACTTTCTTGTAGAGTTCCAACCGCTTCACCGCATCCTCGATGCCGGTGTTCCGCACCGCGTTGGAGCGGGCGATGATGACGAAATCGTCGGAGCGGCGGGCGGCACAAGCTTCCTCCACCTTGGCGGCCATCAACTCCGGCTCGATCATGCGCTCGACGCCGATATGGTGGTGGGCCCGTTTCGGGATCAACTGGTCCTCGATCTCGATCGCGGCAAAGCCGGCAGTTTCGACCATCGGGATGGTGCGGTGCATGTGCATCGGATCGCCGAAGCCGGTGGCGCCATCCAGGATCAGCGGCTTGGCGGTAACCGCCGCGATCTCCGTGCCGGCCGCGCACATCTCCGAAACGTTCAGGTTGGCCTCCAGCAGCGCCTTGGCATAGCCGGTGGCGCCGCCGCCCAGATAGAGCGCATCGAAGCCGGCCTTGTCGGCCATCATCGCCATCATCGGGTTCAGAACCAGCGGCGCACAGATTGGCTCACCAGTCGCCAGTAGGGGACGCAGGCTGGACATCGGGCAAAGCTCCTTTTCGGGGGAAGCGCTTTTCGGCGCACATCGGGTAGGCTAAGAGCCTATCCCATCCGAATTCGATCCGCACCAAACAGAAACGAGGCTTCCCCATGGCCAGCGCCCTGTTCCAGCCCATTGAACTGCGCAGCGTCACGCTGCCGAACCGCATCGTCGTCGCGCCGATGTGCATGTATTCCGCCGTCAATGGCACCGCCAGCGACTGGCACACCATCCATTTCGGCAGCATGACCCAGTCCGGCGCCGGCCTGTTCATTATCGAGGCGACCGGCGTCGAAGCCCGCGGCCGCATCTCCCCCGGCTGCACCGGGCTCTATTCCGACGAGAACGAAGCCGGCATGAAGCGCGCCGTCGATATCGCGCGCAAATACTCCACCATGCCCATCGGCATTCAGTTGGGCCATGCCGGCCGCAAGGCCTCGACCCACCCGCCGCAGCAGGGCGGCGCGCCGCTGAAGCCGGAGGAAGGCGCCTGGCAGACCGTCGCCCCCTCCGCCGTTGCCTTCGGCGAGGGCTGGCACACGCCCACCGCCATGGACCGCGGCCTGATGGACGAGGTCATCGCCGCCGCCGTGCAGGCGACCGCGCGCGCCGCCCGCATCGGCCTCGATGTGGTCGAGGTGCACGGGGCCCATGGCTATCTGGTCAGCGAATTCCTCTCCCCCATCGCCAACAAGCGCAACGACAGCTATGGCGGCGGCATTGCGAACCGCATCAAGTTCCCGATGGAGCTGTTCCAGGCCATGCGCGCCGCCTGGCCGGACGACAAGCCCCTGGGCGTCCGCCTGAACGGCACCGACTGGGATGACGAGGGCCTGCATGTGGAGGACGCCATCGTCTTTGCCAAGGCGCTGGCGGCGGAAGGCTGCGATTTCCTCGATGTCTCCGGCGGCGGCAACAGTCTGGTCCGCCCGCCGCTGGCGCCGGGCTACCAGGCCGGCCATGCCGCGCAGATCAAGGCGGCCAGCGGCCTGCCGACCATGGCCGTCGGCATGATCCGCGACGCCCGCCTCGCCGAAAAGCTGGTGGCGTCGGGCGAGGTCGACATGATCGCCATGGCCCGCGGCATCCTCTACGAGCCGCGCTGGCCCTGGCGCGCCGCCTTCGAACTGGGCGCGGAGGCTCCGTATGCCCCGCAATACGGCCGCGCCGACCCGACCAAGTGGATCCAGGCCTTCCCGGAAGTGGCGGCCAAGGCGGCGGAATAGGACCGGCGCCGAATCGCTCTTGACGGCCCCGCCCCTGCATGCGACGCGAATGGCGATGATCGTCACTCGCGTCCAAGGAGGATAGCCGCATGAGCCTTACCCTGTACGGCCTGGCCATGAGCCGGGCGGGCCGATGCCTGTGGGCCCTGGAAGAACTCGGCGTCGCCTACGAGCACGTGCCCACCGACTTCAAGGGCGGCAACAAGACGCCGGAATTCCTGGCGATCAACCCGAACGGGCGGCTGCCGGCGCTGAAGCACGACGATCTCTGCCTGTTCGAATCCATGGCGATCAACCTCTATCTGGCCCGCGCCTTCGGCAAAAGCGGCCTGCAGCCGGACGACGAGAAGGAAGCCGCCCAGGCCGCGCAATGGTCGTTCTGGGTGATGACCGAGTGCGAGCAGCCGCTGCTCTATGGCCTGCTGCACACCCTCGGCCTGATGGGTTTCGAGCAGAGCGCCGCCAAGGTGCAGGAGCAGCGCGAGGCGCTGGAACGCCCGCTGGCCGTGCTCGACGGTGCGCTGACCCAGCGCCAGCATCTGGTCGGCAACCGCTTCACCGTCGCCGACCTGAACGTTGCGTCGGTCTTTCTCTGGGCCAGCCTGGCCAAGATGAACCTGGCCCCGCACAAGAACGTGCAGGCCTGGCTTGACCGCTGCCTGAGCCGCCCCGCCTGCAAAACCATGGGCCAGATCGCCAGCGCGGAAATGGCAAAGATGGGATGACCGTTTCCGCCGACATCGTCATCGTCGGCGGCGGCATGGCCGGCGCCTCGGCTGGCTATTTCCTGGCCGGCCAAGGCCCGAGCGGCGGGAGAGGCTGCCGCGTGATCCTGCTGGAGCGGGAGGGGCGCTGCGGCTACCACACCACCGGCCGCTCCGCCGCCCTCTATTCCCAGGCCTATGGCAACACCGCCATCTGCGCGCTGACCATCGCCGGCGAGGCCTTCTTCAAAGACCCGCCTGCCGGCTTTGCCGACCATCCCCTGCTCTCTCCCCGCGGCGCCCTGTTCGTCGGCCGCGCCGACCAGGCCGCCGCCGTCGAGGCGGCAGTGAAGGAAGGCCAGGCGCTGGTCCCGAGCGTCCGCCTGCTGGATGCGAAGGAGGCGCGGGTCATCTCCCCGGCGCTGCGCGAAGACTATGTCGCCTGTGCCGGCTATGAGCCAAACGCCCGCGACATCGACGTGGACGCACTGCACCAGGGCTTCCTCCGCGGTCTCCGCGCCCAGGGCGGCCAGGCGGTCGTCAACGCCGAGGTGCAGGCGCTGGCGCGCAGCGGCGGCCAGTGGCAGGTGCGGACGTCCGCCGGAAGCTTCGAAGCGCCCATCGTCGTCAACGCCAGCGGCGCCTGGGCCGATACGGTCGGACGAATGGCCGGCTGCAAGCCTGTCGGCTGCGTCCCGAAGCGGCGCACCGCCTTTCTGTTCCAGCCGCCGGCAGATATGGACAGCAGCCGCTGGCCGCTGACCGTCGATGTGGAAGAGAACTGGTATTACAAGCCCGATGCCGGCCTGCTGCTCGGCTCGCCTGCCGACGAAACGCCGGTAGACCCGCACGACGCCGTCGCCGAGGAAATGGACATTGCCCTCGGCGCCGACCGCATCCAGGCCGCCAGCACGCTGGAAATCCGCGCCATCAAGCACAGCTGGGCGGGCCTGCGCAGCTTCGTCGCCGACAAGACGCCGGTCGCGGGTTACGATCCACAGCAGGAAGGGTTTTTCTGGCTCTGCGGTCAGGGCGGCTATGGCATTCAGACCGCGCCAGGGCTCGGCCAAGCCGCTGCCGCGCTGATCGCGGGCGAGACCCTGCCCGAAACCGTGCGCAATCTGGGCCTCACCGCGGCAGCTTTGGCACCGCAGCGGCTGTTCCGATCGTCCGCGGCGGGCTAGCGGTTCGATGCCGACAGACGGTACCCGCCCGGTGCCGGCCCGAAAGCCCGCCCCTGCCTCACCCGTTCGGCAGGATCACCGCCTTCCCGGTCGTCTGGCTGTCGAACAGCTTGTAGGCCTCTTCTGCCTGGTCCAGCCGCCAGCGGTGGGTGAAGAGTTTGTCGACGGCAACATCGTGGTCGGCGACGAACTCCGCGCATTCCGCCTGGCCCTGCTTGGAAAAGGTCCAGGAGCCGACAATCGTCACCTGCCGGCGCAGAATGTCGTTGGAGACATCGAACTCCACCATGCCGCGCTCGCCGACAAAGCAGGCCGTGCCCCAGGACCGCACCGCCTGCACCGCCGCCCGCCGCGCCACCGGCGCCGAGGAGCAATCCAACGTCTTGTGCGCCCCCTCGCCATGGGTGAGCTCGCGGATTGCCTCCACCGGGTCGTTGGCAAGCGCGTCCACGGTGATATGCGCGCCGAACTGCTTCGCCAGCTCCCGCCGCTCTTCCGAGACGTCCAGCGCGATCACCCGCGCGCCCATGGCCACCGCCAACTGCGTCGCCGACAGCCCGACCGGCCCCTGCCCGAAAATGGCGATGGTCTCACCGCCTTCCAGATGCAGCCGCTTCAAAGCCCCCCAGGCCGTGCCGGTCCCGCAGGAGATCGCCGCCCCGGTCTCGAACGACAGCGCGTCGGGCAGCGGCACCAGCGTGTGGGCCGGCACCTTCATATAGTTGGCATGGGCGCCATGGCCGCCGGAGCCATAGACCGTGGCGCCTTCCAGGCACATCTGGGTCCAGCCGCCGCGGCAGTGCTTGCAGCCGCCGCAGCCGTCGTAATGATGATCCATCATCCGCTGGCCGATGCGCGCCTGCTTCTCGGTCACGCCCGCGCCGACGGCGACGACGACGCCGCAGGGCTCGTGCCCGGCGATCACGCCGGACACACGGCGCACACCGCCGGTTACGGCGCCGCCATCCGGCTGCTTCGGCGCGCGGTACTGGTGCAGGTCAGAGCCGCACATGCCGGAGGCCTTGATCTCCAGCACCGCCTCGCCCGGGCCGGGCGTGGGATCGGGAAAGTCCCGGATTTCAAGCGTGCGGTCGCCGGTAAACGTGACGCCTTTCATGGTGGCGGTCCTCCTCACAAGGGGTTTTGACGGTTGCTCCCAGCCTAGCCGGAGCGGCGGCCCGCGGGAATGGGCATTGTTGCCCGGCGCCCGTTTCTGGCAGGCTGGCCGCCAACCGTTTCCCCTGGAAGCCACCCGCCACCCAAGCCCCTCACCATCCGCCCCAAGGGCCTCACCATCCGCCCCAAGGGCGCCGGCGCCATCCACGCTGTTGCTCGACACGCATGGCCCGCGGTCCTGCGCGACCGGACGCTGACGCCGGAGCGGCAAATCGCCTTCGCCCGCGCCGTCGGCCAGCCGCAGGCGAACCTCAACGCCCTCCGTTTCGGCGTCGATGGCAGCCCGCAACCCCGCCGCATCTCCAACATCGCCGAGAGAAGGCCAGCCCGTCGGCACCCGCCGGCCGGCGTCTCGACCGCTTCACCAGCATCGTCGGAGATCGCAACAGCCGGATCGGTTGTGCTGCCGACAATCCGGACATTCAGCAAGGCGGTGTTGGATGGTGTGGCACCCGCAAACCCTCTGGATCGCAAACCTTGCAAACCGGTTATAGTCTCTCTATGTTCTGGTTTAGGTTCCAGCCTGGCACACGCGGCGAAGCGTTCACAAATGTTAAGGTCTGCACACGCGCTCGCACCCTGCCGCGCAACCCTCTGAAATGCCTTGTGAATGAGGCGGCCCGGATGAACGGACCTGAACGCCCGTTAACCCGCCTCTTGCCATTTCGGGCCGGTCAGCCCCGGCCCGCAGCGCTCAGACCGCCTGCACTTCCAGCCCGCGCTGCACCGCCGGCCGCGCGCTCATGCCGTCGAACCAGCGCTTGACGTTCGGCAGCTTCTCCCACGGCAGATCGATCCACTCATGCCGCACGGTCCAGGGATAGACCGCGATATCGGCAATGGAGTAGTCGCCGCAGATAAAATCCTTGCCCTCCAATTGCTTGTCCAGCACGCCATAGAGCCGATAGGTCTCGTCCGTGTAGCGCTTGATGCCGTAGGGCACCTCTTCCTTTGCCGCGCGCCGGAAGTGGTGCGCCTGGCCCTGCATCGGGCCGACGCCGCCCATCTGCCACATCAGCCATTGCAGCACCTCATAGCGCTTGCGCGGCGCCGTCGGCCAGAGCGGGCTGCCGGTCTTCTCCGCCAGATAGATCAGGATCGCGCCGGACTCGAACAGCGAGAACTCGCCGCCGCCCGGGCCATCGGTGTCGACAATCGCCGGAATGCGGTTGTTCGGCGCGATCTTCAGGAAATCAGGCTGGAACTGCTCGTCCTTGCCGATATTGATCGGGTGGAACTCATAAGGGATGCCCAACTCCTCCAGCATGATCGAGACCTTGCGGCCATTGGACGTGTTCCAGGAATAGAGATGGATCATCGGGGCGAATGCCTTGCTGCGGGATCGAAACGGAAGCCCAAGGCGTCGCATGCACCCGGCGTCAAGTCAATTGCCGCGAGCCGAATGCCGCCTATGATGGCCGCGACCCTCCCGCGACATGGCCTGAGGCCGCCCCATGACCATCGACTACCCTATCGAGTTCGCCTGGCCGGACATCACCCCTTACGCCGAGGGCAACACCGGCATCCCCTATGTCTGGAGCTTCGACAGCCGCCGGCCGGGCCGGCATGTCATGGTCAACGCCGTCACCCATGGCAACGAGTTGTGCGGCGCCGTCGCCGTCGACCTTCTGTTCAAGCTGCGCATTCGCCCGCGCCAGGGCCGGCTCACCCTCGCCTTCGCCAATCACGAGGCCTACAACCGCTTCGACCCGCTAAACCCCTGGGCGACGCGGCAGGTGGACGAGAATTTCAACCGCGTCTGGGTCGAAGACCGGCTCGACAGCCGCGAGGACAGCCTCGAACTGCGCCGCGCCCGCGAGATGCGGCCGGTGTTCGACCGGGTGGACGACCTGCTCGACATCCACTCCATGTCGACGGAAAGCCCGCCGCTGACCCTGTTCTGGGGCAATGAGAAGGAGCAGGAAGCCTACCGCCGCACCGGCTACCCCGCCTTCGGCATTGGCGGGCCGGTGCACGATGCCGGCAAGCGCATCATCGAGTACACGCCCTTCAACGACAACACCAACGACAAAACCGCCCAGTTGGTCGAATGCGGCCAACACTGGGCCGACGACACCCGCAAGGCGGCCATCGACACCGCCCTGCGCTTCCTGGTCGCCATGGGCGCCATCGACCAGACGGAGGCTGCGCCGCACCTGCACGAACGCAACCCGCCGCCGCCGACGATGCTGGAGGTCACGCACGGCATCTCCAGCAAAACCGGCCAGTTCGCCTTCGTGAAGCCCTATAGGGGTTTGGAGACCATCGCCGAGGCCGGCACGGTCATCGCCCATGACGGCGGCAACCCTATCGCCACACCCTATCACGACTGCGTCCTGGTCATGCCGAACCACCGTGCCGGCAAGGGCCAACGGGTGCTGCGCCTGGCCCGCCACGTCTGAGCGGCTCCATGAACCGCGACAATCTCTGGGGCGCCTTTTGGATGGCGGTGGCGGCGTGCTGCTTCGTCACCATGGGCGTCGCCGCGCGGGAGTTGCATCTTGCGGGGCTGAACACGCCAAACATCATGGTCTGGCGCAGTGGCTTCGGCCTGGCGCTGGCGGTCGTGCTGATCCTGCTGACCGGCCATATCTCCCAGTTCCGCACCCGGCAGAAACGCGGCCATCTGGTCCGCAACAGCGTCCACTTCGTCGGCCAGTTCTCCTGGTTCTATGCCCTCGGCTATCTGCCGCTGGTGCTGGTGACCAGCCTGAACGCCACGGTGCCGCTGTGGGGTGCAATCTTCGCGCTGTTCTATCTGAAAGAGAAGATGACGCTGCAACGGGCGGTGGTGATCGCGCTCGCCTTTGCGGGCGTGCTCGTCATCCTGCGCCCCGGCGCGACCGAGATCCACCACGCCATGTTCGTCTCCCTGGTGGGTGCGATGGGCTATGCCGGCGCCGCCATCCTGGCCAAGGAGCTCACCCGCCAGGACAGTGCCATGACCGTGGTGTTCTGGATGATGCTGATGCAACTGCCCATGGCCTTCTCGCTCGCCATCTGGGACTGGACCTGGCCGGCGCCGACGCTGACCAACATCCTCTCCATCGTCGTGGTCGGCGCGACCGGCGTGCTCGCCCACTTCGCCATGGCGACCGGCCTGAAAACGGCCGATGTCGCGGTAGCGATGCCGATTACCTACATCCAGTTTCCCTCGGTTGCCGGGGTCGGCTTCGCACTCTATGCAGAGGTGCCCAGCATTTACGTGGCGCTCGGCACGATGCTGATCGTCGCCGCCAACTGGTACAATATCGTCCGGCGCTAGTGGTCCGATCGAACCGCCGGAAGCCTCTTTGCGCCATTTGCCAGGCGCCGTTGGGCCGCTATCGTACGCAAAGCCATTCCAGGAGGAACCGCCCCATGTCCCTGCCCCTTTCCCCCGAAGACCTTGCCTTTCAGGCGGAAGTCCGCCAGTTCGTCGAAGCCAACCTGCCAGCCGATATCGCCGCCCGCGTGCGCGAGCACCGGAGCGATTATAAGGGCGACTACACGCGCTGGATGAAAATCCTGGCGCAAAAGGGCTGGAGCGCGCCCCACTGGCCAAAGGAATACGGCGGCGCCGGGCTCACGCCCTGGCAGCGCCACCTGTTCGAAGAAGTGGTGCAGAGCTACCCCGTACCCTACGCAGCCCCCTTCGGCACCACGATGGTCGGGCCGGTGATTTATACCTTCGGCACGCCAGAGCAAAAGGCGCGCTTCCTGCCCGGCACGGCCAATTTCGACATCTGGTGGTGCCAGGGCTATTCGGAGCCCGGCGCGGGCTCCGACCTTGCCAAGCTCAGCACCAGGGCCGAACGCGCCCAGGACGACGAGCACGGCGACCACTATGTCGTCAACGGCACCAAGGTCTGGACCAGCTACGCCCAGCATGCGGACTGGATTTTCTGTCTGGTCCGCACCGCCTTCGATGCGCGCAAGCCGCAGCAGGGCATCTCGTTCCTGCTGTTCGACATGAAATCGCCCGGCATCGAAATTCAGCCGATCATCTCCATCGATGGCCAGCACCACCTGAACATGGTGCACTTTACCGATGTGCGCGTGCCGGCGGACCAGCGCATCGGCGAGGAGAATATGGGCTGGTCCTACGCCAAATTCCTGCTGCAATACGAACGCTTCGGCATTGCCGAGGTGGCGGAGAGCCAGGCCCGCGTCGCCACGCTGCGCCGCAACGCCAGCGAGCAGGGGCTGGAGGGCGACCGCGACTACATGCAGGCGCTCTCGGCGACCGAGATCGAGTTGCAGGCGCTCGCCGGCACCAACCTGCGCTATCTGGCCGCCGACGCCCAGGGCAAGCCCGTGGGGGCGGAGGCCTCTGCGCTGAAAATCCGCGGCTCCGAAATCCGCCAGCGGCTGACAGAGCTTGCTATTGCGGCGGGCGGCTCGTATCTCGGACCACTGGCCGGCCAAGGCCGTGATGCGGGTTCGAACTGGGACGAGGTTCTGCCCGCCTTCATTCGCGGCGCTGCCGACGATTACTTCTTCAGCCGCGCCGCCACGATCTATGGCGGCACCAATGAAATCCAACGCAACGTGATCGCCAAGGCGACTCTGGGCCTTTAGATGACCGACGACAAAGAGAACCAAACCAACCCCACCGATCCGGCTGCCGAGGCGACGCCCGCCCCGCCGGAACCGGAGGCTCCGGCCGCTCCGGCGGCTCCGGCCGCTCCGGCCGCTCCGGAGGCACCGGCCGCACCGGAGGCACCGGCCGCACCGGACGTTTCGGTGGCCGCACCGGACGCTCCGGACGAGGCGGCTGTGGGGGCTTCGGAGGTGGCCGCGGTGCCTGCTCCGGAGCCTGCCGCACCCGAGCCTGCCGCACCCGAAGCACCACCGGCAGAAACCGCCCACGCGGCCGAAGAGGTTCTGAGCGAGACCCAGGCTCCCGCCGCGCCGGAAGCGGACGCACCCGCTGCGGAGGCAACCGCCGAACCGCCCTCCCCCGCCGCCGAAGACCGCGAGCCCGAGGCCCAGCCGCAAGAAGCGGCAGCACCGGAAACGACGGAAGAGGCCGCCGCAGAGCCGCAGGCCATGCCCGAGGCCGAGCCGGAACCCGCCCCACCGCCGCCGCTCACCGTCTACGAATACCGCTATATCCGTGTGCGCCAGAACTCCTGGGAGGCGGTCCAGCAGACCGTGCTCGGCGACGGCGCTGCCGCGATTTCGGATGCCGGCGGCCAATTCATCGGCCTCTGGCTGGGAGAGATCGGCCTGTCCGCCAACCAGGGGGTGGTCGTCACCGTCTGGCCGTCGCTGGACAGCGCGCGTAGCAACGGCAACAAGGTATTGGCCAAGCACGGCGATATCGCTGCGTCCGAGC
>Ga0206129_10000517_pt1 | contig 59380 bp, 49 predicted proteins | sample Helgoland_Spring_8_FD_148616 | JGI IMG/M metagenome (GOLD analysis project Ga0206129, IMG submission 148616) | Pelagic subsurface seawater microbial communities from Kabeltonne, Helgoland, North Sea - Helgoland_Spring_Bloom_20160502_2 | ecosystem: Environmental > Aquatic > Marine > Epipelagic ...
ACAAAAAAGGAATATCATCATGCAAAACAAAAGCAAAAAAGGATTCACACTCGTTGAAATCATGATCGTTGTAGTTATCATCGGTCTTCTCGCTGCAATGGCAGTCCCAGCCTTCCAAAAGGTTCGTGAGAACTCACAATCGAAAGCTATTCTGAATAACCTTCGTCAAGTTGCAAGTGCTGGTCAGCAGTATCTCCTCGAAGAAGGTGCCACTGTAGTTACCGGCGCTTCACTTATCACTGCAGAATACCTGAACACAATCAATGCACTTGGCACTGAGGATTACACATCGCTCTCCGTCTCATCAGATGGCGGCACATTGTCACTCGTGACACCAGGTGGTGATACTGTTATTTACTCTTACTAAGTTATACGTTCTATAACTTTTATTTTAAGTCGCTCGCGTGTTCGCGGGCGACTTTTTTTGTCGATTCAGGGCTGGGTTGGAGTCAATCATGTGCCAATTCTTGACGTATAAAATTGACAGAAAGTAGCACTATTGAATGGTTCATGAACTGGAGTAGATTCTGGGTTGAAAATTTAATATCTATGCTGAAATTATTACTTTTAGTCTTCGTAGCGGCAGGTGCTGTCTTTTTCGGGAAGTGGGGAATCAGTGATGGTCAGGCTGTGCATCTATTCGGCACGACGGTTTATTGGTTCGTATTGGTGAACTTTAATTGTCTCCTGTATTTTCTTTATCACTCTTATCGTGAACGTATTGTGCGTACGGTCTCTGATTCTGGCTGGAGGCGAATGTTGATTTTTGGAGTCGTTGTGGTCGGATGTTTGCAATTTTTGACACGTTCAGAACCTGCGGGATTCAAGACGGTGATGGATGAGCACATTATTGCGTCGACGGCTCAAGGGATGCACAAGAGTCGTGTTGCATCTGTTTCGATGCGCTACCACATTATTAATGATCGGGCTGTGTTGTTGAATAATAAGGTGGATAAGCGACCCGTTTTCTTCCCGTTCTTAGTTTCGATGGTGCATGATGTGTTTGGTTATCATGCTGAAAATAGTATCAGGCTCAACGTCTACGTTTTGTGCCCGCTGCTTTTCGTGTTATTATATGTGCTTGGTAATAGACTGGGAGGAGCTTTTGGGGGGGGGCTATTATGTTTTCTTGTTGCGACGATTCCTTTGTGTGGCTTTACGTTTCGAGGCGGTGGGTTGGAGCTTCTTAATATGGTTATGCTTGTTGCTGTTGCATTAATAGCGATGGACTTTTGGGAAGATCAAAATACTATGCTTTGCGGAGCGCTTTGCTTTGCTACCACTTTATTGGCTCAGTCGAGGTATGAGTCTGTAATCTTTGTTTTTCCTGTGGCATTAATTATTTTATGCTGTTGGTATCGAAAGCGAGAGATTACTGCTTCTTGGACACTGATCATCACTCCGCTCCTTTTGATCCCCTACCTTTGGCAGAATCGCGTATTTAGTTTGAGCAAGGCGCAGTGGCAATTGGAGGGTAAGGAGCTGCCATTTTCTTTAGAATACTTGCCTGCGAATTGGGAGCGGAGTATTTATTATTTTTTCAATGTTGATGGTTCAGTTCCTAATTCATGGCTGATTTCTGGTGTTGGCTTGGTCGCTGGATTGTTTGTGAGCCTGATGTTGTTTCGCAAGGTTCGGGAGGGGCGCGTGTCGTTAGATAGCCGTTGTATCGCGTTGGCACTGTATATACCTGCATACATTGGGCTGTTTGGTATCTTGCTATGCTTCTCCTGGGACTTTGGAGGACCTGTGGTGCAGCGTTTGTGCCTGCCGTTGTATTTGCCTTTAGCGGTGCTGATTATTGTGTTTCTTAAGCAGCTTAATTTACAGTCTGCTAGGGTGCGTACGGTAGTTGTGGCTTGCATGTCTATCTATCTTATTGGTTACGCATTACCAGTGTCCTCGAATCGTACGTATAACATGGGGGCTGGCTGGTGGGAGTATGCGAAAATTACCGAAATGTTCAATTTAGGAGAATTAGACAAAGAGGCTATTTACGTCACACAGAATGCCTGTTTCTATAGCATATATGACTACTCGTGCGTCTCGAATGACTCAGCAAATCGCAATAAGCAGGCGATCGTTAATTATATGGCACAGCCAGGCGCGCGGCCGCTATATATGGTTAAGCGTGCGAGTTATCTGGGGCAGAATGACGAATATCTGGTCGAGGATTATATCAGCGTAGATCCTGATTTTCAGGCTGAAGTGGAGATCGAGCGGTGGTTATCTCCATCGCGTCGATTGACGTTTAGTCGGGTCATTGGAGTTGACGGGTATGAGCCTGAGCAAGGGCAATATGGTAGTCTTCTAGAGTATCAGTTGGAGTGCTTGAAAATGTTGCCTTAGCCGTCGGGCTGTGATGTATATGGCTGTTGTCATGATCATTTAATCTATTTTTTCTGTTTGAAGTTATGCAAGTCTCGATCGTTATACCCATTTACAATGAAAAAGAGACACTCGTGGAGATCGTCGCACGTGTGCGTGCGGTCAAAGACATGGAGATTAAAGAAATCATTTTGGTCGATGACTGTTCGACAGATGGCACGCATGATCTCTTGCAGGCCGAATTCGATGAGCCGCTGTTTAAGAAATGCTATCATGTGGTGAATCAAGGTAAGGGGGCTGCCTTGCGCACTGGTTTTGCAGAGGCTACCGGAGCTATTGTTGCGATTCAAGACGCCGACTTAGAATATGATCCGGGGGAGTTGCCGGGGCTAATTAAACCAATCATCAATAATCAAGCTGATGTTGTATACGGGTCACGTTTCCAAGGCGGTGGCCCGCGTCGTGTGGTCTTCTTTTGGCACATGTTGGGAAATCGGTTTTTAACGATTTTGAGTAACATGGTAACAAATTTGAACCTGACGGATATGGAGTGTTGTTATAAGGTTTTCCGTCGAGAGGTGTTGGAGCAGTTTGAGATTGAAGAGTCGCGGTTTGGAGTAGAGCCAGAAATAACGGCGAAGGTTTCAAAATTGAATGTGCGTATCTACGAAATCGGTATCTCTTATTTTGGGCGCACTTACGAAGAGGGTAAAAAGATTGGCTGGCGTGATGGTGTGCGAGCCATTTACGCGATTTTCAAGTATGGGTTGTTTCGCTAGTTATCCACTTGGACATGTTTGTATTCAGAGGAGCTAACTATGCAGAATGATAATTTATATTTTGGAAAAGATTTGGAGGCGATGTCTTTCGCTCGAAATTATCACCAATGGATATTGGAGGAGTTCATGCCATACATTGGGGAGGAAGTCGCTGAGGTCGGAGCGGGCGTGGGCAATTTTTCAGACTACTTGTTGAAATCAACGGCGAAGCACATTGCCGCATTTGAGCCGTCTGATAATATGTATCCAGATCTCGAGAGCAAGTTCTCTGAGAATAGTATTGTGAGTCCGGAAAATGCATTCTTTGAGGACAAGGTGAATAATTACACGGAACGGTTTGACTCGGTCTGCTATGTTAACGTACTTGAGCATATTGAGTATGATCGAGAAGCGCTAGAGGCGGCTTATAAGAGTCTACGCCCAGGCGGGCATGTGTTGATCTTTGTCCCGGCGCTGTCGTTTCTATATAGTAATTTGGATAAAGATTTAGGCCATTATCGGCGCTATTCAAAGAAAGGCTTGGCTGAGGTGGCGGAAGCTGCGGGTTTTCAAGTGGAGAAAATCCATTATGTTGATATCATCGGGATTATTCCTTGGTATATCGTCTTTGTATTGATGAAGAAATCGATGGTTGGCTCAAGTGTATCTACCTATGATAGCTGGGTGGTGCCGATCGTGAAGAAGTTGGAGCAAATAATACGTCCGTTTGTTGGGAAAAATCTGATGCTTGTTGGCCAGAAGAAGTAGACGAGCGCGAGCTTCTAAAGCGACTTGGTGGATCCTCTTCAGCTTTAATTTGCTGTAGTTACAGGCTTATTAATCAATTGGCTTGAGGAACTCGACGATGCCTTCGGCAGTCTTGGGGCCGATGCCTTCGACTTTGGTAATACTTTCGGCGTCAGCGGCGCGGAGCTTTTCGATCGAGCCGAAGTGTTGTAGCAGGGCTTGGCGTTTGGTCGGGCCGAGGCCTTTAAAATCGTCGAGGATCGATTCGCGCAGTTTCTTGCTGCGTAATTCCGCGTTGAAGCTGTTGGCGAAGTGGTGCGCCTCGTCGCGGATGTGTTGCAGCATGCGTAGCCCGGGATCGTGATGCGAGAGGTTGAGCGGCTCGCGACCGTCACTGAAGATGATGGTCTCGTTCTTCTTGGCCAGTCCGATCAAGGCGGGCGGTTCGAGCCCTTGGCCTAAAAAGGCCTTGAGCGCGGCGGTCACTTGGCCCGCGCCGCCATCGATGATGACGAGGTCGGGAAAGGGCTTTTGTTCGTCGTTGAGGCGACGATAGCGGCGCCCGACCACTTCTTCCATGGCGCGAAAGTCGTCGTTGCCGATGAAGGATTTAATTTTGTAGCGGCGGTAATTCTTGCGGTCAGGCCTGCCGTCTTTGAAGGCGACCATGGAGGCGACGCAGAAGCTGCCAGAAATGTGCGAAATGTCGAAACACTCCATCCGCTCGGGGATGTTGCGGAGTCCAAGATCCGCCTTCAGTTGTGCCAGCGTTGCGCTTTTGGGCGTGGGATCGTGCAGTGGACGTTCGAACTTTCGGGTGCGCACACTGGTCTGCTCCAGCGCGTTGATGCGGTCGCGCAGTTGCGCGGCTTTTTCGTAGTCGCGGCTTTCGGCCGCGGCCTGCATCTGATCTTTCAGCTCGGTGAGCCATTCCTTTGTTTTGCCATCGAGAAAGGCGCAGGCGGCATCCACGCGTGTGAGATAGTCGGCTTGGCTCAGCTCGTTGGGGTGCTGGTAGATCTCGGCGCGGGCGTCGTCATACAGTCGCCATTGATCGGTCTCTATTTTGATGGGACTGGCGTCACTGAGCAGGATGCCGAATTTTTTACGTAGGGCGGCGAGGGTTTGGCGTAAGTGAGTGGAGTGCGCGAAGGGGCCGTAGTAGCGTGATTTACTGTCGGTGCGGTTACGAGTCAATCGGAAGCGCGGCAGTGGCTCGCGGCGATCGACGCGGACGAGTAGAAAGCGCTTATCGTCGGTAAAGTCGGTGTTGTAGCGCGGCTTGTATTTTTTGATCAGCTGCCCTTCGAGCAGGAGTGCTTCGGTCTCGGATTTGACGACGATCAAGTCGAAGTCGACGATCAAGTCGATCATGGCGCGCACCTTTGGCTGCGAGACGAGCAGCTTGCGCGAGGCTTGGAAGTAGGTGGAGACACGCTTCTTCAGGTCCTTGGCCTTGCCCACATAGATCGTTTGCCCAAGGCGGTCTTTCATCAGATAGACCCCCGGCTTGCGCGGCAGCCGTCGGACTTTTTCTTTTAGATTTGTGTGTTCTGCCTTTGGCATTTGTAATGATTCCGTTATAACTCTCCTGACTTGCCTATATGTAGAGGTAATTTGCCGCGCTGTCTAGCGGCCTGTTTATGTCAAAGCCACTTTCAGTCGAAGTCATCAATTTTGGAGACGAGCTCCTCGTCGGTATCCGCGAAAATACGCATCTCACTTATTTGGGCGAGCAGTTGGCGCATCATGGCGTCTCAATTACTCGCAGTCGGGTAATCATGGATGATGTGGGCGAAATTAAGCGTGGCTTTCTGCAAGCCTGGGAGCATGCGGATCTGGTGATTACTACCGGCGGGCTAGGGCCGACGGCGGATGATCTAACCCGAGAGACGATTGCCGAAGTGCTGGGCGTCGAGCTGGAGTTTGATCCTGAGATTGAGGCGACGATCAAGGATCGATTCGCAGTGATGGAGTGTGAGATGGCGGCGCACCATGTGAAGCAGTGTTATTGCTTCAAGGGCGGAGAGGCCTTGCATAATGAGCGAGGCACGGCACCAGGGCTAATTTACAAGCAGGGGGAGAAATTTTTAATTATGTTGCCGGGGCCGACGCATGAGTTGGAGCCGATGTTTGAGAAGCAAGTGCTGCCGCGGTTACGGCAGGATGGGCTGATCGGTGAGGGCGATGCTTATGTGCAGGTGCGCACCTGCGGCCTAGGCGAATCGGCGGTGGAGCAGATGATGCAGCCGATCATTGAGCGGCACTCAGCAGTGGCCGTCGCGTATTGTGTGCACTACGGGATGGTGGATGTGCGATTGGCTTGCCGCGATGGTTCGCTGCAGTTGGCTGAACTGAAGTTGATTGCGCAAGAGGCACGGCAGATCTTCGGACCGGACTTCGTATGTTTTGGTCATTGTTCACTTGCTCAGGTGGTGTATCACGAATTGCGCGCATTGGATCGAACTTTGGCCATCGCCGAATCCTGCACGGGCGGCTCATTAGCGGACGCGTTTACGAATATTGCCGGAGCCTCAACGGTCTTCGCGGGTGGAGTGGTTTGTTATACGGATGATGTGAAGGTCACTCTTCTAGGCGTGCCGGAGTCGCTTATTAAGCAACACGGGGCAGTGAGTCCCGAGTGTGCGGTGGCGCTGGCATCCGGAGCGTCAGAGCGTTTATCAGCAGATTATGGGCTGAGTGTGACTGGCTTTGCTGGGCCAGATGGGGGCAATGACAAGCACCCAGTCGGCACGATTCATTTCGGATATAACTCACCTGTGGGAGTGTGGTGCAAGACGGTGCATTACACCGGTGGGCGGCTCGATGTGAAGGCGCGAGCAGTTCAAACGGCGCTGGATTGGATGCGGCGTAAGCTGCGGAAGTACAAGCTGGAGGAGTTCCTGAGTGCTGAAAGGGGTCGCTAGGGATTAATTAATTGCGTGCCTGACTTCCGCGTTGCGTTGTTTACTGGAGTAGGCACATTGATTAGTTCCTTTTTATCACTCCTTCATTAATACGGTGCGGCCGTATGAGTCATGTCAGCGAAAGCCTTCACATTTATCTGCGGCGACGACGATTATCTTGTTTCTGAACGAGGTAAGGAGTGGTTTGCCGAGCAGACCAAAGACATCGCGGACGACCTGTCCAAAGAAGTGGTGGATGGGCGTGCCGGCAATGTCGCTGAGGTGGAAGATGCGATCAACCGCTTCACTAGCGCGGTGCAGACACTTTCCCTGTTCGGCGACCGCAAGGTGGTGTGGCTGAAGGATGTCAATTTCATGGCCAATAGCCAGACCGGCAAAGCGCAAGGCACGCTCGATTTACTGGATAATTTGAAGGCGGTGCTAGAAACGCTCGATTCGGCACAGGTCGGGGTATTAATTACTGCACAGCCGGTATATAAAGTGCGTAGCTTCTATAAGTGGTGTCAGAAAAATTCTGATTTTACGGCACTGGCAGTGGATAAAAATGCGGCGGTAATGTATGCCCGTATGATTCAGGATGAGTGCGAGCAAGCTGGCGTGAGCATTGCGCGCGATGCGGTGCAGCTCTTGATCGGTAAGGTCAATGGCAACTCGCGCCTGATCGTGGCGGAGACCCGTAAGCTTGCGACCTTCGTGGCTGATTCTGGCGAGCAGATTAGCGAACGTTTAGTGGCCGATCTTGTGCCGAATTTTGGTGATGCCGATTTTTTCGAAGCTGCGGATGCCTTTTATTCGTTGAAGCTCGATTGGACGCTACAAGCACTTCGTCGCCATTTCTTTACCAATAGCGAATCGCGCCCACTGCTGGGTAGCTTGCAATCGCGCAACCGCTTGCTGATTCAGCTGCGGGTGCTACTCGATGCTGGAGCGATTCGTCTGGGTGGGCGTGGGATCGCCAAGTCCGAGCTCGAAGCGGCGGCCCGCACCTATGCGCACCATTTCGGCGATAGCGAAGAAAAGAGTAACCTCAACGTCTTTACTCAGAACCCGTGGTATTTGGGTAATTTAGCGGTCACCGCCAGTAAGGTGCCGTTAAAAAAGCTCATCCAATTTCAGATCGCCTTTGCTGAAGCATTTGAAGGTATACTCGAGCGTCCCAACGAACAAGAAGAAGTGTGCCGTGAGTTGGCAATCAAGTCCTTAAGCTAATTATTATGAAACGTTTCTGTATTCTCCTGTCTCTAGTGCTATTGTTCCTGTCTGGCTGCAATAGTCTCCCTGATCCACATATTTGCCCCACGGTCGCGGCGCCAGGTGGGCAAGGCAATGTGAAGGTCGAGATTCTCGCTGAATCTGATTCGTCGTGGGACGGCGCGAAGCTCCCCAGTTACCCGACCGAAGCAGCACAGATCAGTGTGGTCAAGTTCACGATCCCGCCGCACTCAAAGTTAAAGTGGCATAAGCATCCGTCAATGAACGCGGGCTATATGATCAGTGGAGAGATTCTGGTGACGGCCGAAGATGGCCAGACGCAAGTCGTTAAGGCAGGCGAGGGCCTGATCGAGACAGTCAATACGTGGCATTATGGTCGTAACGATTCTGATATACCCGCTGAGATTGTGGTGGTTTATTCGGGCGTAAAAGATCGGGCGTTGGCGATTATTAGAGATACGCAATAGAATCTCAGCCCAGTGAACGCGATTTTCCTACCCCTTGCGCTCGGATTTTCTGCACTCGCGCTGTGGATGCCGGAGTGGTTCATCCCGACACAACCGGCGATCCGTTACCTGCTGGGGCTAATTATGTTTGGCATGGGCATGACGCTTACTATAGGTGACTTTATCGGAGTGATTAAGCGCTGGCGCTTGGTCGTGGTCGGCTTGTTGGCTCAATATGCGATTATGCCTTTATTGGCCCTCGGCATTACTTTGGCGCTAGGACTGCCGAAGGAAATCGTGGTCGGATTCGTGCTGCTAGGGGCATGCCCAGGTGGCACCGCTTCGAATGTAGTAACGTATTTGGCGAAGGGCAATGTTGCGCTCTCGGTTTCCATGACTCTGGTTTCGACGCTTCTGGCCCCAGTATTGACGCCCTGGATTACATGGCTGCTGGCGAGTCACAAAGTTGCGATTGATGCGGTTTCCATGATGCAGACGATTCTGTGGATTGTCGCGCTGCCGTTGGCGGTCGGTTTGATCATTCGTCTAGTTGCGAGTAAGCTGGTGCTACGCACTTTAAAATGGCTGCCGCTCTTTTCGATGGTGTTGATTGCATGGGTGATTGCCATTGTGATGGCGTTAAATCGAGAGCGCATTCTAGAATTCCCGCAATGGATTTTGTTGGCGGTGGTGTTACATAACTTGCTTGGGCTAGGGATTGGTTATGGCATCGCACGCTACTTTACATCTAACCAAGCGGATTGCCGAACGATTGCGATCGAAGTGGGGATGCAAAACTCGGGGCTGGCGGTCGCTCTCGCGACGAAATATCTGCCTGCTGCTGCGGCTTTACCAGCTGCCTTGTTTAGCTTATGGCATAACCTCTCGGGCGCTGCGTTTGCTTCGGTCTGCGGGGGGCGACGGCCTTGAGGTACGGCACTGACGAGTATATCTGTCGATTGCTCAGCGCATCTACAGGGGCGCATTCGGTGTGGCTGAGCTAGCTTGATTGGTTGATGCACTGCTGCAGATCAGCACTGCAAACGCGGGTTGGCCGATCTTCTTGCTTTTTTGGTCGCATGGGGGGGCGAGAGCTGTATTTTCTTTCGTTTTCTCAAATTCAAGAAGCTATGGAAAACATACCAAATGTATTAGCGGGGCGCTACGCCTCGAAGGCGATGTGCGCAGTCTGGAGCGCGGAAGGGCGTATCAAATTGGAGCGTGATTACTGGATCGCCGTGCTGCGTGCGCAGAAGGAACTGGGCCTAGACATTCCTCAACAAGCGATCGATGCTTATGAGCGCGTAAAGGGGGAGATTAATCTCGACTCCATTAACGAGCGCGAAGCGATCACTCGCCACGATGTGAAGGCGCGGATCGAAGAATTTTGTGACCTTGCTGGGCACGAGCACATCCATAAAGGGCTGACTAGTCGTGACTTGACTGAAAATGTCGAGCAGTTGCAAATCATCCAAGCCCTGGAAGTCGTGCGTAACAAAGCCGTTGCGGCCTTGCTTACATTGGCCAATCGCGCGGAGGAGTGGAAGTCACTGGTAATCACCGCCCGCACACACAACGTGCCCGCGCAGCCGACGACTTTCGGCAAGCGCCTCGCGATGTTTGGTGAAGATCTGCTCCTCGCAGTTCGTGAACTCGACCGTATTATCGCCAACTATCCAGTCCGTGGCCTCAAGGGGCCAGTCGGCACACAGATGGACCTGCTCACACTGTTCGATGGTGATGCCTCTAAGGTCGCTTCACTCGAAGGTAGTATTCTTGACCACCTCGGTGTCGGCGCGTCGCTCGATACTGTCGGTCAGGTTTACCCGCGCGGGCTCGACTTCGAAGTCGTTTCGATTTTTGTGCGTCTTGCATCTGGTCCCTCCAGTTTTGCTAAGACTCTGCGCATCATGGCGGGCCATGAACTTGCCAGTGAAGGGTTCGCTAAGGGTCAAGTCGGCTCCTCTGCGATGCCGCACAAGATGAATAGCCGCAGCTGTGAGCGTATCAATGGTTTTGGGGCCATACTTAAGGGTTACCTTACGATGGCAGGCGAGCTCGCCGGGGATCAATGGAACGAGGGCGATGTCTCTTGCTCCGTGGTGCGTCGCGTATTCCTTCCGGACAGCTTCTTTGCGATTGATGGTCTGATCGATACCTTCATTACGATCCTCAATCAGATGGAAGTTTACCCCGCTGTGATCGACCAAGAGAATCAACGCTACGGTCCATTCCTCGCCACGACCACCGTCTTAATGGAGGCAGTCAAAGCTGGTGCAGGCCGTGAAGAGGCCCATGAAGCGATCAAGGAGCACGCGGTCCAGACTGTTCGCGACTTGCGTGCTGGCAAGATCACCAGCAACGATCTGGTCGCCCGCCTCGGTGCCGATTCCCGCCTCGGCCTTTCTGAAGCGGAGCTCGCTGAAATGATGGGCCGCGCTCAAGCGATGACTGGATTGGCGACTACGCAGGTTGAGAACTTCTGCGCGACAGTTCGCGAAGAAGCACAAAACTTCCCAGATGCGGCCAACTATACGCCAGGCGCGATTCTTTAAGTATTGCGTTCACTGCGGCCGAAATTACACACAATACAACTTTTAAATTAACAGAGAATAATTACCTATGTCAGAAGAACTCGAAGGAAATTGCCTCGTCGCCCAATCCGGTGGCCCAACATCCGTCATTAACGCCAGCCTCGCGGGTGTCGTTGCCGAAGCGCTCAACCATGAGTGTATCGAAGAAATTTATGGTGGCGTAAACGGCGTGCTGGGCATCTTGAACGAGCAACTCGTCGATCTTGCTGCAGAGACTCAGCAAACGATCCGCGCTCTGCGTCACACACCTGGCGCAGCACTCGGCACTTGTCGCTTTAAGCTCAAGAGCCAACAGGACTACGACCGTGTGCTGCAAGTCTTCGAGGCCCACAACATCCGCTACTTCTTCTACGCTGGTGGTAACGACTCTCAAGACACTGCGGACAAGATCTCCAAGCTCGCTCAAGAACGTGGCTATGATCTCCGCGTGATTGGTATCCCAAAAACAATCGACAACGACCTCGTCACCACAGACCACACCCCAGGTTACGGTAGCGTGATCAAATACATTGCGACGACTGTTAAAGAAATCGCCTGCGATAATGCAGCGATGGGCCAATACGACCTGGTGCAAATCATCGAAGTCATGGGCCGTAATGCAGGTTGGATCGCAGCCGGTGCCGCCCTTGCCAAGAGCCGTGACGAGCCAAATGCGGCTCCACACCTAATCTATCTTCCAGAAGTTGCGTTCTCGGCAGAGAAATTCATCTCTGATGTACAGCACGTGCTGCAAAAGGAGAAGTACTGCGTGGTCGTCGTGGGCGAAGGCCTCGTCGATGCGGATGGTAATTTTGTCTCCACTGCAAGTGCCAGTGCTGATGCATTTGGGCATTCCCAACTCGGTGGCGCCGGTGAATACCTCCGCGGCCTAGTTGAAGAAACACTGCAAATTAAGGCACGTGCGGTTTCCCTTGGTATGGCACAACGCGCAGCGGTTCACTGCTCCTCGCAAACAGATAACGACGAAGCGTACCTAGCAGGTCAAGCGGCTGTCGAAGCTGCGATCGCAGGTGAGACCGACAAGATGGTCACACTCGTTCGCGGAGATGGTGAAACCTACACGTGCGAGACAGGCCTCACGCCGCTTGCCGAAATCGCCAACGGCGTAAAGAAGCTTCCAGAGAGTTGGATCAACGAAGACGGTGTCAGCATGAACTACAACTTCTATAAGTATGCCTTGCCGCTCATTCAGGGTGAGGTGAAGGTGCCGTTTGAAAATGGCGTGCCAGTCCTTGCCAAGCTTAAGATGGTGAAGATTCCTCGTAAGCTCGGTGCCCACAGCTTCGAGTAAGCCTAAGCGAAAGTCATTTCAAAAAGCCCCGTTCGGTTATCGAGCGGGGCTTTTTTGTGGTTCATCGTCGATTAGCGGGTAAGGCATAGATGGACGGTGGATTTGCTTCTGGCTCTTGGGAGGGACGACCTCCGTGTCGTCCGGTACCGATGCGGGAGAGGCTGACATGACTAACAGCCGATAGAGAATCTTGGATTTTCATGTTATTTCTAAACTGCTTGCGGTCGACACGGAGGTCGACCCTCCCCAACAGAATAGCCGCCACTTAGGCGCAGTGTGGTAATTCCTGGTAAATGGCGATGAACCTTTTTTGTGACAGTCGAGGCGAAGTAGAAGCAACACTCCTGTCACTTTTATGAGTGCAGCCCGCACAAGTGCGAACGCCACGACCCAAGCTTTGTCTAGAGTCTGAAACCTGCTATCCTTATGCAGTCTTATTGCTCTGGTTCAGGACGGGAATCAGGGTTAGTAGAGCAAAGGCCTGGCTCCGCTACATCTTGCCTTTGGTATAGGAGATCAACTGTCGTGCGATCGGAATGCGGCGGTAGACGATGTCGGTCGGGTCCCAATAGTCCTGATGGAAGATGACTTTGCCTTCACTATTATAGCGTATGTGCGACATGCCAATCGATTCTTCCCACGTGCCTGTCGGCGTACTTTTAAAGTCTAGGCGCATGGTCCAGTCGATGTAGAACTCGCCACCGCTACGAATCACGCGGTTGAAGATAAACTCGGCAGCAGTGAGCGGTTCGAGGCCGTGAAGCATATAGTCGCGAATCTCTTCTGGGTGGGAGAACTGTTTAAACGCGTCTCGGAAATACACCTCTTTCGCATACACCTCGGTGGTCTTGCTGCTTAAGTTTTCGTGCGTGTAGTTGGTGAATAGATCTTCGATGCCAGCCAGCATGGTCGCTTCTTCGGCTGAGCCCGCGGCTGGTAGCTGGTAAAGGGATGGGCTCGAGCGCTCGAGCGCAGCCTTGTAGTCACTATCCGGGACGGTTTGAGTGTGCATATCGTTTGGTGAGTTTTTGCAGGCAGTCATTGCAAGTAACGCACAAAGACTGCTAATGATGTATAGGTTGCGATGTCTCATTGGTAGAATAAAACGAGCAAAGTCAGGATTCATTACAAATAATTCCGGCTGCTGTAAGTTTTCAGTGATAATCTCGTATATTAAAGCTTATATACCTATGCCGAATTCAGTGACGTCCCCGATACCATCAGATAAACCGCTAAAGATCGCAGTCGTTGGTTGTGGCGTTGCTGGGCTGACTGCGGCATGGCTGCTCAACCGTAAGCACGAGGTGCATCTGTTTGAGAAAAATGATTATGCGGGCGGTCATACGCGTACCCTACGCGTTCCGTCTGGTGCCGATGCAGGCGTCGCGGTGGATACCGGATTCATTGTGATGAATCACCGCAACTATCCACACTTCACGGAAGTGCTCCGGCAACTGGGAGTAGAGCTGGCTGATAGTTCGATGACTTTCAGCTATTATGATCGGGCGAGTGATTACGGCTATTCTGGCAATACGTTGGGCGCTTTATTTCCTAAGGCCAGTTATCTATTTAAGCCTCAACACCTGAGCCTACTAAAAGACCTGTGGCGCTTCGCTCGGATTGGTTCCCGTGATCTCAACTCCGGCTACCTCGAAGGTAAGACCTTGGGGGAGTACTTCCAATCGAGGCGCTTTGGTTCTGCGTTTCTGAATAATTATCTCTATCCGATGGGAGCCGCGATCTGGTCGTCTCCGGTGGCGAAAATGGCAGATTTCCCCGCCCAGCCGTATTTGCACTTTTTAGAGAACCATGGGCTGTTGCGCTTGACCAACCGACCGCAGTGGAAATTTGTCGCGGGAGGCAGTCGCACGTATGTTGAGGCCATGCTGCGTGACTTCCCGCGCGCGCCAGCTTTGTCCACGCCGCCGCAGAGCATTCGCCGCACCGAATCTGGAGTGCTGCTGCAGATGCCGGACGGTGCAGAGCAACACTTTGATCATGTGGTGATCGGTGCACATGCAGATGAAGCACTGCAATTGCTGGCAGACCCGAGTGACTCCGAGCGTGAGCGTCTCGGCCCGTGGCGCTATCAGCCAAACACTGTAGTGCTGCACACCAGCCTGACCCACTTGCCGCCAAACCCGAAGCTGTGGTCGTCTTGGAACTTCATCCGCGAATCTGCGCACGATGACACTTCGCAGCCTGTATCGGTCAGTTATTATATGAATCGCTTACAGAACTTAAAGACGCGGCAAGACTACGTGGTCACTTTGAACTCGAGTGAAGCAATCCCTGAGGCGCATGTGATTAATCGTACCACCCTCATGCACCCGCTTTATTCGTTTGATAGCATGGCAACACAGCCTAAGTTAGTGGCAATGAATGGGCAGCGTAATACATGGTTCTGCGGTAGCTATTTCGGCTATGGATTCCATGAAGATGCAGTTAAGTCCGCGGTCGAAGTTGCGGAGCGCTTTGGAATCAAATTGTGAGCTGGAAGTCTGAGATATACCGGGGTCAAGTGATCCATCAGCGCATGGGGCCAGTCGCGCATGCCTTTACTTATCCAGTTTCTTTCTTTGCCTTCGACCCAAAAGAGCTGTCTTCCATTGCCGAGCGCTGCAGGCTTTTTGGTTATAATCAGCCCAGCATCCTGCGTCTAAACGATCACGATTACTTGCATGGTGAGCATCGCCCAATTGGAGAGCAGGTTGATGCGTTGCTCGGGCCAGAGCGCGCCGGGCAAGTCACACGCATCATTACTTCGCCGCGCTATTTCAACTATGCGTTTAATCCGGTTAATTTCCATCTTCGTATGCAAGGTGCGGAGTTGATCAGTGTGGTGGCCGAGGTGAACAATACTTTTGGCGATCGGCATGTGTATGTATTGCCAGATCTCGAGCCCGGAGAGCGGGCCAACACCTGGCTCGCACAATGCCCGAAAGCGTTTCATGTCTCGCCCTTTAATGATAGATCTGGCGATTATCATTTCACCTTTAGGATCGAGGAGAATGAAATTTATTTACGAGTGGATTTGTATCGTGACGGTGCATGTGTGTTGAAAACATGGATACAAGGGTGTTGCGTGCCTCTCAATGCAGCCAACATCATTCGCTATGCGCTGTTGCATCCTTTCGATACGGCACTCAATAGTATGCCGCGGATCATTTGGCAGGCAGCTCAGCTCTATTATAAAAAGAAGCTGCAAGTGTACCAGCGCCCGTCGCCGTGTTCACCGCAGACCTTGATTGATCGTGATAAGCAAGCGGAGCCGCATTCGATTATTTGAGCTTCTTTGTGTCAGGGGCGTCCCTTTATTCTGCCTTCTTTCACATCAGTGGGTGGCGCGGCGTCACCTAGCATTCAGATTTTAAACGTTTGTTGACTTGCATTAGGCTAGCGATGATCGTGACTAAATCACCGTAGATAGAAGTCAGCCGAAAGTCGAGATTGCACCACCTGAGACGTGGGTGGATCGCTATGGCAATTACTTATACGCCTACGCAATGTCTCGCCTGCGTAATGCCGATGTCGCTGCTGATTGTGTGCAAGATACTTTTCTTGCCGGCATCAAAGCCCTCGAGCGCTTCGATGGCAGTCGTGACATCAAGTTCTGGTTGCGTGGGATCATGCGCAACAAGATCGTCGATCAGATCCGCAAGTCGATTAAGGAGAACAAGGTCGACATCGATAATGAGGATGAGACCTTGCTGGAGAGCTTCTGGTTTAAATATAGCGGGATCGCCACGACCAATCCGGACCCCTGGCAATTTAATCCGCGTAAGGCCTATGATAATACCGAATTTTGGGACGTGTTTAATGTCTGTATCGATAAAGTTAAACAGCCCGCCCGTCAGGCATTCGTCCTGCGTATGCTCGAAGACATGGAAACTGAAGAAGTTTGTAAGGTCATGGACATAACTCCGAATTACTTATGGGTCCTATTGCACCGCGCGCGCCAACAGCTCAAGGTGGCGCTCGAGGAGAAATGGACCGGAAAAGATGTTAAGTAATTTTATTTTCTAATGTTTACCTGCAAACAAGTCTCTCATTCATTATCCAAAGAGGATTATGCGAAGCTCTCTCCCGCGAAGAGGTTCTTTCTTCAGTTGCATGTGAAACTCTGCATTTTTTGCGGAAAATTCAATCGACAAGTCATGGATGGCCAAGACATGTGCCGTCACTTCAAACAATATGAGGCCACGAATTGTCAGTGCGCGCCAGAGTTACAAGAGGGCCAGAAAGACGAGTTGAAGGCGCTGCTTGCCGCGCAGTCGGCAAAGAGCTCAAAAAACTGAGGGCGGGTGCGCCGTCAAAGGTAGACGCCTACGCCTAGCCTGCACGCTCTAGCACGATATGCTGCACATCAATCAGCTCTGTTCTAAAGCCAGCTTCGCAGTAACTGAAGTAGTAATTCCATTTGCGGCAGAACTCGGCATCGAATCCGAGTGACTGTACGGTCTCTAGGTGTGCGTTAAACGCAACGGTCCAACGCTTGAGCGTCTCAGCATAATCGTGACCAAACGAATCCATTTGTAGGACTTCCATGCCGCCGGAGTTGGCCACATGGTCTCGGATCGCTCCAGGAGAAGGCAGATGACCGCCGGGAAAAATGTATTTCTGTATCCAGTCGCAACTGCGGCAATAGCGCTCGTAACGTTCGTCGGGAATGGTGATACCCTGCAGCACAGCCTTCGCGCCTGGCTTGAGTGATTGCTGAATGATCTTGAAATAGCTGTCTAAATATTCCTGTCCCACCGCTTCAATCATCTCGCAGGAAAGCACGGCATCATACTGCCCGACCAGCGTCCGATAATCTTGTAGAATAATCTCCACCCGCTCTGATACGCCCGCTTGTTCGAAGCAGTTGTTGGCATATGCAAACTGTTCCTCCGATAGAGTAATCGTCTTTACGGTGCAGCCACGCTCAGCCGCCCGTCGTGCGAGTGCGCCCCAGCCAGAGCCGATTTCTAGGATATGGTCGCCCGTTTTGACGCCTGCTAAATCAAGCATGCGATCAATTTTGTTTAGCTGAGCTTGCTCGAGTGTGTCTTCATCACTTAAGAATCGAGCACTGGAATACGTCATCGTGGAGTCTAGAAATGTTTCATAGAACGCATTGCTCAAGTCGTAGTGCTCTTGAATATTCTCGCGGCTTTGCTGAATCGTGTTGCGCCGAGCGCGATGATATAGCTGATTCATTTTTTTCGCTAAAATTGAGAAGCCATACTGCACGCGACCGAGCTCTTTTTGATTTTTTGCTAATAGCGTGAGTAGTCCACTGAGGTCGGAAGTCGTCCACAGCCCGGCAACGTAGGCTTCGCCTAAGCCGACACTGCCACCCGAAAATACTTTCCTAAAAAAGGCGGGTCGCTGGATCCGCAGTTCAATCGGAGGAAAGTCGGGATCGCCAATCTGGGCGCATGCGCCACTTGGAAAGTAGATACGTAAGCAGCCTTGGTGTAGATTGCCCAGCGCTCGTAGGAAGAGTCGCTCCAGCAGCAGTGGGCGTGGACGATTGCCGACTGGCGAGGCATCGTTTAGGGTTGATCCGGCTGACGGGGTTTCCATGGAAAAAAAGTGTTGGTAGTTTGCTGGTAGCGCTGGTAGGCCGCACCGCGGGAGAGCAGGGAGGAGCGTTCCGCGTGAGGAACGCCAGTAAGGTAGCGCAGAAAGAGGTAGATACAGGCAGGCCCCAATAATGTAAACGCCCATTGGCTTGAATGGACTGCGAAGGCGACATACGCCCACCAGTGCAGCCACTCAAAAAAATAATTCGGATGCCTAGAGTAGCGCCATAGACCTTGCTGGCAAACTTGCCCTTGGTTAGCCGGAGCGGCGCGGAAATTTGCCAGCTGCCGATCTGCGACATGCTCACCAACAAGAGCGCATAGGGCGATCGCGATGCCAAGCCAGTCGAACAGTCCCCACGGAGCATCGATGGCTGTCATGGCGATACTGATGGGACACATGAATAAGGTGACAAGCAGTACCTGTAACAGAAATAGCGGATAGTAATTGCGCCGCGCGTGCTGACCCCAATGCGCAGTCAGGTAGGCGTAGCGCGGGTCTTCTTTGCCGCTCAGCACACGGTTGCGGATGAGATACGTTGAGAGTCGCCCGGACCAAATCAGTAGCACCGCCAACACCGCGTAGCTACGCAGTGTGGGTTCCGCCATGTGCGTCAGATACCCAATCGCAGCAATGCCGAGGCCCGCTGTCCAGACCACATCGACCAGCGCCATCAGATGAATCCGCCAGGCGAGCAGGTAGGTGAGTGTCGCCGCAACAAAGCCAATACTGAGCAGTGCCAACCAGTAATTACTCAACGCGTCCTCCTTCGGTCGGGCGTTGCTCCGCTTCAGCATAGACTGCCTCTGGGTAGACCTTCAGGTCCCAGACCAGTCCCAGCTTTTCGAGCCCGCGCAGCAACAGATACGATAGGTCGAACTCCCACCAATACATGCCCTGTCGCGCAGACAGTGGCCAGCGATGATGGTTGTTGTGCCAGCCTTCGCCAAAAGTGAGTAGGGCGATCCAAAAGCTGTTGCGGCTTTCGTCGTCGTTATCAAAGCGCTTGTTGCCGACAATGTGCGTGACCGAATTGACGCAAAAGGTGACGTGATAAACTAAAATAGTGCTCAGAAAGAAGCCCCACATTACCATTTGCATGCCACTGGTGCCGAGTCCCGGATAATATACGTTCAGCCCTGCGCCGATTACGTAAAGTACGCCAATTAATGAGGCGACCGGTAAAATGTGAAAGCGATCGATGAAGCGTAACTCAGGATATTTGCTCAAATCCTTGATGCGATCGTGCTGAATCGTTCCATAGGCGCGGCACAGTATCCAGCCGATGTGAGCCCAAAAGGCATCTTTGATCACAGGCGAGTGAATGTCTTCTGGCTTGTCGGAGTGCTGATGATGATGGCGGTGGTTCGCTGCCCACCACATGGGGCCAAGTTGAGCCGCCGATGTGCCGACCCAGGCTATTATAAATTGAAAGACGCGGCTTGTTTTGAACGAGCGGTGCGAAAAGTATCGATGGAAGCCAGCCGTCAGCGCGAACACACGCACCACGTAGGTGATCAACAGGGCAATCACTGCGGCCCAACTAAAGCCCGTAAACAATGCACCAAGCGCCAACAGGTGCATGATAAATATCGGCGACGAAGCCATCAGCAAGCGGTTGTCTTCATCTTCTGCGGCGTGTTTTATGATTTTACTTAGCTTTTCCATATCGATTGATAAAAATGAACGAAAGGGACTGTCGAACCTTACAGGGATATTGTGAGTAAGTTCTTACAGTCCTCGGCCGATAGGTGTCAATAATGGCCAAAATACACCAACTCACCCGCGAACATATTATCAATACTGATATGGCGACCGCTTGGGATTTTCTCAGTTCTCCCAAGAACCTCGACACGATCACGCCAGATGACATGCCGTTTGAGATCATCACGAATGTGCCAGATAAGATGTATAATGGGCTGTTGATTGAATATCGCGTCGGCATTCCGATCCTCGGCAGCCAGACATGGTTAACTGAGATCAAGTATATCCGAGAGGGGCATTCGTTTGTCGATGAGCAACGCATCGGGCCCTATAAGCTTTGGTTGCACTACCACGAAATTGCCAGCCATCCCGAAGGCGTACGATTCATCGATCGCGTCAATTATGTGATGCCTTGCGGGCCCTTTGGGCAACTGGCCCACCTGCTGTACGTTAAGAAACAACTCAAGTATGTGTTCGATTATCGCGATGTAGCGATGCGCGCTAACTTGTAGCAGGTGAGCGCGTCAGTGACTGCTGTCGGGACGGCAACCGCCCTCGCGAACTTTTTGACCTGTAGGTGTCGCTGGAGGGCATCGCGCCTATGGTGTTCTAGGTATCACTGGAGGGAAACGCGCCTATGGTGTTCTAGGTATCACTGGAGGGAAACACGCCTATGGTGTTCTAGGTATCACTGGAGGGAAACGCTCCGTCGTTTCCAAACGTCGGATTGGCGGAACGTCAGATTGGCGGGCAAACCATCGGTGGAAACGACGGAGCGTTTCCCTCCAGCGTTCGTGCGTCGGATTAGGGGCCTTGAACCACCGGTGCAAACGGCGGAGCGTTGGCTTGGAGCGTGTCGCAGCGCGCGGAACCTTCATGGATTAGTCATGCCAGAGGAGAGGATTCATTTCACCCTGATAGGGCCATTTTTTCGCATACTCTATAAGCTTATGGCGGACGGGGTTGTTGCTCACATAGGCCCACTTTGCGCTGTAGCTGTCACCTTTTCGTAGTTGTGTGTCCCATGCATCGATTTGCCAAATGGGATGTTCACTCGCATCAGGCCAGACCTTCGAGGCACTCGATTTCCAGAATGCGGTCCAGCGCTTGATCGACAGGTGGTCATATCTCGCGGGCGAACAAAACAGATGAATATGATCTGGCATGATCACGTAGCGACCGACGACCCAATGGTCGGCACCTTGCCACGCGTTGCGGATGATCTGATGGACAGACTCGTTGGCTAGGATCCTCTTTCGCTTGTTAGTGCAGACCGTAAGAAAGATGATGTTCGAGCGATTTCCTATATCGTAAACAGGCTGCTGCGCTGGCTGTTTGCGATCATGATACTCCATTTCTTATGAGTATGCATGCCTAACGCTAGAGGGCAATGCGGCTATGCTGTTATAGCTATTGCTGGAGGGAAACGCTCCGTCGTTTCCAAGCGTCGGATTGGCAGCTGAACCATCGGTGGAAACGACGGAGCGTTTCCCTCCATCGACCATGCGTCGTGTTGGCGGCTGAACCACCGGTGGAAACGACGGAGCGTTTCCCTCCATCGACCATGCGTCGGATTGGCGGCTGAAGCTTTGGTGGAAACGACGGAGCGTTTCCCTCCATCGACCATGCGTCGTGTTGGCGGCTGAACCACCGGTGGAAACGACGGAGCGTTTCCCTCCATCGTTCATGCGTCGGATTGGCAGCTGAAGCTTTGGTGGAAACGACAGAGCGTTTCCCTCCATTGACTATGCGTTGGGTTGGCGGCTGAAGGATCGGCGGAGCGTTGGCTCGGAGCGTGTCGCTGGGTTCGAAACTCTCCACAACAGGACGTACCCGAAGTCGCCGCGTTTCTTTACTCTTCGAGCAGCTCCTTTGGCATATCCTTCTCGTTCAGGCGTTCGATCTTTGCGCCAATGGCGGTGAGCTTTTGCTCAAAGCGTTCGTAGCCTCGGTCAAGGTGGTAAATCCGCTGGATCCACGTATCGCCGGTGGCGGCAAACGCAGCCAAAATCAGGGCCGCGGAGGCACGTAGGTCGGAGGCCATTACCGGCGCGCCAGAGAGCTTACTGGCACCTTTGATGATCGCGCTCGGCCCCTCCATTGCAATGTCTGCGCCCATGCGTTGTAGCTCGGGCACGTGCATGAAGCGATTCGGGTAGATCCGCTCGGTAATGATTGAAATCCCATCTGTCTGTGTCATTAACGCGCCGAGCTGTGCTTGTAAATCGGTCGGGTAGCCGGGGTGCGGCAGGGTAATGACGTCGACAGGCTTGAGCGAACCTTCGTAAGGGAGGACGCGAATGCTGTCGTCGCCTAACTCCATTGGCAGGCCCGCTTCTTCGAGTTTGTCGAGAAATGCGCTGAGTAGCTTCGGCGCGATGCCCTTGACGGTGACGTCGCCACGGGTAATGGCGGCGGCGACGATGAAAGTGCCAGCTTCGATACGGTCGGCGATGACGGCATGCTCACAGCCGTGGAGTTTTTCAACACCTGTAATGATCAGCTCAGGGCTGCCGATGCCGTCGATCTTGGCGCCCATCTTAACCAGGAGATTGCAGAGATCGACGACTTCGGGCTCACAGGCTGCGCATTCGAGGCGAGTGCTGCCGGGGGCGAGCACCGCGGCCATAACGATGTTGGCGGTACCCGTGACAGTGCTGCCGCTGCGGCCACCGAGAAAAATGGGGCCGCCTTTGATTGCGGAGGCATCGACGTGTACATAGCCGTTGGCAATTTCGACCTTACAGTTGAGCTTTTGCAGGCCCTTAATGTGCAGGTCGATCGGGCGGGGGCCGATCACGCAGCCCCCAGGGATCGATACTTCAGCTTTGCGCATCCGCGCCACCAGCGGGCCAAGTAGGCAAACCGAGGCGCGCATTTTACGCACCAATTCATACGGCGCAATGTGGGTAATTTTTTTGGCGGTGATCTCCCATGTGCCTGGTTCGGGTTGCACTGTTTCGGCGCCGACATGCTGCAGGATTTCGATCATGAAGCGCATATCGCTCAGATCGGGGACGTTTTTTAGCACGACCGTCTCGTCGGTGAGTAGGGTGGCGGCGAGGATCGGCAGGGCCGCGTTTTTTGCGCCGCCGACTTCGATCGTGCCATTGAGTGGTCCGTTCCCGCTAACTTTGAAGACATCCATAGTGTATGCGCTGCGCTGAGATTAAGATTCGTTGCTGAGTGACTTTGCAGAGTGAGGCTTTTCGTTGCCTTGGCGACGACCTTGTCCACCGCGGTTTCCACCACGACCCTGTCCGCCGCGATTGCCACCTTGGCGATTTTGTCCGCCACGGTTGCCATTGCGATTGCCGCCACGGTTACCGCCTTGGCGATTTTGTCCGCCGCGATTGCCGCCACGGTTACCCGCTGGCTTTTCCTCAGGCTTATTGCCGATTCCGAAAACTCCTAGAATTTTAGCAAGTAGGCCCTTTTTCTGAGGCTGCTTACCTTTGCCCTTGGCTGGTGGCTTTTTGCCGCGTGCGTCTGGCTTGCGCTCGCTTCTGGCCGGGCGATTGGCATCGCGCTCCTTGCGACGGGCGTCGCGTTCAGCACGGCGTTCGCTTAATTTGCCTTCCACGCTCTTGATTGAGGCGAGGGTGTCCTCACTTGGTTGAGGATTGGTGATGCGCTCTTCACGCGGCTTGCGCGGCGCGCGTTCCTTGCGTGGCTCACGCTCTGCACGAGGTTCACGTTCTGCACGTGGCTCACGCTCTGCACGTGGTTCCCGTTCGCGTGGTGCACGTGGTTCGCGTTCAACACGAGGGGCACGCTCTTCCTGTGCGGTGTCGTCGGACGAGTCTACACTATCTGGGCGTTCTTCGCGCTCTTGTTGAGGGCGTGCACTACCGCTGAGTTTTTCGCCTTGCAAGGCATCTGTTGCGCTGACTTCGCCCATTCCTGCAGTGCTGGAGGAGGCGACTTCGGTCTTAAATCCACCGCTACGGCGGCGGCCACGTGGCTTCTTAGAAGCATCTGAACTAGGTGTGTAGTTGTGGCTTGGATCTGGCTGTGAATCAGTTTCTTCGAATTCTGGCATCTTATGTATGTGTTACTTATGTTGTATTGGTGCTTGGCGTGCTAGAACAGTCATAGCGTGCCAAACACATGTGTTTGACTCGATCATACGGACTCACGGATCAATCATGGCGATCTTCAGGGAAGTCGCATAAGTCGAAGCCGAGTAGATGGCTTCGAGGCGAGTTACGTATCGAGACAAATAGAGCTAGCGTAGTAATTTTTGTGCGGCAAGTGTTAAAGTCGCTGCCACTTTGGTTCTTAATCGTCCAAATTGAGCCCAAACACGTCGTTGACGGCATCGCTATCCAAAGTGCGTCGTCGGCGTGAGCCCTTTGCCTTGCTTAGGTCGCTGACGGCGGTGCCAAGTGTGATTAGTTCGGTGTGATCGACGCCGCGAAGTTTGAACAGTAATTCGGGGGACTCATCGAGACGCACGCCCACTCCATAGAGTGAGGCGGCGACGTGCTTACACATGTCCGCCCAGTCGGGACAGTTGCAGTTAAAGTGGATTTCGCTGGGCTTCGGGAACAGGCCGCCCTCTGAGTCTATAACTAGTGACATAGTTTCATCGGACAGTGTGCCCTTCAGTAGTTCGACCAGTGATCCGATCTTGCCTTGGCAGCGTGCTTTGATTGCCGCCCATTTGCTGGGTTCAAGTGCATCGATGTTGACGGTTAACTGGTAGAGCTCGGAGCCGTTGACGAGGGCGGTGATGGTTTGGGGCTCGATCTTTAAGTCCACTACTGCGCCGTTGCGCACATAGCTGCGGCCGCGTGGCAGATGATATTCGTAATCGCTAAAGGCTTCGAGGTGTTTGCACCATGCCTTGCCCCAGAAGCTTTTGCCGATCGGCCCGTTGCGTGAGCCGGTGAGGATCGGAGTTAGCTGGTAGCCCTCATCGGTGAGGAATTGGATGCGTTGTGCGGCTTGGGCACGCAACTGCGCTGCAGAAGGAGGCTTGTGTTCACTGAATTCGTCCCAGCTCATAGTGTGGTGTCGGCGTGTGATAGGTCGAGGCGGATGAGGTCTAAGAGTTCGTCATTATTGAGCTCGGTCAACGACTTCTCGGCACTACCAGTCAAAATTTGATCAGCGGTGCTTTGTTTGTCCGAGATCATGCGGTCGATTTTTTCCTCAAGTGTGCCGCGGGTGATAAATTTGTGCACTAGCACGTTGCGCTGCTGGCCGATGCGGAACGCTCGGTCGGTGGCTTGATTTTCAGTGGCGGGATTCCACCAGCGGTCAAAGTGCACGACATGGTTGGCGGCGGTGAGATTAAGCCCGGTGCCACCGGCTTTGAGTGAGAGGATAAAGAAGGGCGGACCGTCTTCGCGCTGAAAGCGCTCGACCATTTGTTGGCGTTGTTTGATCGGCGTGCCGCCGTGTAAGACGAGGCCGCTGCGGCCAAAGATGGCGGCGAGGCAGTCGGCCAGCGGCTCGGTCATTTCGCGGAATTGGGTGAAGATCAACACCTTCTCGCCGCGCGATTCGATCTGGCTGCCAAGTTCGGCCAGCCGCTGGAACTTGGCGCTGTGTTTGGCCGCGTATTCGCCGGCGCCTGTCAATTGGTCGGGGTGATTGCAGATCTGCTTGAAGCGCATCAGGTAGCTGAGTACGAGTCCCTTGCGCTGGATGCCTGTGGTGGCTGCCAGTTCTTGTTTGAGTGTTTTGACGGTGTGCTGATAGAGCTTCGCTTGCTCCGGGCTGAGCCCACAAAAGACTTTCATCTCGGTCTTTTCGGGCAAGTCACAGATGATCGACTTGTCGGTCTTGAGGCGGCGCAAAATATAAGGGCTGACCAGTCGGCGTAGCGGCGCGTAGTGCTCGCGGTTGGCTGTGCGCAGACCCTGGGCGAACTTCGCAAATTGCCCAGAGCTGCCGAGTAGGCCGGGGTTGATGAAGTCAAACAAGGACCAGAGGTCGCCGAGGGTGTTTTCGATCGGCGTGCCAGTCAGGGCAATGCGTGCGTCTGCTTTGAGTGCACGGACGGCTTTGCTCTGGCGGGACGTGTGATTTTTGATCGCCTGCGCTTCGTCCAGCGCCACCCAGCTCCAGTCGATCTGCGCCGGCCAGTCGAGGCGGCTGAGCATGCCGTAGGTGGTGATGACGAGATCTGCGTTCGCAAGCTGCTCGGTGGGTGCGGTTTGCAGCACGTCCTTGAGGCATTCGGATGGGTGTGCGATGAACAGGCGCAGGGAGGGCGCGAATGTTTCGGCTTCGCGCTGCCAGTTGCCAATCAAGGAGGCGGGCACCACTAGCAGTGCCGCTGCGGCGTGTGGGGTTTGTTGCTGTTTGCGCAGCAAGGCCGCCAGTAGCTGAATAGTTTTGCCGAGGCCCATGTCGTCTGCCAAGCAAGCGCCGAGGCCTGTTTGGGTGCAAAACCACAACCAGTCGAGGCCAGCTTGCTGGTAGGGGCGCAGGGTGGCATTGAGCGTGGTGGGTGGAGCGAGTTGCGCGGGGTCTTTAAGTTGCTGCAGTAGTTCGGCCAGCGCTTCGCCCGCTTCGGCAAAGGCCCATTCGTGGAGGACTTCGCTGGCATCGCCAGCTTGTAAGTCGGCCGGTGCGCCAGCCAGCCAACGCATGCCTGTGGCGAAGGAGATGTCGCCGTGCGCTGCGATCCGGCGCCAATGGGCAAGGGCTTGCTGTAACTTCTCGCGGTCGACTTCGACCCATTGCCCGCGCAGCAGGATCAGTCCGTCGTCGCCAGCCAGCAGCGCTTCGACTTCTTCGGCACTGAGCGGTTTGCCGTCGACCACGACATTGAGCGTCACATCGAGTAGACCGAATTCACCGACGGAACTACGTTTGGCCGAGCCGATCTTGGCGGCGACTTGTGGCCGACGGGTGCGCTTTTTCCACCAATCTGGCAGTCGCACGAGCAGGCCGGCGTCTTCGAGTTCGGGTACGCTTTGCAGAAACTGGTAGGCTTCAGCGGGAAGCCACAAGAGTGGATGAAAGATGTCCTGAGTCTCGACTAGGTCGGCGAGGAACTTGCACTGTTTGCTGGCTACGTTAATCGGTGCGAGCAGTTTGAGTAGGGCGGCCTTGTTGTTGGCGCCCGCATATTCTTTGAGTGCTTTGCCGAGGGGAAGTTGCTGCAGGCGACCGCTTTTGCTGAGGCCCGAGGCATACGATGCCATGAAGGCGAACGGATATTCGGGGTCGCTGTTGTTCTCCGCCAGATGCAGGGTCACGCGGCCGACGCGCGACCACAGCGGGGCGTGGGTTGCGAGTAAGCTGGTTAAGTCAGGCTCGATTTCGAGTTGCGTGCGGGTCCAGTCGAGCAGTCGTTGCCAGAGGGCTCGCAGCAGGTCGGGGCTCAGGTATTCCGCGCCGCGCATGGGGGGTGCATTGAGAATGATGTCGGCGAGTTCGTCTGCCGTGGGTGGGTCGAGCTGTAGTTTTTTTTCGCGAGCAGCAGGGGCTAGGCAGAGCGCGCGGATGAAGTGCTCAGTGAATCCCTTCCAATACAGCACAGAGGCATCGACTTCGGGCGACAGTTTCTGACCTGCGATACGAAGCAGACCAGCTGCTTCCGAATCGTGAAACACGGCTAACTCTTTGCGAGCGTCGTCGCGGCAAATGACGGTACCTTGTGGGGTGAGTTCGAGTTGGCTGTGCATGCAAGGCGCGCGGAAGAGAGCTGAGAGCTGAGAGCTGAGGCTTGAGGGCTGAGATCGGGGCAGTGCTTAATCTTAATCATACTCTTAATCGTAATCCTACTCTTAATCGTCATTCGGGCCATCTTTACATCTCAAGGGATGTTGCATGGGAGATTAGGATTACGATTAAGAGTAGGGCCACCCGCGGGTGCGTCTTTGAACTTGCTTGAAGAGATGGGTGCGCCTAGGCATTATATATGGATAAATTTGACGAACTTTTTGACCTTCAGAACGCGTTGAACAAGCGCATTGGCGTAGACACCGATAATATGTCGGACGAAGAAAAGACCAAGTGGGTGTTGAACTACACGCGCGCGATGCAGCAGGAAATGTCTGAGCTGATTGATTCGGTGCCCTGGAAGTGGTGGGCGAAATATCAGGAATTCGACGAACAGAATGCCAAGGTCGAAGTAGTGGACCTGTTTCACTTCGTAATCTCACTGGCTCAGGTGCTCGGTATGACACCGGAGGATGTGCACGCAGCCTACACCAAAAAGAACAAGGTCAACCATGATCGCCAAGAGAGTGGCTACGTCGCCAAAGACGAAGACGACTCGCGGCACATTTAGCCGCGCAGCGATTAAGTGAGAGTGAGGAGTGAGAGTGAGAAGTGAGTGACGGATTAGGTCTGAGCTTTTATCAGTCATCATTTATTATCTATTAGCCATCGCGCAGCTATGAACGAATCCCCCTTTATGGTCTTACTCTACGTCGGCGTCGCTGCCTACGTGGGTTACATGTATTGGGGAGACTATCAGTCGAACCAAGCCTCGGAGCAGCCCGACCCACGGGGTATGCCGGGTGCAACTTCGGCTTCGCTCGGGCTTTTTGTGATCGGTGTGATTGGCGCGTTGTTGATTTTGGCTGCCGAGACTGGCGGCGAAATTGCTTTGGGTATCGCCGCAGAGCAGAGCGAGATGGTGTGGTATTTCGTCTTTGCGATCCTCGGTGCGGGGATTGTGGAAGAGATTATTTTTCGCGGCTACTTGGTGGTGGACGGCAAAGGTCGTGCTGCGCTGATCGGCAGCTGTGTCGGCTTTTCGCTGATCTTTGCGATTATTCATCCTTTTTTATGGGAAATGATTTACCCTGAGGAAGTGCCTTTGTGGAAATTCTGGCTCGCTGATTTCAATTTTATTTTCACCACCAAGGCCTTTTTCACGACCGGTATTTTATTGGCGAATTCGCTCTGGTTCTACGCACTGCGCTTTGGCCCATGGAACAAGAATCGCTCGCTGTTCCCCTGTATGCTGGCGCATGCCGCGAGTAATCTTGGGGTCTTCTGCGTGAAGTGGGCGCAGGGCTTTGTTGTTTAGTTCAGTTTGCCGCCGAGTCCGTCGCCGTATCCCGCGAGTTCCAAGTAGGCTTGGCCGATGCGCTTGCCTTGTGCATTAAATACATCGCAGGCGCCCTCCCAGTAGGCATTGCTGCTGTCGTTGCCGGTGAATTCTTGATCGGCTAGCTTCGGCCGTAGGTGGTAGGTCTCCAACTTATTGGAGGTCGGATTGGTGGCCAGAATCTTAACTTCGGTTGGATAGCGCAGCCCAGTGTTCGGGCTGGTCCAAGTGCTGACCGTTTGCCATTCGAAAGCTGCGGCGTAGACTGAATGATGCTGACCGAGAGCATCGATCCAATACATCGCAGACCATGGATCGCTGCCGCCGTTGGGACGGCGCAGACGATAGGCTTTTATCTCCGTGCCATTGTCCAATTGAATCGCAGTCCAGTCCCAGCCCTGCAAATCTCCGCCCAGTTGACTGGATGAAATTTCGTGGTCCATCCATGCCGTGCCTTTCAACGCGATGGTCGTGTCGCCACGTGTGAGGCTGCCTGTCACGTCGAGTCGCGAATACGTCCAATACCAACTCACTGCTGCGGGGTCTGCACCTTTGCGGCTCAAGCCGCGTTCGCCAAAAATCAACATGGGTTTACGTGGCGTCATGGTCAGCGTTAAGCGTGTGTCGTTGGGATAATTGAGCTGCATCTCCATCACCTGCGCAGGTTCATTCCACTGCGCGGTGATCGGCCCAGCGGCGATCTGTAGGCCGTGCTCGGCGACATTGGCTTGCCAGCCATTGCGAACGATTCGCTCCGTGTGAATATAGCGTTGCTGGGAAATATCACTCAAGGCGAGGTGCGACATGTATAACTGACTGCGCCCGAAATGCGCGTCATCGTTGTCATCTGACTGCTGCGGATCGCCCGCCAGTCGGAACACGGTCGATTGAAATCCGAAGGTCTCGCCCGAATCGATTGCTTCCAAATGTCCCACCCAATACCACCATTCGATGGCATACTCTGGATGAGCGCCGAGGTCTTTGGGTAAGTCCGGTTGATAGTCGGGTTGTGGGACGCGATAACCTTTGTCCGTAACGGTGGGCGGTTGTATCCACTCCAACTCCGCCCAGAGGGAGTTGAACGCTAAGGTGTATAGAATGATTAAAAGACGCCACATATGCATTATATCTTTTTATGCCACCAGGCTGCTGCGCCGACTCCACAAATAAAACCAGCCGCGACCATCACTATTCCTAAAAGAGCAAAACTGCCGAGCGGTAGTTGCCATAGCAACGACCAGCCAAAGGACTGCACGTTGATCACTTTGATCAAGATCGCCCCCAGTGCGAGGCCCATCAGGGTGCCGCTGATACATGCCGCGAGTGCGATGCCAGCGCCTTCAATGCCGGCGGTCAGCAGTAGTTGTTTATAACTGATGCCGAGTTGTTTTAAAGTGCGCCAGGTTTGCGCGGATTCTTCGAAGATCGCGATCAGCCCCAGTAGCAGACCGATAAAGGCGACCGTGATGCCGATCCCATTTAAGGCGGCAGTGACTCGAAAGGTATCATTGAAAATCCCCAACGCCAAGGTGCGCAGTTCCTGCGAATTGCGAAAGTCGAGCCCGGGATATTCTAGGCGCAGGCGATCTCTGACTGTATTCACTGCAACATCAGGCTGTAAATAAAGCGTGGTGTTGATGGCGCGCTGGCGCTGAGTCCATTCCTGCCAGACGGGTACATCGACCACCGCCGAGCCAAACTCGTTGCCGTAATCCGCGAAGATACCCATCACTGCAATTCGCCGTGGACCAGTCGCGGTCGATAGTTCGACTGCGCCACCGTCCATCACAGCAAAGCGTCGTGCAAAGGTTTCGCTGACGTAGGCCGGCTGCGCGTCGGCAATTCCAGTAAAGGTCCCCGGGGCACGCAGCCAAATCTGTTGTACGCGGCCTTCTTGCCAAATGGAAAAATCAGCCCCTGCCAGCGTCGTCACCCCTACGGGGCCTTCGACTTGCTCGATGTAGAGCGCATCCATAAATGCCAACTCCGGAATCGTTGACAGCGATTGTAGCACTTCCGGGGTGATGCCATTCGCGTTGCCTTGGCCAGTGACGCCGCGCTCGGAAACATATAGGTCGGCTTGAAAGCGAACATCGAACCACACCTCAATCGTGCCTCTGAAACTGCCGACCATTTGAAACATGCCAGTGACCATGCTCACTGCGACGACTAATCCTGCGACGGCTAGCCGATGGCGACTCGAACCATCGGCCAAGCGGCTGATCGCTATTCGCCAAACCGCGCGCGGGCTGAGCGGCTGGAGCAGCCGGGCGAGTCGCGTTAATAGCTGACCAGAGAGAAGTGCGCCTCCAAAGATCCAGCAGCCCGCCGCAAGAAACCCGCCGAGTGCCATCTTCGATCCGCCTGCCAGTTGCGAGGGCGGTATAAGTAGTGCCAAGCCACCAAGCACCAACAAACTTAAGCCAATCCGGGGTCGACGTAGCCATGCGAAGCCCGGCGACCAATCGCCACGCGCCAGGATTTGTGCCGGCGGTGTTTGCATCGCATCGCGCGCCGGTAGCCATCCTGCCAACAAACTGAAACACATGCCCAGCGATAGCCCGATCCAGCAATCTTGAGCGCTCAGTTGGATCGCTTGGGTCGAGGTCGCGAAATACAGCGCATTGACTGTGTCGGCGAGCAGGTGCACCGCGCCCCATGCGAGCAAGTAACCGACGGCCAAGCCACCGATTGACCCGAGTAAACCGATCAGGCTGGCCTCGAGTAAATTCAGGGCAAACAGCACACGAGCACTTAGCCCGAGGCTCTTCAATGTGGCCATCTCGTGCCTGCGGCGAACGACCGCAGCATCGAGTGCTTGTAAAATTAAATACGCCGCCACTAACATCGCGATCAGCGATAAGATCACCAAGTTCAGGCGAAAAGCTTCGGTCATGCTGGCACGCTTCGCGGCTTGCTCAGCAGTGGCTTCTAATCGATACCCGTCTGGCAATTGTGCCTGAATGCGCGCCTCAATTGCGGCCAAAAAGTTTCGGTCCGCACGCTGATTCGTGTCTGCCACGACCACTTCAATGCGGTTCAATTCGGCCGGACGCTTTGCCCAGCGTTGCACCGAAGGCAAATCTGCGATCATGAGATCTTCCGGTAAATTATCTGCGGGGCTACCTAGGATGCCCGCCACTGTGATTGTGCGCAGCAGTCCGCCGAACACGATTTCAATGCTGTCGTCTTGTGCGAGTTCTGCACTGTGCGCTAAACTGTGCGTGATCCACACTTGATCGCTTGGGCCGAGTGCCGACCACCAGTCGCTGCTACCATCAGAAATATCGAAGCCGCGATCGAGGAAGTTAGGCAGATTGCCGAGCGACAGTAGATCGAGCCCGATTAGCCGTAGTTGCTGCCGCGCCGCGCCAGACTCATCCAGCAACGCGACCGACGATTCAATCACTGGCACAAAATGCCAATCCGGACTTGCCGCTACTTCTGCCAGTGACGCGAGGTCATGACTCGAAACCGGTCCCTGCGCGGAGCGAATTAAAAAGTCGCTCTGCCCCGAGACCGCTTCATTGAATAAAGAGAAATTAGCGGATGCCGCGCGAATGGCTTGGCGTATGCCGCTGAAGGCACCCACGCCAATCGAGACAATCGCGATGAGCACGAGGTAGTTGCCCCAGCTCGTGCGCCAGTGCCGCAGCGACAACTTGCGCAGTAACAGTAGGGCGACACGTGACTCTGTAAAAAACCGCATAATGCTACCGCTTACTTAGGCGCTTACGATGCAACCATCTTTCATGTGCACGACACGCTCACAGATGCGCGTCGCACTCGACTCGTGAGTCACCAGCAGCAGTGCAATGGAATATTGGCGCGACAAGGACTCCAGTAAATCCAGAATGCGGCCGCCACTGCTCGAATCTAAACTACCCGTCGGTTCGTCGGCTAAGATCACTTGCGGGCGATGCATAATCGCGCGGGCAATCGCTACGCGTTGACGCTCGCCACCGCTCATTGCATCCGGCTTGTGACCAGCTCGGTGGGTAAGCCCCACTGCCTCGAGCAAGGTGTGGACACGCTCGGTTCGCTCGGTGGTTGGCATACCGATTAATTGCCCTGGGAGTTCGATGTTTTCGAAGGCACTGAGGGTCGGCAATAAATGGAAGGATTGAAAAATGTAGCCGATACACTCGCGCCGATAGCGTTCCAATTCGGATTCGCTGGCATCGGACAGTGCATAGCTGCCGACTCGAATGGTTCCGGCATCGACTGGTTCGATTCCCGAGAGGCAGTTGAGCAGCGTCGATTTACCACTGCCGCTCGGCCCCATCAGTGCGACGCGCTCGCCGGCGGCAATTGTGAGGTCGACGCCATGCAGCACCTCAACGGTGCCATAGGCTTTGCGCACATCCGAGACTTCAAGCACGGGCTGAGCAGTTGCCGGTGTGGTGCTTGTCGCGGGGCTCTCTAAATTTGAATTCATGTTAGTTAAATTAAAACGCAGTGGGAGCGTAAAGCTTACGACTTAAAAAGTTAAAGTCGCCATTCCGCGTATTAGAATTCCAATGTGCAGTGTCTGGGGAGCTTGTGCCTTTTAACGGTCGAGCGGATTGAACCATTTGACTTTTGGGAAACGTGCGAAGTCGGCATCGGCGCTGTGAACCGTTGCATTGAGTCGCAACGCGGCTGCGGCTATTTGTGCATCGCTAACGAGGTTGGCGGCTGTGCCAGCTGCGGTGAGTAGCGCTTCGCTTGTGACGAGGTCTTCTAGTTCGGCATCAATCAAACTGACGGCGGGGAAGTCCAGCCAGTTGTGTAGATAGGCAAATGCTTCTTGTGTGGTGAGTGGTTGTGCGAAGACGTGACGATTGGTGGATAGCCTCACAAAAGCAAAGACGACGCCAGTGTAGAGTCCGATGGCAGCGTCGCTTTCGATTAAGTCCTGCCACCATTTTAGAGATTTACTGTGGTCAATGCTGTCAGTGTTGACGGCATATAACAGTAGATTGGCGTCTGGTAGGATCATTTGCTTGTGCCTTTGTAGGTTGCAGGATTCTCAGCGGCGAGGAATGCATCCGCCTCTAACTCATCCGCGAAATCGCTTAAACGGCGTGGATCGACGCCAACTGTCAGTCCCATTGCTCGGGGGGGCAGTAGTTCTCTTTTTGTGTCTGCTGGTTTGAGCGATTCGCGGAGCGCATCGTTGAGGACGCGTTTGAAGCTCTTGCGTCGTTTCTGGCAGGCATTGCGGATGTATTGTTCGACATCTGCATCTAATGTGACGGTCGTTCGCATAAAAGCATCAAAGCATCAAAATTGAATGCAGTCAAGATGAGACATGTGATTTGGGTGGCCATTTTCGCAGTAGATAGCGGTTGCCATCGCAGAATTCTGATTACTCTGTGATGGCTATGCCTACCTTTACCGCGATTGATTTTGAAACGGCGCAGCCTGCGCGCTCCAGTATTTGCCAGATCGGACTCGTCCGCGTTGAGCAGGGTCAAGTCGTTGAGCAACTGAGCCTCTTGGTGCAACCGCCGGAGAATACCTACAGTTATTGGAACACTAATGTGCATGGGCTCACCGAGGACGATACCATGAATGCGCCGTTCTTCGATGCGGTCTGGCCACAGATTCGTGGCTATATTGAAGGTCGCACTCTGGTGGCGCACAATGGTGCGTTTGATTTCTCCTGCCTGCGCAAGACGTTGGATTTCTACGGCATGGCTGAGCCGAGCTACGAGCCGCAGTGCACCTACAAAATTTACAAAAAGAAGCTCAATGTGCTCTGTGATGAACATGCGATTCCGCTGAACCATCATGATGCGCTGTCCGACGCACGTGCGTGCGCGGAATTGTACTTGCGGCATTTGCGAGGCTAAGGCACGTTTTTTAGCTATGGGATCAACTTATTCTCGCTTACTAAATGGCGCTGGCTGCTGGCTTGCCTTGATTTTCGCTTCATGTGCTTTGAGCGCTGCGCCGTACCCAAAGGCCTTTATTGACGGCGAGGGGCCTGGCTGGAAGGCATGGGGCGCCGCTGATTTTGCCAATGTAAATTGTGACGAGGATACGTGGAGCTGGGAAGGCGGCGTGGCACATTGCACGGGGGAGCCTATCGGGGTAATTCGTTCGGTTGAGCCGTTGACGAACTTCGAGCTCGTGGTGACGTGGCGGCATCTGCGTAGTGCGGGTAATTCAGGTGTATTCCTTTGGGCCTCTCCTGAGTCGATTGCTCGATTAGAGGCGGGTGAGGGGAAATTGCCGGACGGTATTGAGGTGCAGGTTTTGGATTTGGGCTATTCGGAGCGTTACGAGAAGAAGCACAAGAAGAAGTCTGACTGGTTTACTTCGCACGGGGATGTCTTTCCGACAGGGCCAGCGACGATGACGCCATTCCCTCCCGTTGCTCCCAATGGTAAGCGGAGTTTTCCGTCGAAAGAGTTAACCAAAGGCGTCGGCGAATGGAACCACTATTATGTGCGAGCCATCAACGGCGAGGTGCGCCTCTGGGTGAATGGTGAGGAAGTTTCGGGCGGCACGGACTGTAATCCAGCCACGGGTTACTTGTGCCTAGAGTCCGAAGGCTCGCCAGTCGAATTTAAGAATTTGCGTGTGCGCGTGCTGCCCTAAGGCCGCAAGCGTGCGTGAGCCAACGTTCATCGCTAGATCAAGCCATCGCGTTTGAGCAGTGCATCTGGATCGGGGGCGCGGCCCATGAAGTTTTTAAACAGCTGTGCGGGATCTTCGGAGTTGCCCTTGGCGAGGATTTCGTTGCGAAAGGCCCGGCCAGTTGCGGCGTTGAGGATGCCTTCTTTTTGGAAGCGGGTGAAGGCGTCAGCGTCGAGCACTTCGGCCCACTTGTAACTGTAGTAACCGGCGGCGTAGCCAGTCGGGCTGCTGAAGAGGTGGCTAAAGTTGAAGACGTTCGATTTAGGCTCGGTCTTGTAGTCGGCGTTGTAGCCGGCGAGTTGCTTTTTGATGAACGCATCGATGTCCGTCATGTTGGACTCAGGCCAATTGATGTGCAGCTCCAGGTCCATCTTGCCGAACGAGAGTTGGCGGGCATTGCCGCTGGCTTTCATGTAGTTGCGCGCGGCCAGCATTTTGTCGAATAGGTCTTGCGGGATGGGCTCGCCAGTTTCGTGGTGACGCGCAAACAGGTCGAGGCTTTCGCGATCCCAGCACCAGTTTTCCAGAATCTGTGAGGGCAGTTCGACAAAGTCCCAAGGCACGTTGACGCCATTGAGGGTTTTGACTTCGACTTCGCCGCAAAGGTGATGCAGCAGGTGGCCAAATTCGTGGAAGATCGTTTCGACTTCGCGATGGTTGAGTAGCGCGGGTTGGTCGCCAACAGATGGGGTGAGGTTGCCGCAGATGAGGCCGAGGTGTGGTGTGCGTGGGCCGATTGAGGCGTCGCGGTTGCCGGTCAGCAGGTAGTTCATCCATGCGCCGCCGCGTTTCGGCTCGCGTGGGTGCCAGTCGGCGTAGAAGGAGCCAAGTTGTTCGTCGGATTCGGCATCGAACAGGTCGTAGAATTTGACTTCTTCATGCCAGACCTCGGGGCGGGAAGAGGCTTGAGAGCTGAGACTTGAGGTCTGAGGTTCTGATGGCTTAGGTTCGGCGGACGACGCGGAGGCCGTCCCTCCCGAGATGAATGCCGCTTCGCGCTCTTCGATGCGGAGGCCGAAGATCTGTTGAGCGATGTCGAACATCCCGGAGATCACCCGGTCGATCGGGAAATAGGGGCGCAGGGCTTCTTCGTCGAAGTCGTAGTTGGCTTGGCGTTGCTTCTCGGCCCAGTAGCCGACCTCCCATGGTTCGAGCAGGTCGCGTGGTTGATTTGTGCTATCGGCTTTGAATTGGCGCAGCGCATTGACCTCATCGACGAATTGAGCTTGCACCTTGTCGAAAATGGCTTCGCCGAATTTGAGTGCGGCATTGCCAGAGGCAGCCATACGGCGCGCGGTGACGTGATCGGCGAAGTTTGCTTGGCCGACGAGTTGGGCAAATTCGTAGCGTAGGTCAAGGATCTCGCGGACGAGTTCTTGATTGTTGTACTCTTTGCCGCGCCCGATTGCAGCGTAGGCTAGCCAAAGCTCTTGGCGCAGAGAATCGCTGTCGGCGTAGGTGAGGACCGGGATGAGTGAGGGAGCCTGCAGGGTGAAGCGCCATGCGCTATCGTGGCCCTTTTCAGCGGCGTTTTGTTTCGCAGCGGCGATGGCGGACGCTGGTAGGCCGGCGAGTTCGGCTTCGTCGGTGATGATCTTTTCCCACGCGTTGGTCGCGTCGAGGCTATGCTCGGAATACTTCTGGGTGATCTCGGCGAGACGTTTTTGCACTTCAGCGGCACGCGCTTTTTTCTTGGGCGGCAAGTCAGCACCTTGTTCGCGGAAGTCGGCGAGTGTTTCGTGAACGTAGCGTTGCTTGGTGGCAGAGAGTTGATCGGTGGCGGTGCTTTCGCCAAAGGCTTTGAGTGTTTTCCAAAGCGGCTCATTGAGTGGTATCCCGGAGAAGAACCCAGTCACTTTGGGTAGTATTGCGTTATGGGCGTCGCGCAACTCGGGGCTGTTGTTGACCGAGTCGAGATGGCTAACCAAGCCCCAGGCGTGGTTGAGGGTTTCAAGGCCAGCGTCGAGCGCGGCAATGGTGTTTTCGTAGGTCAATGTCTCGGCAGCATCGGTACTACGGGCGGCAACGCGATCGACTACTGCTTGCGCATCGACCAATGCTTTGCTGATGTCCGCCTCGATGTGGTCGGGAGTGAGGGTGGACCAGCGAACGTGAAAGTCTGTTTGTAGAAATGGATTTTGCATAAGTAGGAAAGTAGGGAAGAAAGTGAAATGGATAGTTGCTGATCGAAGCAACTACGGATGCTGGTTTTATAAAATGGAATGGTTAAAATCCTTTGCGCAGGTGAATGAGTTGGGCATGATACTACGCTATGATACAACAAAAAGCGATTTGTCATCACGAGTTTGGGCAGCCTCTAGACGTGCTGCGACTGGAGAATGTACAGCAGGCGGAGCCGCAAATAGGAGAAGTGCGGGTGCGGCTCTTGGCTGCTACGATTAACCCGTCGGACTATGGTATGATTGGTGGTAGCTATGGTCGTTTGCGTGAATTGCCAGCAGTCGCTGGCCGCGAGGGTGTCGGCGTGGTCGAAGCGATTGGGCGTGGTGTGACTCGTGTCGGCGTTGGTGCTCGTGTGCGTTTCCCTGAGGCTGGCGCTTGGCAGGAGACCGCTTGTATGGCGGCAGCCGATGTGCTACTAGTGCCGGCTGATGTGCCAGTCGACCAAGCGGCTTTTTCATTTATTAATCCGCCGACTGCGTATTGCTTATTGCAGAAAATGGTCGATTTGGCGCCAGGTAGCTGGGTGCTGCAAAATGCGGGCAACTCGACGGTGGGGCTTGCAGTTATTCAGATGGCGAAAGTGCTGGGCTTTAAGACGATCAGTCAGGTGCGACGCGAGGAATTGATTGCGCCACTCAAAGCGCTAGGTGCGGACCATGTGGTGATCGAGGGCAGTGGTTGGGCTAAGCAGGTCAATGAGTTGACTGGTGGCGAGCCGATCCAATTGGCGCTCAACTCAATCGGCGGCGCGAGCGCGAGTGATCAGATTAAGGCACTCGGCGAAGGGGGCACACAAGTGACTTTCGGTGCGATGGTAGCCGACCTCGTGCGTTTCCCAACGCGGTTCTTGATTTTTAATGATGTGCGTTTGGTGGGTTTTTGGTGGGACCAATGGAGCCAAAAGGCCGGAGCTCAAGGGCTGAATCAAGTCATGAGTGCGGTCTATGCTATGATGCGCGACGGCTCACTGAAGTTACCCGTCGAGGCGACGTATTCGTTCGCCGAATACGAGGCGGCGGTTAAACATGATCAGCAGCCACGTTTGGGCAAAATTTTGCTCAAGCCGTAAAATAAGTGGTAAGGTGGAAAAGGTTGCCACGTGGCGTTGTCGCTTGCGGCGGCCAAAAGCCAAGGAAGTCGTTCAAATTGGCCTGCGCTAGCGCAGACGCAACGGAGTTCAGAGTCTTAGAAGATTATTGTGACAACTTTCGCAATCACACCCAGATTGGTGTCAGTTGCTTGTTGCAGGGTGGCGCATCACTGCTAAACGTCTTTGCATCATGTTACTGTCTCGATTTGCTCTAGTCGCATCTTTATTCGCCTTAATTGCGCTCTGCGCGTGTGCTCCGAATGGCCTCGAAGTCGTCGGCGAGACTGACGAGAAGCAGTATCAATTGGCCAAGGATTATCAAGGCCAGGGACGCACAGAAGAGGCGCTGAGTGCCTTTTTACGGGTGATCGATGCACGCCGTGATGCGCCCGAGTCTCACTTCGAGGCGGGGTATATCTACTTGAATTCAATGAAGGATCCGGTGAAGGCGATTTATCATTTTGATCGTTATTTGCAGTTTAAGCCCCAGTCGCCGCAAGCGACGCAGGTGCGCCAATTGATCGAGACCGCGCAGAAGGAGTTCGCGCGGCAATTGCCGGCGCATCCGTACCAAGGGGAGCTCGACCGGATTGATCTAATGGAGTTGGTGAAAAGTTTGAAGTTGGAGAATGATAGTTTAACGCGCGATTTGGCGGCTGCGCAGCAACGTGTGCAACAGTTGCAGAATGTGGTGGGTGGCGCGCGACGTGTGCCGGCCGCGCAGGCCACCGTGGCAGGGCAACGATCTCGGGCGTCTTCGCAAGTACAGGCGGCTACGCCAACTCCGGACCCAGCGAGCGCGCCGCGCAGCTATACGGTCAAATCGGGCGATTCGCTCAGCAGTATCAGTCGCGCAGTGTATGGCACGCCGTCGCGCTGGATTGACATTTATCAAGCGAACCGCGATCGTCTCTCGAGTGAGAATGCGTTGAAGGTCGGTCAAGATCTACGGATTCCGTAATGGGTGCTTTGACGAGCGGGCGATGTGACTTCTAGTATTTAAGCGATGGAAACCTGTTACTTTGATTATAATGCGACTGCACCGCTGCGGCCGGAGGCAAAGGCTGCGTGGCTGACGGCGGCAGATGACTTGTGGCTCAATCCGTCTAGTCCGTATCGTGCTGCGGCCCGAGTGCATGCGCATTTGGCAGAGGCGCGTGCGGTGGTTGCGGGCTTATTTGCAGTCGCCGCTGAGCGAGTCGTGTTTAACTCCGGCGCGACAGAGGCGAATAATGCGATCTTCGCGCATTGGGCGGCGACGTTGCCTGCGGATGCGCGCATTGGCGTGAGCCCCACCGAGCACCCGAGCGTGCTGGCAGCGGCGCAGCATTTTTTCGCTGGGCGCGTGATTTGGCTGGCGCTGGATGGCAGTGGTGCGGTCGATGTAGCAGCACTGCAGGCCCTGTTGAGCGAACGGCAGATCGCTGCAATCTCCGTGATGGCGGCAAATAATGAGACAGGTGTATTAAACGACTGGGCTGCAATTGCGACAGAATGTCGCGCTCAAGCAGTGCCGTATCATTGCGATGCGTCGCAATGGATCGGCAAGTTACCGCTCGATCGTTTGCAAACCTGTGATTTTCTGACCGGCGCAGCGCATAAGTTTGGTGGCCCTAAGGGCGTTGGGCTATGTCTACTACCAGCGGGGAATTCGGGATTCATGTCACTGCATGGTGGCGCTCAGGAGTTTGGCCATCGTGCCGGCACTGAGGATGTCGCGAGTGTCTTGGCTATGGTGGCGGCTCTGCGGGAGGTCGAGCGCGGTTCTGCGCAGGGGCGGGATGCGTTTCTTGTCGAACTCGGCCACGTGTTGCCGGCGGTCGAGGTGATTGGGTTTGCGGCGCAGCGCTTGTGGAATACGGCGTTGTTAATCATGCCAGAGTTTGCGAGCGTGCGCTGGATCCGTGCGCTAGAAAAGCGCGGCTTTTTAGTCTCAGCGGGTTCGGCTTGTTCGACCGGCAAGCAGGGGCCTTCGCCAGTGTTGGCTGCGATGGGTGTGCAGGCAGATGCAATGCAGCGTGTACTGCGCGTGAGCTCTGGTTGGGCGACGAGTGCGGCGGATTGGCTCGCGTTGGCGGCAGCCATGGCTGACTGCCGTGCGGAGCTTAGTTCCGAGGCGGACGATTCGACTTCGACCATCATTTCTATTTAACCCGGTCTGGCACTTATGCGTTTCCTCAATCTCCGCGTGCAGGACTTTCGTAATATTGAGTTTGCGGAGCTGGATCTGAGCGCTGGCCGCACGTTTCTGCTTGGCGCAAATGGGCAAGGGAAGTCGAATCTGTTGGAAGCGCTGGGGCTCGTCACGGCGCTGCGCTCGTTTCGTACACAGAGTATGTCGGCGTTGCCGCGGCAGGGCAGTGGTGCCTTTACTGCAGTTTATGCGATTGAGCATGATAGCGAAGGGCGGACCGAGCTAGAGGTGCAGTCTGGCAAGTCGGGGCGGCGCGTGACGATTGACGATGAGCGAGTGTCACGACTAGGTGACTTCATTGGCCGCTTCCCGGTGGTGTCGCTGAGCTCGGCGGATTTAATGTTGCTGCGCGGCTCGCCGGCAGAGCGCCGCCGCTTTGTAGATCTGACGCTGTCTGCGATTGACCCCGAGTATTACCATGCGCTGCGTAATTATCATCGTGGCGTCGCGGAGCGAAACCGCCTACTGAAAAAAGGTGGAAGTGCGGCGGAGATGTCGGCCTTTGAGGCGGAGATTGCGCCACATGCGGTGGCTGTGGCGAGTAAGCGCCATGACGGGGTGCAACGCTTACGCCAAGTGTTGGTCTCGGTATATGCCGATATTGCGGAGGCCGATGAAGGCCCGGAATTGGAGTTTAAAGTCAACGCTGCTTGTGAGGATGTCGAATCGGTTAGTCGCATGCTGCACGATGGTCGCAAGCGCGATACGATTATGGGCTCGACGCAGAAGGGGCCGCATCGTGATGATTTTCACCTAGCATTGAGTGTTGGCGGGGCAAAGGAGTATGCATCCGATGGCCAGCAGCGCGGATTGTGCGTGGCCTTGCGGATTGCGCAGGCACGGATCTTTCAACAGAGCCTTGGGGTGGCGCCGGTATTGCTGGCGGACGATGTGTTGGGCGAGCTCGACCCACATCGTAGGGCGGGTTTTTGGCGAGCCTGTCCTCCCGAGCTACAGATCATCGCAACTGGGACAGAGTTGCCGGAGGCGAACTCAGACTGGGCGATTTGGCAAGTGGCGCAGGGGCGATTTACTCGTCAGGCGTGAGGCCACTAGTCAGTGCGTATCTCTAAATGCTTCGGATCCGGAGAGATTTAATTGGTGGCGTGCGAAATATTCGGTGCTTTCGGGTCAACCTCGCTTGGTTTAACGGCTTGGCGTTGGAGGCACTGGCAGTTTGAGCTCTTCGACCACGGTTAATTTGCCCCGCGGGTCGCAATTGGCACGCAGGCCGATAAAGCTTTGGTGGTACTGGTCAAAGTAGGGCCAGATTAAGGTATGGTCGGTCTCGGGAATCTTAAGTTGATCAATCACTTCGCGGCTGAAGAACTCGAAATGCCCTTCATCGATCGCGCAAGGGAGGTGGTTGGTCGGGATGCGGCACTCGAATAGAAACATCAGCCAGTGGCTGGCGCCTTCGTAGCTCTTTTCTGAGACATAGCCGAAGCAGTGCAGATCCTGATCAGATAATTCCAGGCCCACTTCTTCGTGGGCTTCGCGACGGGCGCATTCGTAGGGCGATTCACCAACGGCCATGTCGAGCTTGCCGCCGATCGGACTCCAGCAGCCTTTATTCGGGGCCTTTAGGCGTTGGATCAGCAAGTGTTCGCCTGCCGCATTGCGGATAAAAATAAGCGCGCTAATTTTGAAGGGAAGAGGCGTTGGCATCGCTCATTACGTTTGATAAGGTGCGCTGTGGCGCAAGTGAATTCGCTTTAAATTTTTTGACAAATATAAATGTGCAGTCTCGTTGCATTTCCATTATTTGAACGGCTGTAAATACAGCTCGCGAAAAACACTTATTTTTTAAAAGAGAAAATGATTGCTTCGGATTCGATCACTAGCATAACGACTACTTCTTTTAAGCCTACTTTTGTATGGCGTTTCAGTTTATCCCCTCGCTGCATTGTCCAAATTCTTCCCCTCCACCGCCTGAGTCAGCTATTAAAATAAGTCTTATAATTTTTTATTCATGAGTGTTTCTAAACGTTTAATCATTAACTGCGGTGCCAGCCGAGTCACCGCTGCGGTGATTTCTTCGCACGGTGGGAGTCTTCAGATCGACAAGTTGGTGACGGAAGATCTCCAATACGATTTCTCAAATGAAGAAGCGATCCTGCCAAGTGTTGGCGCAGCGCTGAAGGTGTTGGCGCAGACTCACAAGCTTTCTGGTAAGGCGACGCTGATCATCCCCGGCAATCAAGTGCTAACCAAGACGATTCGCATCCCGCACATTGAAGAGGCTAAGCGCGCGCAGATCATCGCCTTTGAAGCCCAGCAAAATATCCCTTATCCACTCCATGAAGTGGTCTGGGATAGTCAAGTAGTCGGTGATGATGGTGTGGAGACTGAAGTGTTGTTCATTGCGGCGAAGTCAAACTTGGTGGATGAGTTTTGTGGTTATGTGTCTGCGGCGGGGTTCACGGCGGAGAGTATTAGTGCTGCGACGGTGCTGGATTATAATACGCTCCAATTCGCCTACCCTGAGTTGGATGACGATGTGCTGTTGATTAACATCGGTGCGCGTTCGACCAATCTACTGTTCCGCAATCCAGAGGGGTTCTTTGTGCGAAATATTCAGTTGGGCGGTAACTCACTCACGCAGAATATAGCCGACAGCCTCGGCAAGCCGTTCCTTCAAGCGGAGGCGGTGAAGCATAAGTTCTTTGCTGAGAAGAACGACTATTCTGAGGACGATTCAGGTGCGAAGTTGCTGACTTCCTGCTCCGAGTCTTTCATGCGCCGTATGAGCCAAGAGATCACGCGATCAATCGTGAACTATCGCCGCCAGAAGGGTGGCGCCGCGCCGAAGCGTATTTTATTGACCGGTCGAGGTTCATTGTTGCAGGGCTTAGCCGAGCAATTATCGACCGCTCAAAAAGTGCCGGTCGAGTTTTTTGATCCATTGCAGAATGTCACCTTAGAAGGCTCGATTGATACCGATGTCGATGTGCTGCGTATGCAGACCAGTGAGATCATTGGGGAAGCCTGCCGCGGGATGATTCCAGACGCCGCGGGAGTCAATTTATTGCCAGAGAGCATTCAAAGCGCGATCGCTTTTGCTCGGAAAAAACCTTTCGTTTTGATTGCGGCGGCCTGCCTCGCGTTGGTGCCGCTGCCTGCCTGGGTCGCTATTAAGAGTGCGCATGCGGTCACTTCGGAACAAGTCCGGGTGATCCAAGCGGGCCTACAACCGCTACAGTCGAGTCAGGCGCAGATCCGCGACTCTCAAGCGCAAGCCGAAGTGGCTAGCCAAGCGATCCAACGCGTCGAGGGCTTGGTCAATTCTAAATCAAACTGGATTCAGTTCTTTGCCGAGTTGCAGGAGAGTCTTCACCTCGCCGAAGATGTTTGGCTGGATAAGCTCAATATTGTACGTGAGCAGTCTGCGGATGGGAAGTCCTCGTATGAAGTGCTTGTCGAAGGGCAGTTGCTCGTGCGTGAGGCTGTCAATGGCGCGAATAATGCGGCTGAAGACCTATTGTCCGATCAGCTGAAGAGCTTATTTACCAGTCTTGAAGATTCTGAGTTTATCGTGTCGTCGCATTCACCAGTTATTACTTGGACCAAATTACAAGAAGGTCTCAATGTTCTCCCTTTCAGTATCAATTTGGTCGTGGATCCGGCTAAACCATTATAATTCCTATGGGTTTATTTAAGAAAAATCCTGCCTTCTGTGTCTTCTGTGTGGTTGCTGTGCTCGTATTTGCGGCCGGCGCTACGCTGGTGGTGATGGAATCCGGCAAGCTCTCAAAGTCGAAGCAACAAGTTGCGAGTGCAGATAGCCAAATAAATGGCTTACTGCAGGCGAACCCGGCTCCGACTCCTGCAAATGTGCAAGCGGCCCAACAAAATGCTGCAGCGCTGAGCGCTAAATTGCTAAGCATTCGCGAGAATTTACAGCGTGGCTCACGCTTAACGATTTCGAATGACGGCACGCGAGTCATGTCTGGCTTACAGAAGTATATATCCAATTATCGCAGGCAAGTCGCGTCGCATAAGAATGCGGCGGAGGTCGCAGCGCCGATTCAGATTCCGGCTGATTTCGCGTTCGGTTTTGAGAAATATCTTAAAACGACGAATATTTCAGAAGATTCGAACATTGTGCCTCAGTTGGATAAGCAGCGCCAAGTGCTGAGCTACATCCTGAATCAACTGATTGCAGCCGACCCCGCTGGTATACAAGCGGTGGAGCGTGAAATTCTCGGCGAACCTGCCGCGAAAGCAAGCGGCTTTGAAATCAATCCAGCGATCTCAGCGCGTGTGCCAGGTACGATTGATACGCTCGCCTTTCGTGTGACGTTTACTGGCTATACCCCGACTCTGCGTAAGTTCCTTAACAATCTAGCGCAGTTTGATCTGCCGATCGTGGTGCGCAGTGTCACGGTGGATCGTCCAGCGACCAATGCCAAGACTGCCAATGCCAAGAAACCTAAGGCGAGTAACATCGACGACATTTTCGGTGCCTTCGCTGGGTCCTCTAGCCCGGTCGAGGCTGCGCCGGATGCTAATCAAATACCTGTGATCTCCGAGACAGAATCCAGCTTTACCGTGACTCTTGAATTTATCGAAATCATCCTGCCCTCTAATTCTGAGGAGAACCCTGCTTAATCTCACATGAATAAAATATACGATAAACTGCTACTCGCAGTCGCTGTATTAGCACTCCTCGCGAGTGTTGGGTTCTATGTGCTGAAATCGGGAGAGCTGCCTACGGCTGCGCTGCAACTTGGTCAGCCGAGCGATAATCCGTATCAAAGCATCCCAGTTCCAGTTTCCTCGTCAGTCACGGCCACGTGGCCGAATGCTGAAGAGACCAGCCAGCAGCCTTCGGATGAGCTCTACGATGTGTTTACACCGCCAAAGATTTGGGTCAATGCGGACGGATCTTTTGGCTTCAAGTCGCCCATCGATAAGACCCTGCCAAAGCCACCATTCGGCATCTATCTGGCAAAAATCGAGCGTGATCCGTATCGCATTCAGATCGAAGGCTACATCGAAGAAGACCTGAAGGATGCTTCCAAGAGCTTGGTGCTTCTGTTCGACGAAGAGCAGCAGCAGCAGGTGCGTGCCCGCATCGGCGATCAGAACGCGAAGTCCGAGTTTACACTCGTAGACTTTACTATCGAGCGAGTTAAAGACCAGGACGGCAACATCTCCAAGAACGTAAATGTGACCCTACTGGATCAACGCTCAGGTGAAGAAGTGACCCTCAAGCACGGTGAGCGGCTCTACAATGATAGCACCACGATTATTCTACGTTCAAACGAAGATGCTTCGGTTGAAATTGTGCTCGACGAAGCGGCCCAAGCCTTCGAAACGGCTGCTGGCAAATACCTGCTACAGGAAATAAACCTTGAAGAATCAAGTGTCACAGTAAAGAAACTAGCCAATCAAGAGCTCGAACTAGATTCTGAGACGGAGCAACTTTTCCTGACCACCTCAAACGAACCAGAAACCCTCACCGCAGCAGACCCTGAACCCAAATCCGACCAATCGTTCGATTTTGATTTCTAAGACTTAATAAAATTTAACAAATAGTCACTATGTTACCTCTATTTATGAAAATATCTCTCGCAGCACGAAAGCGCACATCAGCCATCTTGATGGCTGTCGCACTTGCAACCTTCACCAGCGTTGGGCCACAAGTGGCCGAGGCACAAACCGCACCTGAGAAGATTCAGCTGATGGCCTCCGCGCTGCGCGCTCGTGATTCTGGCGACCTCATTCTTGCCAAGGAGAAAGCAGAAGAGCTGATCAAAATCGCGCCAGACGATGGCAACGTGCAACGTCTACTCGCTTCGATCAACAAGGACCTCGATCGTCGGGCAGGGAGTGGCGTGGTATTTGGCCAAGCCGCAGATGCGTCCATCGACGCGGTAATGACTGCTCAGGCTGCGACGGCTCAGACTACGACTGCTCAGTCTGCGACAGCTAAAATTCAGCGTGCACCTGTTGCTAGCCAACGCCGACTCGCACCTGTTGCTGAGCGTGCACCTGCTGCTGAGCCCAAGGCGGCTGCTACCTCGGCCGCAGATTCAATCGTCGCTGCCGCGGCTGCCGATCAGGATGCCAAGATTGCCGCCGCTAAAAATGCGATCGATGAAGCAGAGCAACTTGCAGGGCTCGGTGCTTATGCGGATGCCGCTGGATTGCTCAATGCTGCGAGTGGCAGCCTCACGCTGAACACCTCGACTGCAGACGTGCTCGACGATCTCGAAGACGCCAAGGCAGCGATCTTATTAACAGAAGCCAAGGCGCTGGCCGCAACTGGCGATGCTAAAGGTGCAGAGGCACTGCTCGAAGAGTATCGTGCAGCCGGTGGCCGCGCTCGGGCAGCCAAGTCGTTGGCAGCTGATTTGGATGAACAGATTTCTAATCCATACGACCTGTCGATTCAAGGCATCAGCCCTGAATACGTGGCGCAAAGCGAAGTTATCCGTGATCTATTGACTGTTGGTCGCGCTCAATATTTGAACGGCGACTACGACGGTGCCGCTGCAACTTTTAAAGAAGTCGAGGCGCGTGATGCGAATAACTCGGAAGCAAAACTGTTCCAGACTCGTATTGCCGAGATTCTCGGCGGGATCCATGCCCAAAACCAATACAAGACCCGTCAGCAAATGTTGACCGAGGTCGATCAGAGTTGGGAACGCCCCAAGGTCTTCGACATCAATAAAAACACCACCGCACAAGTTGAGAATACCAGTGGCATTTTACAAAAGATGAAGAGTATCGTTATCCCGCAGGTGAATTTTGCCGGGATGGAATTGACGCGCGTGATCGATACACTTTCCGAGCTTTCGGTTGAATATGACCCAGAGCAAGTCGGAGTGAATATCGTGCCGCTGTTTGATGCCAATCAAAGCAATCCCCGCGTGAACATCAGCCTGCGCAACTTAAACTTGGACCGCATCCTAGAGTTCGTCACCCAGCAAGTGAACTTCGCCTACACCATCGGTTCCGACGCGGTGACAGTCGATGCGAGTGATGCCACTGGTGGCGAGTCCTCGAATATCACCGAATTTTTCCCGATCTCGCGTGCAACCATGATTCGTTTAACTGGCTTCCGTGATGGTGGCGGCTCGTCCGGTGGTGGCCCAGTCGACCCATTCGCAGCGCCCTCCAGTGGTGGTTCCAGCGCGCCTTCGCAAAACGACGAAGTTCAGGCATTGCAATCGTTCTTCCAAAGCGCGGGAGTTAACTTCGATGTGCCAGGTGCGGGCCTCGCGTTTGATGGCGAGCAACTCATCGTGACCCAGACTAGCCGCAACCTTGAGCGCATGCGCGTCATCCTGCGTAACTATAACGAAGTGAAGCAGGTTGAAATCGAATCCAAGTTCCTTGAAGTTCAACAGGGCGATCTCGAAGAGCTCGGCTTCGACTGGACGGTGAATGACGGCGCCTATGATCTTTTCGATAACACCGGCGGGCCTATTCTCGACAATAATGGTCAGCAGGCTCAGGCCTATAATCGCACTGGCCAATCGCAGAATCGCAATTTAAGCAGCGCGTTTACATCTGGGCTCGCAGCATCGGCAGTGAGGATTAACGGTGACATCGCGGCGGTGAATGCAGCGCCTAGCCTTACCTCAGTGATTGACTTAGCAACCCGCGCTACAGATACCTTCACCGCAACTGGCTGGTCCGTGGCAGGTGCAGATGTCGAGCTCGCGATCAGAGCGCTGTCTCGCAAGACCGGCAGCGATTTGATGAGTGCGCCGAAAGTCACCGTGCTCTCCGGCAAGCGTGCCACCATAACCGTGGCGCAAGAGTTGCGTTACCCTGAAAGCTATGGCGACATCGAGTCGACCGTGTCGTCGAGTGGTGGTAGCAGCTCTCTCACTGGCAGCACTAAGGGCAGTGCGATCTCGATTACCGCGGGTACCCCGCAGGATTTCGTGACGCGTAACGTCGGGGTTGAAATGACCGTCACTCCAAACGTTGAGAACGATGATACCATCAGCCTTATCCTAGAGCCACGTGTCACAGAGTTTGAAGGCTTTGTCGAGTACGGTGGTCCCAGTGTTGCCCTAGATGGTAGTGGCACGACCGTCACTGTGCCAGCTGGCTTTTATCAGCCGATCTTCTCGGTGCGTGAAATCACTACCGAGGTCACTGTCTTTGACGGTGCGACGGTCGTGATGGGTGGTTTGACTCGCGATGAAGTCAAGACCGTGAATGATAAGGTGCCAGTTTTGGGTGACATTCCGGGCCTAGGTCGTCTGTTCCGTTCCGAAGGGGAGTCGCGCCAAAAGCGCAATCTGTTGATCTTTGTCACGGCCAATCTGGTCAGCCCAGGTGGGTCACCGTCTCGCCAGAACTACCGTAACGTCAATGCCAACTCCTTGTTCCAGAATCCAACGATCATGACGCCTGCCGGCACCGTGAATCGTTCGATTGACGCAGTCGCGGAATAAGTGTAACCTCGTTATTTTACGCCATACTTAAAAAATTCGACTGCGATTTAAGAGCCATGAAAACGACGACTTACTCTGATCAATGCCTGCGACCACTTGTACTGTTGCTGGCTCTACTGGTCAGTGCGGTCAGCGCTGATGCGCAGGCTCCAGTCATCACCAGTGAGTGTGAGCTCGTCGTCGTGTTTGGACAGTCATTTAGCTACGAAATCCAAGCGGACAATGATCCGCTTGGATATTCCGTCACCAATCTGCCGTATTGGGTAAAATGTGAAGGGAATCGCTTAAGCGGCACAGCCATCAAGCTCGGCCATTACCCTTTAAAAATATACGCACTCAACTCCGCAGGAGTCAGCGATCCCCAGACCCTGGAGATTATCGTTAAAAACAAAATCCCCAAGCAAGCACGTTCCACTGAAACTGGAGAGCATCGCTAAGCCTAACCGCCAACAATTTCCTAATGAAGCCTATAGTTAAATTTTTATCAGTTCTGTCGCTATCCCTGTTTGTACTCACGGGCGCCTATGGCGTTGCGCCAGTTATTACCGGTATTACACCCGATAGCGTCGAACTTAATTCGCCCTGGCCTGCCTTTACTTCGCCCTCGCCGTATGTGCCTTACCAGATCACCACGAATACCGACGGGACCGCTGGCGCGCCGATTCTTTACAACGCGACCGGCTTGCCCGCTGGTTTGACACTCGATGCGCTGAATGGTGAGATCAGTGGAGCACCGACCGAACTGGGTACGTTCAACGTGACCCTCTCAGCGACGAATGGTTTAGATGAAACGGGAACCGCAGTCCTGGTATTGACTGTCACCGATCCTCTTCCAGTCATCACCTCAGATGCAGCGATTTCTGCGGCCGCGAGCTCGCCATTTACCTACACGATTACGGCGACGAACAACCCGACGAGCTTTTCCGTAATCGGGCTAGGGGCTCTTCACACCGAAAGTGTCGATACGACGAACCTCGCTAGCACTGGAACATTCACTTTTACTCCAAGTGTCAGCGCCGTTGGCGACAGTTTTAATCTCATAGTCACTGCAACAAATGATGCAGGTACGACTACCGAGCTACTCGTCGTTACAGTCCTGCCCGCTGTTACGGTGGCTCCTAATTTTGCGACGGTGACGTTACTTTCGCCCGTCCCGAGTGATAGCTTCACTGCAGATACTACCTCACTGACTGTTGCTGCTACTGTAACCCCAGCTGCTGGCGAAACAATCGATACGGTGTTTGTACGTTGGAACAACCCGCCTGCCAAGCCAGATGGCACGCCTCGGGCTCCGATCATTCTTGCCCAACTCACTAATACTGCCGGCGATGTTTACGAAGCAGAGGTAGACATTGGATTCGATCCCGAAAATCGCGAGATTGGAGGAGGTCTGATTGATCTCGAAGTGGTGGCTTACCAGACCAATGCCATCGGAAATGACGATTTTACATCAGGCGATGTCCAGTTTCGCGTTGAGCCGCTCTTGGCTGTGCTTTTCCCAGACGACCAACTCGTTCGCGGGTTATTTGATATCGGGGATATTTTTGCGAGTGCGCGTGTCAATACCAATGATTTTAGCAAGGTCACCGCTAGGATATCAGGCCCTGGTATTGTCTTCAGTCAAGAATTTGATACAAATAATCCGAACGGCGTGTTTAATTTCGAAGTGCCACAGCTGATTAATTTTGAAGGCACCTATTCGGTCGACGTCGTTGCGGAAGATCTTGCTGGGCGCACGACTACGATAGTAAGAGAGCTCTTCCTCACTGAGACAATTGAGTCCCCCGTTGCGCAAGTCGTTGCGCCGAGTCCGGGGTTCACCAACGAAGTGTTTACGGCTGCAATTGCCTCTTATACAGAACGATCGCGTGCAATTGTGACTGTCCAGAACGTGGGCGTGGTCGGGGTGAATGTAACCTATGGCTTAGAGCTGATTAGCGGGGGCCAAGGCTACTATCCACGTAATGCTACGGGCGCAACTATCTTGACCACTGCTACCACTGCGGTTGGCCAGTTGACTCGAGGGCTTGGCGGAGTCACTTTAGCCAATGGCCGAATCAGTGCTCTGCCAGATACTGTGACATTCTTTTATTCTGCGGATGATAATGGTGATGGCATTTTTGACGACCCTGCACCCGAGTGGGGTTCGTTCGGCAATGCGGTGATGGACGATCTGGGTGATCCTGGCGCCAACGGCAAGATTGATATCACCGCGCAATTTTTCCGCGCGCTGGGCAAGCTGAAGAGCTATAAATTGTTTGTGAATGGCGCCGATCTCACTCCCGGCAATGGAAATCTCGACCCAGTTGATGGGCTGGTGGATATTCCTGCGATCCAATTTCCCCCAGCAGGACAGGGCAGTCCTGATCCCGGTGATTATGTGGTCGTGGCGCAAGTCTTCGACGAAAATGGCCAGGTGGGCACATCTTCTCCAGTCTCATTTAAAATCGTCCCTTACGATCCTCTGGAGATTTTCATTTTCCGACAAATCCCACCTGGTGGCAGCCCGGAAGACCCCGTCATCATTGGCGGGAGCGCGACCTTCCTAGTAGAGGTGAGCCCGATCGAGTCGATTGATTTTGTCGAATTCTTCGAATCCAACTCGGGCGACAAGCTGGGCGAAGGCAGCCGGGTGCAAATCGACGGGCAGTCACTCTTCCGTTTCTCCTACGTCTTCCCGCAAGCGCGCGATTTCAAGGTCTTTGCACGGGCCAGCGGATTTGACGGACAGGAGGCCTTCTCCGCACCGGTCGATATCTCCGTTATAACTGGCGATTTCCCCGAAGTAGAGATTACCGCGCCATCATCAGGCAGCAGTGTGCCTGCTGGCGCCAATCTGGAAATCCTGGTCGCAGCGACTGATCCAGATGGTCAGATCACCACGATCGAAGTTTTCAATGGTAACGAGCCACTTGGGCCGGCCACGCCGACAGGCATTGCGGGTCAGTATCGCCTTAATCTGACGCCGAGTGTCGCAGATGCGGGCGTGCTAAACTTGATCGCTCGAGCGACCGATGATCGCGGTAATTCGACGGACTCTGATGTCGTCACGCTTGGCGTCGTCCTCGGTGCCGTGCCGCAGATCGAGATTTTGAGCCCTGCCGCAGGCGATGAGTTCTTCGTCGACCAGCCTTTTGAGATACGTGCCCGTATCACAGATGCGGATGGTACGATTGCCAGTGCGACGCTTACAGATATAGAATTCTTTACGAGAGTGGAGGGTGTCAATGGCACGATCGCAATTATTAGTGATTCCTTATCATTTCTTAACGACGTCATGTCGGAATCGTCGACTCCCGATGAGTTTGTGTTTATCGCTACAATAAATTCGCCTGACGTGGTGGGTCTGGTCATCACTGCCAGAGATAATTCTGGCAATGAGACCCAATCTGCTCCGCTCCAGTTTACGGTGACAAATGGCATTGTGCCTGATGTTGCCATCACTGCGCCACTCGCGGGAGATAGTTTTACCCGTGGGGATATTGTCGCGATTGATATCACCTCATCAGATGCGGATGGCTCCGTGGCACAAGTTGAAGTGTTTAATGGGACTGAATCGCTCGGGCTGGCGAACGTTGTTAGTACTGGCAACTACCGTTTAGATTACGCCGCTAATGCGGTCGGCACCGTCAACCTCAGCGCACGCAGCACCGACAATCTCGGTAATGTGGGGATCTCCAACATTGAGACGATTTCGATCGTCTCTGGGGATCTTCCGACGGTGACAATCGACAGTCCAAGCTCCGGCACCAGTGTTACCTCAGGCAAAAACGTAGAAATCCTCGTGACGGCGAGTGATCCAGATGGTCAGATCACCGCGGTCGAAATCTACGATGGTGCGCTGCCCATCGGCTTTGCCACACCGACTGGGAATGTGAACGAGTATCGATTTATTGTGCCAACTTTTAATCCAGAGAATCCAGATCCTGATCAACAAAGGACAATTGGAAACTTTAATCTACAAGCCCGAGCGATTGATGACCGAAGTAATGTTGGTTTCTCGGAGTTCGTCACTCTAAGTGTCGTCTTAGGGGCAGTGCCGCAGATCGAAATTCTAAGCCCTCTGCCGGGCGACTCATTTTTCATCAACCAACCTTTTGTCATACGCGCCCGCATCACGGATGCAGATGGTAGTATTACCAGTGCGACTTTTGTAGATAGGGAAATTCGCAGAGAGGCGCAGATTGATAATAATGGAATCATCAGGCTTGTTATTGTTGAGGATTCACGATCTTTTACTGGAGATGATATATTGGGGCCGACGTCGACGAATAACGTGTATCAATTTTCCGCTACTTTGGCTACGGCTGACTTAGTCGGTTTGGAAATCACCGCAACTGACGATGATGGCAATGTCACCACATCTTCGAGGGTACAGTTTACTGTGACGAATGGTATCGCGCCTGATGTTGCGATCACAGCGCCACTGACGGGAGCTAGTTATACCCGTGGGGATATTGTCGCGATTGACATCGATGCTTCAGACCAAGATGGGACGATTAGCCGAGTGGAAGTGTTTAATGGGGCTACATTGCTCGGACGAGCGGACTTTGTCAGTGCCGGCACTTACCGGTTCAATTACGCCGCTGATGCGGTCGGTAATGTAAACCTGATCGCGCGAGCAACGGATGATCTCGGTAATGTGGGGATCTCCAACATTGAGACGATCACCATCGTGTCAGGCGCTGTCCCGACGGTGGCAATCACTCTTCCAGATGGAGCTTTCTACACCGCCGGTGAAGTGATCACGATCGATGTGACTGCAGATGATGTAGATGGCTTCGTGAAATCGGTTGAAATATTTAATGGTGATGTATCGCTGGGCACCGCTTCTAAAGTCAGCGCTACGGAGTATCGCCTAAACCTGCCCACGAGCCTTACCGATGTCGGTTTATTCCAGTTAAACGCACGTGCGATCGACGATAGTGACAACGTATCGATTACGGATTACATAACGGTCTCAGTGACCACAGGCGCTGTTCCGACAGTGGTAATCACGAGTCCTGCAGATGGAACTTCCTACACCGCAGGTGATGTGATCCCGATCGATGTGACTGCAGGTGATACGGATGGAATCGTGACCTCGGTCGTCATTTACGATGGTGCGACGAGTGCTCTATTGGGGCAGGCGTATCCGACCGGCGAGGCCGGGAAGTACCAACTTAATTATTTGACTGGTCTGTCGCAAGCAGGGTTGCTGAATTTAGAAGCTCGTGCGATTGATGATAGTGGCAACGTCTCGATTTCTTCCAGTATCTCGGTCCGTATCGTCGCTGGCGCAGTGCCATTGGTCGAGATCACTTCACCAGACTCTGGATTTGGTCTACTTTTAGGTGATTTACTAGAGCTCACTATCACCGCGACGGATGTGGACGATGGCATCGCATTGGTTGAGGTGTTTAATTTGAGTACAGAGCCAGACGGTTTTCTCGGCGTCGCCTCGGCCACTAGTGTGCCAGGGGTGTACCAACTCTACCTGACACCTGAAGAGGCTGGTAGTTATCAGTTGCAAGCGCGTGCGACGGACACGGTGGGTAATTTGAATGCCTCACTTCCCGTTCAAGTATCGGTCACTAGCGGCGAGGCGCCTACGGTGGAGATAACCAATCCAGTGGATGGGGGGGCGGACGTGGTTCGCGGCAGTCTATTGCAGATCAACATGACCGCCGACGATAACGATGGAGTCGTGACACAGGTCGAGGTCTACAGTGGCAATGTCCTGCTGGGACTTGCCGAGCTTAGCGGTACCGGCAGCTATCGCTATTTCTATAGCGCAAATCAGCCAGGCGAGTTAGCCCTGAATGCACGTGCGACGGACGACCGCGGCAACGTGTCGGTTTCTGATTTCGTTACAGTCACAGTTGCCGAAGGTGACGTTCCGACGGTGGCAATCTTGAGTCCTGCAGATGAAGCTTCCTACACCGCAGGGGAAGTGATCACGATCGATGTGACTGTATTCGATATGGATGGCTTCGTGACTTCGGTGGTCATTTACGATGGTGCGACCCAGATCGGCACCGCCTCTAAAGTCAGCGCTACGGAGTATCGCCTGAACCTATCGACGAGCCTTACCGATGTCGGGTTACTCCAGTTGAACGCACGTGCGACCGACGACAGTGGTAACGTATCGATTTCGGAACTTGCGACGGTCTCAGTGATCACAGGCGCTGTTCCGACAGTGGCAATCACGAGTCCTGCAGATGAAACTTCCTACACCGCAGGTGATGTGATTCCGATCGATGTGACTGCATTCGATACGGATGGAATCGTGACCTCGGTCGCCATTTACGATGGTGCGACCGAGATCGGCACCGCCTCTAAAGTCAGCGATACGGAGTATCGCCTGAATCTATCGACGAGCCTTGCCGATGTCGGAGGGCTGTATTTGGAAGCGCGTGCGACCGACGACAGTGGCAACGTATCGATTTCGGATATCGTGCAGGTGACAGTGGTGGAACTTATCTTTGCTGTCACCTTCATTGACCCAACTGAGAACCCGCTGGTCCTGAGGAGTACGATCAGTCCGATCGAGCAAGTGTTTACCGTTGAAATCAACGCGGTGACTGCAGCCGACATTCAATCGGTGCAATGGTATTTTGCGGATGTGTTAGTTGCCGAAAGTACGATTGTTGAAGATACTTTGATCTATTCGGAGACACTAAATTTGGCGAAGAGTGGCGAACTGCGAGTTGAGGTCACCGATGAATCGGGCTTCTCTGTTGAAGCCACCATGAGCGTCATCGTCTCCATCAATATCGAAACGCCTCTGAATTCGGATGAGGCATTTGTAAGAGATGCATACGATCGACTGACGGCAAATGAGCCGACAGATATCTATGTTGCTAACGCAGTGGCTCTAATGGATGGCACGGTCGATGGGCAAGTGGCTTACTTGGAAGAGCTGTTCGGCTCCAGTGATATCGATGAGACCGAACAGGTGCTTATGGTCTATCGCACGATGACTGGAGAATGGCCGGATGCGACCGAGCTCGCAGCGGCACGTGCCGGCTTACTCGGCGGCACTGTGGCGGCAGCGGCGGGAGACGGTCGCATCGAAACGGGTGTCCCTCAGCAGACATTCGAATTCTTTTACAATGCCGGCGATACCGTGACGGTGGGTGTTACTGGCGCAGGTGAAGACCCTCTGCTTGATCCTACTCTGACGGTCAATGGCCCAAGCGGGGTAGTGATTGATTCTGATGACGATAGCGGCTTGGGCTTGAATCCATTGGTGACCTTCATTGCGCCTGAAACAGGCACATACTCAGCGATTGTCGCTGCCTTTTCAATATTCCGGGGAGGTGATTTTACTATTAGCTCGAGTGCAATAAATTTGGGAGGCTCGAACAACCCTTCGTTGCAGGCGTTGGTGATATCTTTAATTCCAGAATTTGAAGCTCGCTTTAATATGACATTCCCAATTTCGACTGTGACGCCTAGCACAGCAGCCACGGACTTGGTCAACCAGCTCTTCAAGAATAAGCATGGTGTGAATCCAAGCGCTCAGGCGACGGTACGTTTAAAAGAGTCGTTAACTGGACCAGGTTCGGGATCTTTGCCAGGCTACTCGGGTAACCTGAGTATCTTTACCGCTGCCTTTGCTCTGGATAATTTGCGCAGTAGTGTGAAGACAGCTTACTCGCGAGTTCATTTTTACCTAATTCCAAACCAGCCGATCGATGACGTGCCCCTGGCATTAATGATTGCGACGTTCCTCATTGAAGATCCTACGGATCAAGCACTCGCGGCATACGATGGCATGACGCAAGCGCAAGCCTTTGAGAGCATCCTCACTGATCCACGTTATTATGAGCAGTTCCCTCCAACTGGTGTCGAAAGCTTTGTGAACGAGAAACTGGCTGACTTGGGGGTTTTCGATCAGTCGCTCAACGGTCCTGCTGATGATGCCGATGATGATGGTGTATCGAACCTTATGGAAATTGCGTTGGGTTCGGATCCGTCCGATCCCAGTGATACCATTGTGCCAATGGCTACAGGCATGGAAGGCACCGAGTTCGTAATTACGTTCATTCGTATTAAAGCTTCGGAAGTCCCGGGTGATTTCATCATCTCTCTGGAACGTGCAGTGACTCTGACCGAACCAATATGGGACACTGCGTCGGACACTGCGTCGGTTGCATCGACTGTCGATGTAATGCAGGATGGGGTGCCTGAAGGCTACGAACGGGTTGAGATTCGTATCGATACGATGGAGCGAGACTGCGAGTTCTTCCGACTCTCTGTCGATCTGCCGTAAATTTGTTCTGTATCGTGACTTTCAAAAACCCGCAGCTGATGCTGCGGGTTTTTTGTGCGCCTCGGCCCAGTTCTGACGACTGTTCCGCTTCACTACGTGAGCGGTCTTGTCGGCTTCGCTTCGGAGCGGCGGCGAGAGAAGTCGCATGTGTCACGTAGCCAGAATCGGCAGATTTTGCAGCGACTGGTGCATCACCCTGAACAGTCAGTGCATCTTGTGTTTGTGCCCTTGTATTCCACCGACGAACGAGTATATTCTTATTGTTATGATCGATCTCGTTAAAAAAACAATGTTGGCTGGCATAGGCCTAGCCGTCGTGACGAAGGACAAGGTTCTGGAGTCGCTCGATGAATTAGTGCAAAAAGGCCAGCTGACCAAAGAGGAAGCGGCTGCGATGTCCGATAAAATCGTGGAGGAGGGCAAGGTCGAGACCGAGAAGGCTAAGGTCGAAGCGAGTAAGCTCTTTATTGATATGCTCAACCGCGCCAATGTCGTGACCAAGAATCAGTACGATGCCCTCGCCAAACGTGTGACCGAACTTGAAGGCAAGCTGCATAAGGAGTTTCCAAATGGTGATTGACAGCAAGCTGTCGTGTGAAGGTGGGAATTACAGCTTCGCTGTAGTATGAAGGTGCGAAAGTATGAAGGTATTAAAGTCGGAAAGTGCGCAGGTATTAAGGTATGAAATTATGAAGGTTCGAATGTCAAAAGTATGAATGTAAGAAAGTATACTGATGTCTGATTTTGCTGAACGCTTTGAAGACTTACGTATTTGGCAGCAGGCTCGGGTTGTTGCGAATGAGGTCTATGATGCGCTAGCAGAATGCCGTGGTTATGGATTTCGTGATCAAATTCAGCGCGCGGCTGTTTCGTCGATGAATAACATCGCAGAAGGCTTTGAACGCCGAACCGCTAAGGATTTTGGCCATTTTCTGGATATTGCCAAAGCTTCGTCAGGTGAGGTGCGCAGCATGCTCTATCTGGCTGAAGATCGTAAATATTTGAGCACTGTAACTGCCGTGGCCATGCGGGGAAAAGCCTGTGCCCTCTCAGCCGGCATCGCCGCATTCAGACGAACACTGTAATCCACTTTAATACTTTTCCACATTTTAACCTTAATACTTTCTTACTGCAGCTTCGCTGCATTCCTACCTTCTTACTGCAGCTTCGCTGCATTCCCACTTTCATACTACAGCTCTGCTGTATTTCCCACTACAGCTCTGCTGCATTCCACTGCGGCGTAGCCGCACCCAGAAATGAAACCTTTCAACTATCTATCCAACGCGGTCCGGGCGCCAGAGATCGTGGCGATTCTCGTGCGTTGGGGGTTTGAGGATTTGTTGCTGCAACTGGACACGCCGCAATTTTTGCTGCGCAATTTGGTGCGTAAGAAGGTCACGCATCTGACGCCTTACGAGCGGGTGCGCAATGCGTGCGAGGAACTGGGGCCGATTTTTGTGAAGTTTGGCCAGATCCTGAGCACCCGCCCGGATCGCTTGCCGGAGCCGCTGGTGATGGAGCTCAAGAAGCTGCGCAGCCAGGTGGAGCCGCAGGCATTTGAAAAAATCGAGCCAGTGCTGCTGAAGGATTTGGGTTGCCCAATCACTGAGGTCTTTGCGCATTTTGAGCCGACTCCGGTGGCGGCTGGCTCGCTGGGCCAAGTATATAAGGCTAAGCTCATTTCCACCGGCGAGTGGGTCAGCGTCAAGGTGCAGCGCGCGGATATCCACAAGACGATTTCGGCGGATTTGGAGATCATTGGTTGGTTTGCCAAGCAACTGCATGCACGGGTAGCAGAACTACGCCCCTATAATCTGCCAGTGTTGGTGCAGGAGGCGGAGAAGCGTTTGCAGGAGGAGCTGAATTATAACAACGAAGCGGACAATGCGGAGATTTTTAGCGCGCTGAATACGCAACAAGAGCGCGTGTTTGCGCCGGAGGTCTATACCACCTTTACCACGCGCCGGTTACTGGTGACGGAATGGGTCGACGGGGTCGCGCCGGATCA
>Ga0206129_10000522_pt1 | contig 59100 bp, 48 predicted proteins | sample Helgoland_Spring_8_FD_148616 | JGI IMG/M metagenome (GOLD analysis project Ga0206129, IMG submission 148616) | Pelagic subsurface seawater microbial communities from Kabeltonne, Helgoland, North Sea - Helgoland_Spring_Bloom_20160502_2 | ecosystem: Environmental > Aquatic > Marine > Epipelagic ...
GACAAGGCCGGTCGGGTGGGGGCCATCGAAAACGGCGGGGGTGACGAAGGCGAGTTCGGCGCCGGGAAGGGTGTCTTCGCGGTGGTGGCAGAGATAGAGCTTCGTGGGGGTGAGGTGGGCGAGGACTCGCAAGCCGTTGCGAAAATCATCCTCACGTCCTGCCAAGGCGATCCGGGGTGGCGCTGCCAGTGGATTGGTGTCCATCGCGTTGACGAACAGTGCGGCAGGCTCTGTCTCCGGGGAGGGGATCTTGCCGAAGGGGCGGGCACGCAGTGCGGTCCAGAGTCCTGATTTCAGGAGATGGTCTTTCACCTCTTCACGAGTGAGGCTGTCGAGATTCTCCTCGGAAAAGGAGGCGAATGCTTCTTGCTCCTCACCATCCACCTCGATGACCACTGATTGGAGAACGCGTTTCTCTCCACGGTTGATGGCGCACACGCTGCCACTGGCCGGAGAAGTGAATCGCACACCGGGGTTTCGCTTGTCACTGAAAAGCAGTTGCCCCCGCTTGACCCGGTCGCCCTCGCTGACCGCCATGGTCGGTTTCAATCCGAGGTAATCGGGTCCGATCAGTGCCACTCGATTGACCATCCCGGTTCTCTCGGTGGCCAGATCAGGCTGACCGGTGATGGGTAGGTCCAGTCCTTTTCGAATCCTGAAGGCAAGACCCGAGCTTCCGCTGGAGAGAGACGTGTTCCCGGTGGACCGGATCGAGTTCGGCGAACTCATGGGGTATTGTGATTGGTTGGAACGGCTTATTCCATGGCGGAGGGGATCCAACCGGGTATGCGGAGGGAGCAAATGAGCAATCTGCTCGGACAATAGCGTTGCAGCAACAATGCGCCGCAGCGTTGAGCCCGTTGCGGGCACGATATGGAAGAACGAATACGCAATAACGTGGTGTTAGCTAACTCTACCATATATCAAGCTAGTATGTTAGGCATCATCGGGTCAAGCCAATTTGGATTCCCCGGTGGCGCCCGATGCTTAGGCTATCCGAGCTATTCACAGGGGATTCCGATGCCGTGCATGCTTGTTTTTGACGAACGATCTTGACCATCGGTGATGCGGAGTGGTATCGTGTGCTGCTGTGGAAACTACTTTAACAAGACTGCTTGAAGAAAAAGGGAAAGGAGTGGTGGGCATCGCGCCGGAAACGACCGTCATGGAGGCCGCCAACGAAATGCGCTCGGCGAAGATCGGGGCCTTGCTGGTCATGCGCGATGATCGACTCGTCGGCATTCTCACCGAGCGCGACATACTCAACAAGGTGGTTGCGGAAAATCGGGCTCCGGATGAAGTCGAGGTACATGAGATCATGACCACGGAGGTGGTGGTGATCTCCCCCGGACGTTCGGTCCGTGATGCGATGAGGATCGTGACCAGGAAGCACCTGCGGCATTTGCCGGTCGTCGACGACGGTCAATTGGTAGGAATGGTGTCCGCCGGGGATTTGACCCGCTCGATCGTGGCCGAAGAGGAAGATGTCATCGAGTCCCTCTACATGTACATCCGTGGAGACTATCCTGCTTAGTCCGGTTGTGAATTGGGTTACCGAATCGACCAGTCAGAAACCCCGATGCCTGCCGGGACGGTTGACGAAAAGAATGCGTCCGCCGCCGCCCTCCGTGCCGAGCTTCCCGCCTTCCTCGATCACCTCGAAGGCTTTGTCATCCCCTCCCATCTATCCGATTCCCGATCAGGAGTGACAGCATGGAAGGATCAGGAGTTGCTGGATTCCGTCCGGGAAATCTCCCCGGAGAAACGCATGGAAAACCTCGTTTCCCTATGTCTCCAAAAAGGCTTCATGGAGATCGAACGGGGGAAATCTAAATGGATGTTCGCAGCAGAGGTGGATGCCATAGGCGGAAGATTACCACCCAAAAAAATCACCCCACGGGTAAATCCTCGTAACCAAAGGGATTCCCGAGTTGCCATTCAGTTGCCATATTTGGGTGCAATCGGGCGCATTTCCACGCATTTCGCCAACTCAGAACCCGGACAAGAGAAAGGCCGCAACCCCATGTATCACATAGGGTTGCGGCCTGAAAACTTGGAGGCGGAGGAGGGAATCGAACCCTCGAATGACGGTTTTGCAAACCATTGCCTTACCACTTGGCTACTCCGCCGTTATTCCAAAACGGGAGGCGATTGAGTAAGCGCTCACTCCTCACCTGTCAACCACCGGATTAGCCAAAAATGCCCAATGGCTTGTACTTGCGCTGGCGGAGAGGGATTTCCCGCATATCCTGCGCCGTGCCCGGAAAGAAGAAAGCCAAGAACAAGCAGCCAGTCATCGCCCTCCGTGGCTGCCACCAGCATAACCTCAAAGGCATCGATCTCGATATCCCCCTCGGGAAACTCACCGTCGTCACCGGCCCCTCTGGCTCAGGGAAATCCTCGCTCGCCTTCCACACCCTCTACGCAGAAGGCCAGCGCCGCTACGTCGAGACCTTCTCCCCGTACGTCCGGCAGTTCTTCGACCGCATGGACAAGCCTCTTGTCGATTCCATTGAGGGCATCCCCCCGGCCATCGCCATCGAGCAGAAAAACCACGTCCGCACCACCCGTTCCACCGTCGGCACCCTTACTGAGATAAATGACTACTTAAAACTCCTCTTCGCCCGCCTCGCAAAAGGATACGACCCAAACACCGGTGAAACCATCCAACCAGACTCCCCCGAATCCGCAGCCACCTGGGCAACCAAAAATTTCTCAGGAGAAAACATCCTCATCACCTTTCCAATCCCCGTCCCCTCCGATGCGAAGCCCGAGGAACTCTTCCCTTTTCTAAATTCCCAAGGCTACCTCCGCGTTCTCATCAAAGGCGAAACCCACCGCACCGACGAAGCACCGCCCAAAAAGCTACCCGCCACCTTAGCCGTCATCCAAGACCGCCTGAAAGTCTCAAAATCCACTACCAGCCGCCTGCTCGAAGCCCTCGAAGCCGCCTTCCTCCTAGGCAAAGGTCACGCAACGATCTCTCTTTCTGAAAACTCCAAACTGAAACCTGAAAACTCTCGTTCATTCACCACAACCTGGACCAACCCGAAAACCGGCTTCACCCTCCGAGCCCCCACTCCCGCGCTCTTCTCCTTCAACTCCCCGCTCGGAGCCTGCCCCAGATGCCGAGGCTTCGGCCGCGTCATCGGCATCGATCTCGATAAAACCGTCCCCAACGAATCCCTGACTCTCCGCGAAGGAGCCATCAAACCCTTCCAAGGCGATCGCGGCGAGGAATGCCAGCGCGACCTTGTCCGCAACTGCAAGGAACGTGACATCGATCTAGACACCCCATGGGAAGACCTCGACGAAGACACCCGCGAATGGATCTACTACGGAGACCGTAATACGAACTCCCCTGACGACCTGGAGGAACTCTGGAAATCCGGTGGCTGGTACGGCGTCAAAGGCTTCTTCGACTGGCTCGAAACCAAAGCCTACAAGATGCACGTCCGCGTCTTCCTCTCCCGCTACCGCTCCTACACCACCTGCGACTCCTGCCGAGGAAAGCGCCTCCAATCCGAGTCCCTATGCTTCAAAATCAAAGACAAGACCCTCCCCGATCTCTGGCAACTCCCAATCGCCGAGCTCTTACCATTCTCTTCCACACTGATCACTGATCACTCGGCACTCGGCACCAAAAACCCCACCCTAGAATTAGTCCTAACAGAAATAAACTCCCGCCTCCACTACCTAGACCAAGTAGGCCTATCCTACCTCACCCTCGATCGCCCCACCCGCACTCTCTCCGGCGGTGAAGTCGAGCGCGTCAACCTCACCACCTGCCTCGGCGCATCCCTCACCGGCACACTCTTCGTCCTCGACGAACCCACCGTCGGCCTCCACCCCCGCGATATCGACCGCCTCGTCGGCGTCATGCACGGCCTCCGCGACAAAGGCAACACGCTCGTCGTAGTCGAGCACGAGCAAACCGTCATGCAAGCCGCCGACAACCTCGTCGACATCGGCCCCGGTGCCGGCCAACACGGCGGCAACGTCATTTTCCACGGCAACGTCTCAGAAGCCTCCTCACTGATCACTGATCACTCGGCACTCGGCACGCTCCCCTGGCTCACCGGAGAAAAATCCATCGCCGTCCCGAAAAAGCGCCGCAAACCTGGCAAACAGAAACTCACCATCAAAGGAGCCACCCGCCACAACCTCCGCAAGCTCGACGCTGAAATTCCCCTCGGCCTCTTCGTCTGTCTAACCGGCGTTTCCGGCTCCGGAAAATCCACCTTCGCCCACCAAGTCCTCTACCTCAACGCCGCCCGCAAGCTCGGCATCGAGACCAACGAGGAACCAGCCCCGCTCAAGGAATTACTAGGCACCCAGTATATCGATGGCATCGAGCTTATTGACCAGACCGCCGTCGCCCGCACCCCTCGCTCCACCCCCGCCGTTTACCTCGGAGCCTTCGATCCCATCCGCCAACTCTTCGCCAACACCCCCGACGCAAAGGCCCGCGACCTCAAAACCGGATTCTTCTCCTTCAACTCCGGCGAAGGCCGCTGCGACCGCTGCGCTGGCAACGGCTTCGAGAAAGTCGAAATGCAGTTTCTCTCAGACATCTACGTCACCTGCCCCGATTGCGAAGGAAAACGCTACAAGCCCTCCACACTCGATTTTCTCTACCGGGGAAAATCCATCCACGGCATCCTCGACTCCACCGTCACCGAAGCCATCGAATTCTACCAGCATCAGGAAGGCATCACCACCTCCCACGCCAAGCGCCACCAAACCATCATCCGAATCCTCACCCCCCTCGTCCAGGTCGGCCTCGGTTACCTCAAGCTCGGCCAAGCCCTCAACACCCTCTCTGGCGGAGAATCCCAACGCCTGAAACTCTGCCAACTGCTAGCGTCTTCTTCTCAGCTCTCAGCTCCATGCTCCAAGCTATTGATCCTCGACGAGCCCACCACCGGCCTCCACTTCTCCGACATCGAAAACCTGTTAGCCGTCTTCCAACAACTCGTCGACTCCGGCCACTCTCTCCTAGTCATCGAGCACAACCTCGACGTCATCAAATCCGCCGACTGGATCCTAGATCTAGGCCCCGAAGCAGGAAAACACGGCGGCCAACTCGTCGCCCAAGGCACTCCCGAACAAATCGCCAAAACCAAAACCCCCACCGCAAAATACATCAAAGGAGCACTAAGGAAGGCCGTCCTTCCAGGCGGCAGCACAACCCCAGCCACCCCAGCCAAGTCTTCCCCACTGATCACAATGGAGGAACGACATGGAGGCACTGACTCAGTCGAAAATCCTGCCTCAAATCACTCGGCACTCGGCACTTCTTCCATCACCCTCCGCGGTGCCCGCCACCACAACCTCAAAAACATCAACATCGACATCCCACGCGACCAACTCGTCGTCATCTCCGGCCTCTCCGGATCAGGGAAGTCCACACTCGCCTTCGACATCCTTTTCGCCGAGGGACAGCGCCGTTTCCTCGACTCCATGTCCGCCTACGCCCGCCAGTTCGCGGAGCAGTTGGAGAAACCCGAAATCGACCAACTCCAAGGCCTGCCCCCCACCGTCGCCATCGAACAACGCGTCTCCCAAGGTGGCGGCAAATCCACCGTCGCCACCGTCACCGAACTCTGGAACTTCATCCGCCTCCTCTACGCGAAGCTCGGCACCATCCATTGCCCCGACTGCAAGGTGCCTGTAGAAAAACAATCCCTCGCCGCCATCGAAAAAACCATCCGAGCCGAACTCAAAAAGGGTCCCATAAAAATCCTAGCCCCCCTAATCCGTGGCAAGAAAGGCTACCATACAGAGATCGCTGCCTGGGCTGTCAAACAAGGCTTCAGCACCCTCCTCGTCGACCGACAGTTCAAGGAAGCCGAAACCTTCACCCGCCTAGAACGCTTCGTAGAACACGATATCGACGTAGTCGTAGCAGAAGTGCCAAGTGATCAGTGCCGAGTGATCAGTGGAAGAGGGAAGAAGCAGAGCTCCAAGTCCCCACTGATCACAATGGAGCGCAGCGACATGGAGGCACAAACCAAAAACCCTGAACCTGCATCAAATCACTCGGCACTCGGCACTTCTGTCTCCCGCGCCCTAGACATCGGAAAAGGCCTAATCAAACTCTTCACCTCCGACAAAAAGTTCATCCTCCTATCCACCTCTTCGAGCTGTCCGAGTTGCAACCGCTCCTTCGAAGAACTCGATCCCCGCCTCTTCAGTTTCAACTCCCCCCACGGTTGGTGCCGTGAATGCAAAGGCCACGGCAAAATCCCAAAACGCCGCCGCCATCAGGACACCTCCCGCTTCGATTCCGTCCTCGAAGCAGAAATGGATACCGACCGCTCCATCGACCGCATGGACCACGACGAACTCGTAGAGTGCCCAGAATGCAGCGGCTCCCGCATCAACCCAGTAGGCGCCGCCGTGCGCCTAGGTAGCTTCCCCGTCCCGGGGCAGGCCGTGAAAGCTGCGTCTCGCAGCAAGTCCACCTCCATCGCAGACCTATCCCACCTCTCCATCAACCAAGCCACAGAGCATTTCACAAAACTCAAATTCACCGCCGCCCGCGAAAAACTCATCTCCCGCGACATCATCCCGGAGATCACCCAGCGGCTGTCGTTTCTCCAAGAAGTCGGCCTCGGCTACCTCCACCTGAACCGCTCCGGCAACACCCTCTCCGGCGGCGAATCCCAACGCATCCGCCTCGCCGCCCAACTCGGATCCAACCTCCGCGGAGTCCTCTACGTCCTCGACGAACCGACCATCGGCCTCCACCCCCGCGACAACGCCGCCCTCCTCAAAACCCTCACCGCCCTCCGCGACCAAGGCAACTCCCTCATCATCGTAGAGCACGACGAGGATACCATCTTCGCCGCCGACCACCTCATCGACCTAGGCCCCGGTGCCGGGCGCCTCGGCGGCGAGATCGTTTACGAGGGGCTTCCGCCGCAAGTGCCAAGTGATCAGTGCCGAGTGATCAGTGGAACAAAGAAAAAGAGCCCGAAGGGCGAGTCCCCACTGATCACTGCTCACTCGGCACTCGGCACTTCTTCTCCAACCTACCGCGCCCTCGCCAATCCCATCCAACACCCGATACGCGGAGAACGCCGGAAAATTCCAAAAACTCACCCCCACCTAAAAATCAAAGGCTGCCACGCCAACAATCTAAAGGACATCGATGTCGCCATCCCCCTCGCCCGCCTCACCGTCCTCACCGGCATTTCCGGTTCCGGAAAATCCTCCATCCTCCACCAAGCCATCGCACCCGCCGCGATGGTTGGCGGAAAACAAAAATCCAAAGCAGTAAAACGCTACAAATCCGCCTCCGGAGCGACCAACATCAAATCCGTTTACGAAGTCGATCAATCCCCCATCGGCAAAACCTCCCGCTCCTGCCCCGCCACCTACGTTAAAGTCTTCGACCACATCCGCGCCCTCTTCGCTCAGCTCCCCGAGGCACGCATGCGCGGCTTCGAAGCCTCCCGTTTCTCCTTCAATACCGAGGGTGGGCGGTGCCCCGATTGCAAAGGCAACGGCCGGGTGAAACTCGAAATGGATTTCCTCCCCTCCACCTGGGTCCACTGTGAGGAATGCAACGGCATGCGCTACAACCCAGCTTCCTTGGAGGTCACCTTCAGGAAAAAAAATATCGGCCAGGTGCTGGCCATGACCATAGCCGAAGCCTCCGCCTTCTTCGAGTCCCAGCCGCGCATCTCCCACCCCCTGAAACTCATGGCCGATACCGGCCTCGGCTACCTCCAGCTCGGCCAACCCTCCCCCACGCTCTCCGGCGGTGAAGCTCAGCGCATCAAGCTCGTCTCCGAGCTCATCAAAGGCCGTGGCATGAAAGCCACCCTCAACAACGCCCAGCTCAAAGCCCGCAACCTCTACCTCATCGAGGAGCCCACCGTCGGCCTCCACCTCGAGGACGTGAAACGCCTCATCGACATCCTCCACCGCCTCGCCGACGAAGGCCACACGGTCGTCGTCATCGAACACCACATGGCCGTCGCCGCCGAGGCCGACTGGATCCTAGACATCGGCCCCGAAGCCGGAGAAAACGGCGGAAAAATCGTCTCCCAAGGCACGCCTGAAAAGGTCGCCAAATCGAAAGTTTCACGAACCGCCCCATTCCTCCTAGCCGCTCTTCACCCCTGAAAAACAGCGAAGGCGTGTAGCTGTTTTAGACGGAGTGAAAGCAGCGAACGGAGCCCGAAGGGTGAGCAGGCTGGCGGAGCCTGCGAATCAAAAGGTCGCAAAATCCAAAACCTCCAGCAACGCCCCATTCCTTAAAATCGCCTTGGGAGTCTGAAGCGGGGAACATCGCATCCGATTCCTGCAAATCTGGAGCGATCCTCCAGATTTGCAGGAAGAGGATTACTCCCGGGAATTTGATGAGATTTCAGTTACATTTCTTTCAAAACGATTACAAACGGGCAAACTTCTGGAAAAACAGTTACAAACCATCTGAATCCTCCTGCCTTCGCCATGCCATTCGACCCCCTAACTCACAATTTCACCCTCCTCCCCACCCACGACCCCGCACCCGGCGTGAAGTTCTACGAGCTGAAAACCCATCCCAGCGTCACCGGAGAAACCGATCACCACCGCCTGAACATCTATCTCAGCCACGACAAAGATTTCGTGACCATCTGGTGGGGCGCGCTCGAGTCGACGTTCCTATTTTCTCTCTTCGGAGACATAGAACCACCCGACTACAACGAACCGCTTTTCCGAGGCTACATCGAGACCGACCAAGAAGCCTCCATCATCCTGAAATCCCTCCACCTCACCTCATACGCCCCAAACAAAATCGAGAAAACCGAAGATGGAAAAATCATTTGCTCACTTTTGGCTGGCGGCGATCTGTAGCTAACCTCCGGCACACACATTGACAAACGCCCACAGGTATGGGTTTCTATGGACGTAGCCATGGCATCACCAATCGTCACCTTCGAAGAGCTAGACCGGGAAAAGCGACAGGATCGCGCCCGCGATGCGGAACGGCTGCGGACAGGCGAAATTACCCCGGAAGCCATTCAAGAGGAAAATTCCGTCTTTCCCAAGGATGCGGTGATCACGTTCGATTTTATCGAATACGCCAAAAGAGCCTATCTTTCGGAATGAACCCTCCAGACAATCGTTCCAGCAAGGTTCACGATTTTAGGGAAATTCTAAGCAGCCCAGTCGAAGGCCAACTCCCGTTGTTGGTCGGAGGCCACGCGGTGAATCTCTGGGCTTTGTCGTACCAAAAACGCATCGGCAGGGAAATGGCACAGGACGAGACGAACATGCTCCTTAGTTAGGCGGCTTGCAGGGGCTTTACCCTTGTTTTGATTTTCTCGAAGCTGTTGCGGGTGGCTTTTTCGAGATCGAAGTGGCTTTGGAGATTGAGCCAGAATTGCGGGGAATTGCCGAAATACAACGAGAAGGCGAGGGCGGTTTCCGCAGTGATGGAGCGTTTTCCGTTGATGATGTCCGAGACGCGGGAACGTGGCATTCCGGTTTCGCTGGCAAGTCGATATTGCGTGATGGCCAGTGGTTCGAGAAACTCGGTGAGGAGAATCTCTCCGGGAGTGATTTCCGAGTATCTCGGGTCGAGTTTGGCTTTGGCGGGAGTTTTCATGGTTAATGGTAGTCGAGGATTTCCACTTGATCCGCCCCTTGCTCCGACCAACGGAAGCACAGGCGGTATTGTTGGTTGATGCGAATGCTGTGCTGTCCCTTCCGGTTGCCGGTGAGGGCTTCGAGGCGATTGCCGGGAGGGCTTTTCAGGTCGATGAGATTGGTTGCGGCATGAAGGACGAGTAACTTGGTTCGCGCCCGTCTGCAAAAATCCGCGGGAAACGACCGGGTGGTGTGTCCCAGAAAGAGCTTCTCGGTTTCCTTGCATACGAAAGTGCGGATCACGCGATAAGTAATTATACGAGGAACAAACGGACTGCAAGGCAGAACGTCCTGGATTACAGGACGGAGTATCGCGGGGAGTTTGAGGAGCAGTGCTCCGTGAGGCGTCCACTGAGCCGAGGCCGATTCGGTTCATCGACGAGATCCACCTGTTGCTGGCTGCCGGGCAGGCGGGCGACAGCATGGATGCGGCGAACATCCTGAAACTCGCGCTGGCCCCCGCTTGATCGGCGCGACGACGGGCAAGGAATACCGGCAGACGATGCCAGAGGTAAAAGCTGAAACAAGCGGGTCACGGTTTATCATTACGGGAAACACCGGCGACTTCACCCACTCGCCGGTTCCCGCCATTACTCCGGTGGAGTTTCTGAACCAGTTTTCCACTCTTTGACGACGATAACGTCATACGCTCGATAAGATGGCACGCTGGAGGAGGCAGAAGAATCGCAGCGTTTCAGCCCGAGTCGCAGGAGCTTGAGCAGGAAAAATCCCATTTCATCGTCTCCCCGCCCCATCTTGCCCGTGTCATACTCGCGCTGCGATTGTGTCTTGACCCTGTGGTCGATCAACTTCAGTTCTGTCGCGGAATGACTTTTGAACAGGAACCCATAGAATGGGATGACGAGATTACATTGCTGATCGACCGGATTGAGGAGAAATCTGCTGAAGGCGGGCTGACGCGCGAAGAACGAGCGCTCATGGATGTTGTCGAGACCGTCCAGTTGCTTGATCCCGAAGGCGATGGATTGCATGAGTTTTGGCAGACCGCGCTGAACCACAGGCGCATCATCACTTCCTTCGATCTAGTCGGGGCCAGTGCAATGGTCGATGTGCTCAACGCCAGTCAGTGGTGTCAGACGCGCAATGCGGATCTTGACCAATACACCGAGACCGAATCCGACTATCTCGCCAGCATCCAAGAGGAACTTTATGAAGCTCTCAGTGAACTGGCTGAGCAAGTTGCCGAATTTATTGAAGACGAACTCACTGAGTAGCAACGCGAGGCCGGGCCCATTCTTATCGGGCAGCCGTCGGGGCTATCTCAAGCCTCGAAATTCCAGATCTTGCCGCCCGATTCCGAAAGATCATTGCGATCCATCGTTTTTCCTTCGTGGTTGATCAGATCGATGCGCTTGGTTTCGCATTTCTCCGAAATCAGCTCCGCCAGTGCGGTTGAGTGAGTGACGATCAAGATCTGGGAGTTTTCCGCAGCTTTTGCGATTAGCTCGGCGAGCGGCTCAAGCAGATCCCGATGCAGGCTCGATTCCGGTTCGTTGAGCACCATCAGCGGAGCTGGTTTGAGCGAAAGCAGCGCCGCCCAGAGGCAGAAGAATCGCAGCGTCCCATCGGAAAGCTCCGAGGCATCCAGCCAGCGTTTCAAGCCGGGGCGCAGGACACACTGGACCAATCCGCATCACGAACCTTGCCAATGACCCATATTCCTGTATCCTTCCCTTGTCATGAAAACCACATTGGATCTTCCAGATGATCTGCTGATCAAGGCGAAAGCCTTGGCGGCACGGCGTCGGATGACGCTCAAGGACATGGTCACCCATGCCCTGCGCCGCGAAATCATGCCTGCCAGTGAACTCGATCCAGCGGACTCGGAACGTTACGAGGTCGGCCCGTTCGGGATACTGCGGCTGCAGAAACGAGGCACACCGGTCACGGAACAGGATATTCGGAATCTGAAGAACGAGGCAGATGACGAAGAGTTCCGCGAGGCAATCGAACTTCGCGACCAGGCATGATCCATCTCCTCGATGTCAATGTCCTGATCGCCCTCGCGGATGCGAACCATGTTCACTCCGAGGACGCTTTGCGTTTTTTCGAAAAAACCGCGGTCCGGGACGGTTGGGCGACCTGCCCCCTCGTTGAAAACGGGTTTCTCCGCATCTTCGGAAATCCGAGATACCCGAACGGTCCGGGCTGCCCCGAAAAGGCGCGTCGCATCCTCAGGAGCCTGTTGGCTGCGCCGGGATACCGGTTCTGGCCGGACGATCACAGCCTAGCCAAAGGGAGTTTCGTCCCCTCCTTACCGCCCGCACCACAGCTCACCGATTGCTATCTCCTCGCGCTGGCGGTCGCAAAAGGCAGCCGTCTCGCAAGCTTCGACCGCAATATCAACACAGCTTCAGTGAAAGGTGGAGAGGCGGCGCTCCTCATCCTCGGCAGGCTGGATTGAACCACGCTCAATCCCGGCTTCCATCTTCCGCGGAGTCCCCCTAGAACCCCCCCATGCGTCTGTTCGACACCCTCTCGCGCACCGAAAAGGAAATCAAACCCCTCGACGGGAAAACCTACCGCTTCTACTGCTGCGGGCCCACGGTCTATGGCCCGGCTCACATCGGGAATTTCCGGACGTTCATACTCCAGGACGTGTTCCGCCGAACGCTGGAGACCGGCGGCACGGCCACCCTCCATGTCCGCAACCTCACCGATCTCGATGACAAGACGATCCGTGATTCGCGGAAAGCTGGGCAGACGCTGAAAGCCTTCACGGCCGCATGGACGGAGAAATTCCATACCGATTGCAAGGCGCTCGCCTGCTTGCCGCCGCACATCGAGCCCTCCGCGATCGAGCACATCCCGCAGCAGGTGGCGATGATCGAAAACCTCATCGAACAAGGCAACGCCTACGCCTCCGAGGACGGCTCGGTCTATTTCCGCATCTCCTCTTTCCCCGGCTACGGCAGGCTCTCGCGACTCGATGAACGCGAGCTCGATCTCGGCAAGACCCAGAACACCCGCGCCGACGCCGACGAATACGAGAAGGACAGCATCTCCGATTTCGTGCTCTGGAAAGCGCGCAAGGAGGAGGACGGCGAGAATTTCTGGGAGTCACCGTGGGGCCAGGGCCGCCCCGGCTGGCACCTCGAGTGCTCGGCGATGATCAAAGAATACCTCGGCGATTCCTTCGACCTCCACTCCGGCGGGGTTGATCTGGTTTTCCCCCACCACGAAAATGAGATCGCTCAGAGCGAGTGCGCCTGCGGCGGGAAGTTCGCCGCGCATTGGTTCCATACATCCCACCTTCTGGTCGACGGAGGAAAAATGTCCAAGTCGCTCGGCAACATGTATACCCTATCCGATCTGGCGGAGAAAGGCTTCACCGCAATGGAAGTCCGCTACGCACTCATCGGCGCGCACTACCGCAAGCAGCTCAACTTCACTCTGAGCTCCCTCTCCGGGGCAAGGGAAGCGCTCGCCAAGCTCGCGAAATCCGCAACGAAACTCGCCGAGAACATGGGCGGCGAAACGCAGCTCCCCTGCGCCGATTTCGGCCCCTTCCAAGGCGCCTGGGAATCGCTCAACGACGACCTCAACACCCCCGGCGCACTCGGCGGGGTTTTCACTGGCCTCCGCGAAGCCTCCAAGCTCACCGGCAAGGATGCCGCCGCCGCCCTCGCCGGACTGAATCGCATCCTCCGCGCCCTCGGCATCACCCTACCGGAAATATCAAAAGACACCACCGACATCCCCACAGAAATCCAAGCCCTCGCCGATACTCGCTGGGCCGCCCGCTCCGCCAAGGACTGGGCCACCTCCGACCAGCTCCGCGACGAACTCTCCGAAAAAGGTTGGGCGGTGAAGGATGGCAAGGACGGCTATGAACTTACCGCGCTCTGAGACGGTTCCGGCATCTTTTTTAAACGGAGGACACGGAGGGAAGAGGAGATCACGGAGAAGACCACGCATGTTAGAATACACAATTAAGGTTTAGGATTTAAAATTTAAAATCTCCCTCCTCCGCAGTCCATCCCTCTTCCTTAGGATTTAGAATTTAAGATTTAGAATTTCACCCAATGCGCTTCTCCGTCCTCGGCTCCGGCTCCTCCGGCAACTCCACCATCCTCGAATGCGGCTCCACCCGCATCCTCATCGATGCCGGGCTGTCCGCGAAACAGCTCTGCCTGCGACTCGACTCCCTCGGCATAGCCCCCGCATCGCTTTCCGGAATCCTGCTCACCCATGAACACGGCGACCACGTCCGCGGGCTGAAAAATTTCCTCAAAAAACATCCCATCCCCATCTACGCCACCGCCGAGACCGCCCATGTGGTCCGCGAGCAGGAAATCGGCGAGGCCACCTGGAAAACCTTCGAGGCCGGGCAGGCATTTGCCCTCGATCATCTCTCGATCAAGTCCTTCTCCATCCAGCACGATGCGGTCGACCCCGTCGGTTTTGTCTTCGACAGCCGTGGCCTGCGCTTCGGCCTGCTCTCCGATGCGGGCCATGTGACCTCCAGCATGATCCACCATCTCAAGGATCTAGCCGCCCTTTTCGTCGAGGCGAACTACGATGACGAACTGCTTGAACTCGACACCAAGCGCCCCTGGTCGATCAAGCAGCGCATTTCCTCCCGCCACGGCCACCTTTCCAACGTCCAGGTCGAGGCGCTGCTGCGAGAAATCTCCCACCCCGAGCTCCTCCAAATCGTCTTCGGCCACCTCAGCAGCGATTGCAACTGCCCGAAAAAAGTCACATCTCGCTTCGCAAACTGCCTCGCGGAACTCGGCCACACCGGCACCGCCCTCCACTGCGCCAGCCAGGCGGAAGTCACCCCGTGGTTCGAGATCGCCGCGCCGTTTCGGCTTGTTTGAAAACCGGGAGATTGACCATGCCACGGAGAAAGATCGTGCTCCGAACAGGAATAATCAAAAACCATGGATTGATCCGGTTCGTCCGCCTTGATTATTCCCCCCGCTGAAAAATCGAATTCTAAAAAACCGTCAACTATGCGTGCGCCGAACGACGACCATCACTTCCTCAGAGAAGACCGCGCCGCACGCTGGCAGCGCATCGCGGGATCAGTCAGGGAAAATCCAAGGAATTTGGACATCGCCCTCGGGAACATCGACCGCTGGCTGACTCTCGGCAGGGCTCATCCGGCTCCGTTGCTCGATTGGAGGGTGCGTATCTTCTACGCCAGCAAATCGCCCGAAGCATTCGCCGAATTTATCGTTTTCCTTGCCGCCCCGAACCACGATTCTTTCCCGCTCAAATCCTGCTCGCCCTTCGTCGGACTGAAGGACGCACAACCGATCTGATGAACCTGGACGCCCTGCAACACGTGATCCGTTCCGCCCAAGCGCTCGCCCAGTGTTCTTGCTGTCTTCCACTCGGTTTTCGGTAATTAGGAAACTTCAATGGATGCTTTGCCGCAGGGGCGCACGGCGATAGCTCAGTAGCTGATCTTCACCGGTGTCCCCAGCTTCACCTGATCGAATAGCGTCGGGACGAACTCCTTCGGCATGCGGATGCAGCCGTGAGAGGCCGGTTCTCCGGGCTGTGGGATCTTGCCAATGTGCATCCCGATCCCGTAATTCGTCAGCCGCATCCAGTAGGGCATCGGTGCTGGCATGTAGCGTTCGCCCGGCTGCAGAGGATCGCCCGGAGAAGCGTCGTTATCCGTCACCTCGCCATACTCGTTCTCAATCCAGCCATACCGGTTCGAGTGCTTGTCCACGATTTTTTCGGTGATCCGATAGGTGCCCGAAGGCGTCCCACGCCCCTCAATACCTGTCGCCACATAGGCCCAGCCGATCTCCCTGCCTCCCCGCTCGACGGTGGCCATTTGTTCACTGAGGTCGATGGAAATGGAAATCTCGCCCACTCCGCCGTCATACCATTGGGACATTACGCGATCCGCCTTTACCGGCGGACCCACCGAACAGGAGGCCAGCAACGCCACTGCGGTCAACACGATGGCCGAATGAATGTGCGAAAACATGGAATTTATAGCGAGGACATAGATTCCTGCCGGCGTGTGCGACTGTAAAGCAGTTTCCGTTCCTACCCCTCCATAGAGTATCCCGGGAAACCCATTGCCCCGGCACAGGTGGGCAAATTTCTCCTTGCCTGAAATAAACCGTTCCGATTACCCGTTCATGTATCCACATGCGTATCACATCCATATTCCTCGTGACCCTCATGGCACTGCCCGCCCTCGGTGCTCGCTTTTCTCCCGAGGAAGCTGAAAAACTCTACAACACCTATTGCTCCGCATGCCATGCGCTTGACGGCAAGGGCGCGACCGGCGGCACATTCCCACCTCTCGCCGGCAGCGAATGGGTCCTAGGAAACCCGAAGCGCTCCGTCGCCATTGTGCTCAACGGCCTCCACGGGCCGGTCGCGGTGGGCGGCAAGGAATACAACCTTGAGATGCCTCCCCAGGGAGCGGTTCTCAAGGACAGCCAGATCACCGCCATCCTCAATCACGTCCACTCCTCATGGGGGAACCTTGGCGAGCCCATCCCGCCCGATCTCGTCCGCACCGTCCGTTCCGAGTTCGCTTCCCGCGACAAACCCTGGACCGCGCCGGAACTGCTCAAGCTCTTCCCGCTGCCCAAAAAGAAGCAAACCCTGGAAAACCTCATCTCGCGTATTTACAAGGGGCAATGGAATCGCATCCCGGATTTCAGTAAGATCCAGGCGGAAAGCGTCGAGGAGGAACACAACGGCATCATCGACATCGCGGTCTCTCCCCTGAAGGACAAATTCGGGATCGTCTGGGAGGGTGAATTCGTTGCCCCATCCAAGGGCGAATACCTATTCCATCTCGATGCCGACGATGGCGCGCGTGTTATCCTCAACGGCAAGACCGTAGCCGAGGTCTCCGGACAGGGGCCGATGAATGGAAGCCGCTCGAAAACCGGCAAGGTCGAGCTCAATGAGGGAGCCAACCGGTTCCGTGTCGAATACTACGAGTTCGCGGGCCTGGAGGGAATTTCGCTCGGTTGGAGAACGAAAGGCATGGACGATTGGGAATTGCTCACCCCGGCGAAACCCAAATCGAAATCCAAAAAGAAATTTCCCGACATCATCCTCACGCCGGGCAGCGACAAAACCGTCATCTATCGGAATTTCATCGACGGCACCACCCCGCGCGGCATCGGCTTCGGCTTCCCGGGCGGAGTCAACCTCGCCTATTCTGCCGACAACCTCGCCCCGGAACTCGTCTGGACAGGCCCCTTCATCAATGCCGGACGCCACTGGACCGGACGCGGACAGGGCAATGAACCGCCCGCAGGCGACAAGGTCTCGAAGCTCACTTCCACTCGCTTCCTTCCAGGCGAAGCCCGCTTCAAGGGCTACTCTCTGGACAAGCAGGGCAACCCCACTTTCAAGGTCAGCATCGGCGCGGCAATGCTCACCGACTCTTGGAAACCCGGCGAAACCGGCACCCTCGTCCGCACCCTTTCCCTCAGCGGCGAAAAACCCATCGAAATCCCCCTCGGCAATGCCGAGATCACCGGTGCCGAAACCATCAGTCTCACACCCGGCAAGCCCGCCACCATCACTTACACCCTCAAGTAAGCTGAAACGTTACCCTCTTCCACTGATCACTCAGCACTAGCCTCTTTTCCCAAATGCGCACCATCCTCCTCTCCGCGGCACTCGCCGTCCCCGCCCTCGCCCAGCAGCAATCCGACTTCTACCTCCGCGAGGAAATCCCCCTCCCGCCCGGCGAGGTCATGGAAATCTCATCCCTCGCCCTCATGCCGGACGAAAAGGTCGCCGTCGCCACTCGCCGTGGCGATGTCTGGATTTGTAGCGGCGCTTACGCCGATGACCTCTCCGAGGTCACATGGCAGAAATTCGCCCACGGTCTCCACGAACCGCTCGGCATGTACTACAAGGACGGCTCCCTGTTCCTCACCCAGCGCCCCGATTTCTCGCGCATCCAGGATACTGATGGCGATAGCGAGGCAGATGTCTTCGAGACGATCAGCTCCGGCTGGGGCATCAGCGGAGACTACCACGAATACGCCTTCGGCAGCAGGCCGGATCCCAACGGCGACGTCTGGATCACCCTCTGCCTCACCGGATCCTTCACCGCAAATTCCAACTGGCGCGGCTGGACCATGCGCATCACTCCGGAAGGCGAAATGATACCCGCCTGTTCCGGCATCCGCTCCCCCGGCGGCATCGGCCAAAACGCCACGGGCGACATGTTCTACACCGACAACCAAGGTCTTTGGAACGGCTCCTCATCGCTCAAGTGGCTCAAGCCCGGCTCCTTCCAGGGCAACCCCACCGGCAATAAATTCCACAAGCTCGCAAACCTCCCCGCCCCGCCCGAGGTCGAGAGCGGCTCCCGCGTCCTCGCCGAGCACCTCAAACACCCGGAATTCATCCCCCCCGCCGTCATCTTCCCCCATGCGAAAATTGGTCAGTCCCCCTCCGGCATCGAAGTGGACACCTCAGGCGGCAAGTTCGGCCCTTGGGACAAGCAGCTCTACATCGCCGAACAAACCCACTCCCAGATCCAGCGCGTCTGCCTTGAAAAGATCAACGGCATCTACCAGGGAGCCGTCCTCCATTTCCTGAAAGGCTTCGAGGCCGGCCTCATCCCGCTCCGCCTGGATCAGGAAAAGGGCGTCCTTTTCGTCGGCGGTTCCAACCGCGGTTGGGCATCACGCGGCACCAAGCCCTTCACCTTTGAGCGCGTCCGCCCTACCGGCAAGACCCCCTTCGAGATCCTCACCATGCACGCCGAGCCCGACGGCTTCACCCTCACCTTCACCGAGCCCGTCGATGAAAAGGCCGCCGCCGACCCCACCTCCTACTCCATGGAGGCATGGACCTACATCCTGCAAAAAGACTACGGCAGCCCGGAGGTCGACCAAGCCACCCCCGTCATCAAAAAGGCCAGCGTCTCCACCGACAAGAAATCCGTCCGCCTCACCATCGAAGGCCTCGTCCGCGGCCACGTCCACCAACTCCTCCTCCCCGGCGTGAAATCCGCCGCCGGAGGAAATCTCTGGCACCCCGAGGCCTTCTACACGCTGAACGAGATCCCAAAGTAGCGTCACCCGGACAAGGTGTCCTGAGTGTTCTCCGCCGAGGGAACGCGCGACTCCAGTCGCGCAGAACGCCCCTTTGATCCGGCAGACTGCGCGACTGGAGTCGCGCGTTCCTGCCTAGCCGCCGGGCGGGCGAGCGTCCGTCCAAATTGGCAGTGGAATCGCCGCTGCCACCCTCAGATCTTCCTTGGAGTTTCGAATTTGAAATTTAAGGTTTCCCCGCACATGAAAACCATTCACGGGGCACCGTCCTACGCACTTTCCAACGATCTCATCTCACTCCGCATCACCCGCGAGGGCGGGCAGCTTGCACCGGTGCATTTCACCCTCGGAGATCGCGTTGTCTCGCCCTACGCGCTCGCGCCGTGGAAGCCGGATGAGATCGATGCGGATCTGCCGGGGCTACTCAAATGCCTGCGCGGGGATTTCCTCTGCCTGCCCTTCGGCCCGCAGCAGGACGGCCCGCCGCACGGGGAGACGGCGAACGGCGCTTGGGAGCTTGTTTCCGAATCGACGGGCTCTCTCACGCTCGCCATGGCCGCCACGGACATCTCCGCCCGCGTCGAGAAAACCATCACCCTCCGTCCCGGCGAAACCGCCCTTTATGTTTCCCACAAAATCGAAGGCCTCTCCGGCGACTGGTCCTACGGCACCCATCCCATACTCGATCTCTCCGGTATCCCGGAAGGCTCGGCCCGAGTCAGCGTCTCGCCGTTCCGCTGGGCTTCGGTGTATCCCGAATGGTTTTCCAACCCCGCCGACGGCGCGAACCAGGCGCTCAGGATAGCCGCGGTGTTCTCGGATCTGTCCAAGGTGCCCCTCAACGAGGGCGGCACCACGGATCTCACCCGCTATCCCGCCCGCCCGGCCACCGACGATCTGGTGATGATGGTTTCCGAAGCCGCGACGGAAGAGCAGCCCTTCGCATGGTCCGCCTGCGTGATGGAGGGCTTTGTCTGGTTCTCTCTGAAAAACCCCGCCGACTTCCCCGCCACGATGTTCTGGCTCTCCAACGGCGGCCGCTCAGCCTCGCCATGGAATTCCCGCCACACCGCCCGCCTCGGTATCGAGGAGGTCTGCTCCCATTTCTGCGACCCCTTGGAGGTCTCCCGGAAAAACCTCCTCCGTAACCTCTCCATCCCCACCGTCCGCACCTTTTCCAAGGACACCCCGGTCACCCTCCGCACCATCCAGGCGGTCGCCGCCGTCCCAGAGAATTTCGGCCTGGTGAAATCGATCACCCCGGCAGGGGACGGAAAGGTGACGATCACCGATGAAAACGGCGCATCCGCAGACTCGCAAATCGATTGGAAAATGCTTTGATACGGAGAAGCCATGCTCAAGAAAGTCACCACCCCCTCACCCAGCCCACCGCCGCTCCTGCATCCAATGAAGCACCTCCTGCAGCGGGAGGTTTCCGCCCCATACGCCGGGCGGTTTTCAAGGAAAGCATGGGAATGCGCCTCGGAAACGTCAGCTTCGACTACTCCCTGATCGAGAAATCCCATGCCAAAGCGGAAGCATGGATCAACGCCAATCCCGGCGTGGAAATCGTCCAGATCGAGACCTTTCACAGCAGCCTTCACGGCATCACCGTCGTGTGGCACCGCTGAGAGGGGGGAAACATTGATGCGGCGGATCGCTCCCTAGCTCGCCCTGGGAACTTTTCCCGAATCCCACACTTGCCCCACCGCCGTCCCGCGCCTAAACCCTCCGGCATGGCAACGATCAATTCCAATTTCCTCAAACTCAAGGCCGGTTACCTCTTTCCGGAAATCTCACGCCGCGTCAGCGCCTACACGGAGGCAAACCCAGACAAGGCGGCGCGTATCATCCGCTGTGGCATCGGCGATGTCACCGAGCCTCTCCCTTCCGCCGTCCGCGAGGCGATGCACTCCGCCGTCGATGAGCAGGGCGATCGCTCGAGCTTCAAGGGCTATGGCCCGGAGCAGGGATACGAGTTCCTGCGCCAGGCGATCGTCGACAACCAGTTCGCCGGCCTCGGCATCTCTGCCGACGAGGTTTTCATCTCCGACGGCTCCAAGTGCGATACCGGCAACATTCTCGACATCTTCGGCAAGGGCAACGTCATCGCCATCACCGACCCGGTCTATCCGGTGTATGTAGATACCAACGTAATGGCCGGAAACACCGGTGAAGCCGACGAAAACGGCGCCTACGACGGGCTCCTCTACATGCCCTGCACTGCGGAGAACAATTTCGTGGCGGACGTGCCTACCGAAAAGGCCGATCTCATCTATCTCTGCTTCCCCAACAACCCCACCGGAGCGGTCGCGACCCGCAGCCAGCTCGCGGCATGGGTGAAATACGCCAAGGCAAACGACGCGATCATCCTCTACGACGCCGCCTACGAGGCCTTCATCCAGGACGACGATGTCCCGCATTCCATCTTCGAGATCGAAGGTGCGAAGGATTGCGCGATCGAGTTCCGTTCGTTCTCCAAGAACGGCGGCTTCACTGGCGTCCGTTGCGCCTACACGGTCATCCCGAAATCCCTTTCCGGCCGCACTGCCGAGGGCACTCCGGTGCCGATCCATCAGCTCTGGTCGCGCCGCCACTCCACCAAATTCAACGGCGCCTCCTACCCAGTTCAAAAAGGCGCTGCGGCGGTCTTTTCCGAGGAGGGCAAAAAACAGGTGTCCGCACTCATCAGCCACTACATGGGCAATGCAAAGCTGTTCCGCGAGGCCTGCCTTGCACTCGGCCTCAGCGTCTTCGGCGGCGAGAACGCTCCCTATGTCTGGGTCGGCTGCCCGGAGGGCATCACCTCGTGGCAGATGTTCGACAAGATGCTCGAAGAGGCGCAGGTGGTCATCACCCCGGGCTCCGGCTTCGGCTCCGCCGGAGAAGGCTATTTCCGTATCTCCGCATTCAACTCCCGTGAGAATGTCGAGGAGGTCTGCTCGCGCCTGAAAGCGCTGATCTCATGATCCCCGCGCACATCGCCGGACGCAAGGGCGCGCGCAACACCGCCTCCATCCCGGCAGATGTGCTGACCTTGCTCAACGCCGGGCGGATCGAAACGGTCAACCTCTGCGAGTGGCTGATCGTCGATCAGCTCGCGCTGGCGGAGAGAGTTTTCCCGCAAATCGGTTGTGACAGCCTTCTTCCCGCATTGCGTGCGCGCATGGCGGAACTGAAGATCACCACCGCCCCGAAGAAACTCGAAGCCATCGGCAGGCTGCTGGCGGAAAACGTTTCCGGAAAGGCCGAAGCAAAAGAACTGTCAGCCAAACTGCTTGCCCTCAAATCGGACATCGCCCGCTCCTGGGGAGCCTACGCCGTTGGCTTCGCGGACGGGCTTTCAGCCGAGGAAAGGTTCCTGCTGATCCGCCCCTTCGCTGCGGATCCGAACATGTCCACCCGCGAGATCGCATGGCTCGCCCTACGCGGCGAAGTGATCGCGGATCTCCATGGATCACTGGAACGCCTTATACATTTCACCACAGATCCCGATGCGAACATCCGCCGCTTCGCCAGCGAGCTGACTCGGCCCCGGGGCGTGTGGTGCCGTCATATCATGGCGCTCCGCGAAGACCCGCAGCCGGGATTCTGCCTGCTCGAACCCTTGCGCGCAGACCCATCGAAATACGTCCGCGACTCCGTGGGAAACTGGCTCAACGACGCCTCGAAGAACCATCCGGAAATGGTTTCCTCGTTATGCTTCCGCTGGGAAAAGCAGAGCCCTTGCCCGGAAACCGCCATGATCCTGAAACGGGCGCTGCGGACGATCGCGAAGCAGCCGTAAGGAACTTTAATAAAAAGTCATGTTTATATTTAGGAAATCTAAGATTGCTTGGGCGCGGAGCTTAACGTAAGATCCCTCACTTTTGCTTTTAAGAAACTCTTACATACCCGCCGGAATCGCATCCATTTTCTCGATGTGTTCCGCCTTCGCTTGGACTCCGGGCACCTATCCGGCTCCCAGCCGCGATCTAACCGTGGACACCCAGTCGAGGAACGACGTGCTGGCATTCTGGCACGGAGTCTACCTGGAGTCAGACGATTTCGAGGATCACATCGGCTGGACGGGTTCCTACTCCACCGGAGCCGGAGCCGAGGGCACCAACAGCGCAACATTCATCACCGACACCGAGCGACGCCTGAACTACTACCGTGCGATGGTCGGCGTCCCGGCAACCGCTACCCTGAACACTGCCTCTACGGTATACATCCTGCCCAGCGATGACCACAAGCCCCCGGCCATCACCACGAAAGCCAAGGCCGCGCAGCGCGCTGCCCTGATGATCGCGATGAACTACAATGCCGGAGTTCCGAACCCGGCATACTCCCACTCACCCCCAGTGACATCGGTATGGGATGCCGTCCCATGGAACGCCATGCACAATGGGAACATCTCACAGGGCTTCCACGGCCCAAATGCGATCGATGCCTACATCAGCGAAAACATCGATGGCGGAGCAGGAGGCGAAAACTTCGCCACAGGCCACCGCCGCTGGATGCTGAAGCCCAGTTCGACAAATTTCGCGACCGGTGACATCCCCGGAACTTACAATCCCAACGTGGGCATTTCCTCACTGAGACTCCCGGCCAACGTGCTCTACGTAACCCAGAACGAAAGCGAAACCACCACGCTGACGCCCGCTTTCACAGCCTATCCGCCCGCAGGATTTTTCCCTGCCCCCCTGAATGCCAAATTCTGGTCTCTCAGCGCTCCTGGGGCAGACTTCTCGGCGGCGACTGTAAGCGTCTCGGTGGTGGGTGGTGGCGCTGTCGCCACAGTCAAACGTAGTTTGGCCAACGGCTTCGGCGACCCCACACTAGTCTGGGAAATGCCAGCTGAGCACGCGGCAGCATCTTTCCCTGCGGACACGACCTACGACGTGACCGTTTCAGGCATCACGGCGGCGGATCTTCCGCACAGCCACAGCTACCAAGTGACCCTAGTCAACCCAGACATACTGGCATCCGATCAAACCCTCACGGGAACCGATTCGCCCAATCCGGATCATCCGGCGAACTATTTCTTCACACCGCCACCGAACGCGGAAGCCCTGCGGGTCAACACCTACCGGCAGATCCCTGCCACCTGGACGGAAGACGCAGAGACGGGCACCCCCACTGCCGTCACGGACGAGACCGATGCCGTGTATCCCCTGCTCTTCACAAATAGCTCGGGGGATCCAAGTTTCCTGCCGATCACGGGATCCCGCTCGTTCCGATTCACCCATCCCGTCAACTACACTATAGCTGCCAATGGTGTGCCGGCGCAGTCCTTCCAGATCGGAGGAAAGACACTTCCCAAGACCGGAGCCAGGCTGACCTTCAAATACAAACGCGGATATATGGCGTCCGCCAGCCGCCTTGAGGTGGAGATGACGGATGACGGCGGGGCAACATGGGCGTCGCTGGGAGTAATTTCCGGAAACAACACCGGAAGCGTTGAAAATGCCGCATCCGACGCCTCCTACCCACTGCCCGAATCCCTGTCACCGCTCTCCTTCCGGTTCCGCTTCTATGCCACTCCCGGTTCGATCTACACGCACCAACAATATCCCACCAGGGCTACGGGAATCCTCATCGATGACATCACCGTCACCAATTGCGACTTCCTGGATCCGCGCATGACCACCGACCTGTCCGCGGCATCGACCTCCTTCACCCTCGATTCCACCACCCGCGGCGGCACCATGGCGGTCGGCGAGCAATGGCAACTCGCGCTCCAGACAAAACTCGGCAACCGCTGGTTCCCCGATGGCTCCCTGAAGACGATCATGGCTTCGGATACGGTGCAACTCAGCCCCTACGAACTGGCGGTGCAGAATAACTCGGGAATATCGACGAATTTCGATGACGATTACGACAAGGACGGCATTCCAAACGGGGTGGAGTTTGCATTTTTTACCGACCCGCTTGAAAAAAACTTCGCAAGCTCGGAAGTGCTCGCCCCTTCCGGCAGCTCGACGATTTCGATTCGCATGCCGCTCGAAATCGCTCGGGAAGGTGTCAGCTATGAGGCCGAGTGCTCCGAAAACCTCAATGGCTCTTGGACGTCCGAGAATGTGACGGTCACGATCTCCGGGGGCTTCATCACAGCAACGACCCCGCGCCCCGTTTCCGGAAAATGCTTCCTCCGCTGGAAAATTAGCCTGCTCTGATTTCCACGCCATCCGCTCTTGCCGTATCCGCCCCCGCGTGGCAAAAAGCACCTATGCTGAAGACCAAATGGGCCTTACTTTCCGCTAGCTGCTACGTGCTCTGCCAATGCGCGGGAACCTCGGGCGGCGGCATGGGCGGTCCTGCGAACATGGGCGGACCCACGGCACAAGAGCGCCGCGCCTCTATCGCCAACGAACCCACCGGCAACTTCCTCTACGGGCGCCGCTACTACGTTCAGAAGACCCGCTTCTGGGGATACCTCCGGAAGCCGCGCCAATCCGCTACCAACGCCAAGCTGGTCATTTTCCGTGAGGACAGGAAACGCAACCCTGACCGCCTCCCCGAGAACGGCTCGCCGGGAGCGAGGTATGGTTTCGACAATAACTACGAATACAAGATCCGAGGAAATTACACGGGGGAAACCGCATACGACCCCAACAGCAACCAGTTCCTGCCCGTCTTCATGCTCACCGGCTACGAAGTGGCGAACCGCAATCCCGGCTGGCTCTTCAGTCCCGCCGACCACTACGATCCCTACAGGGTCACCCTCAAGCCGCGCTGAACCACGCCTTTCCCGATTCCATGACCGAAAAGAACTTCAGCCGAGCCCGGAGCAGCGACTCCGACCGGAAGTTTGGAGAGGCGCCCATACTCGGGAGGGTTTCGAGGTCGCCGGGATCGGCGGTGAAAGGTGGTGGGAGGCGCCGCAAACGCTTAAAACAAAAGACCAAAGTGAGCCGCGCGGTGGTCGCATGGACTCTGATTATCTCGTTCGTGGTGCTTGCCGCGTTGATAGTTTTCCTGGTCGGCTATTTCCGCAACAAGGCGGAGGAAGCCATTGAAGCTGCAAACCTCGATAAATCCGCGAGGGATTTCGCCATCGCCTTCTCCGAGCAGAAAACCGTGGAACTCCCGTCCCTGGATGAGACCGAGGCGCTTGCGATCGTGCACGCCGCATTTGCGAACCGGGATCCCGACGCCATCGTCGGCTATTTCGTCCTCGGAGAAACTACAGATCCATCGGAGGCCCTGAGCGATCTCAAGGAGATCTCCAAGAATGAGGGTGAGATTTCCGACTACCAATGGCTGGGGCAGAAATTCGTAAACGGCCAGGTCATTGCCCAAATTCTCGTTGAACTCGGGAACGGCGAGCGCCGCGTAAACCGGCTCGCTGAGCTTATCATATGTGCCGACAGCAAGTGGCGGATCGACCTCGATTCCTACCTCCGCAAAAGCTCCCCTGGCTGGGACGCCATCCTCTCCGGGAAATCCGAAACCTCCGTAATCCGGATTTCCGTTGCGATCGACACCTACTACAACGGTATTTACTCGGATGACACGCAATGGCAGGCATTCTCCTTGGTCTCGCCCGATGTGGAGCACATGGTTACGCCAAACGTGATTCCCCCCAAATCAGGGCGCTGCGCAAGATCTTGGGATCCGGTGAAAAAGTCCACCGCGCAACCGTCGAGATCCGCTTGCATCCCGACGCCGGCTCAAGGCAGTTCGAGATATCCGGCGTGCTAGCGGAAAACTGGGTGCTCGGCAAAATACCTTTCGACGAATCATTCTGATCGTTTTCCTTCCCGCCCGTTGATCCCGCCGCTAACTTCGCCGCGCGATGACCCCTGATCTCCAAGACCTCTTCGAATTCCTCTCGTTCCCAAGCGTATCGACCGATTCCAAACACAAGGGCGACGTCCTTGCCTGTGCTGGCTGGCTGCAGGAAAAACTCGACTCCATGGGGCTCGCAACGGAAGTGCACGAGACCCCCGGACACCCCATCGTCATTGCCCGCAACACACACCGCCCGGACAAGAAGACCGTGCTCATCTACGGCCACTACGATGTCCAACCAGCGGATCCGCTGAGCCTCTGGGAAACCCCTCCGTTCTCCCCTGAGATCCGCGACGGCAAGATCTGGGCGCGCGGTGCCACCGACAACAAGGGCCAGATGCTCGCCCACTCCCTGGGCATAGGGAAAACGATAGCCGAAAAGGGCGACCTCCCGGTCAATATCATCCTTCTTTTCGAAGGTGAGGAGGAGATCGGCTCCCCCAACCTCGCACCCTTTCTCGAAGCCCACCGCGAGGAACTCGCCTGCGACATCATCGCAATCTCTGACACCGGCATGGTCGCCCCGAATACCGGCACACTCGGCTACGGCCTGCGCGGCGTCGCCTGCGCCGAGGTGAAAATCACCGGCCCGGCTCGCGACCTCCACTCGGGGCTCTTCGGCGGCGCAGTCGCCAACCCCGCCACCGCCGCCGCCCGGCTCGTCGCATCGCTTCACCTGCCCGACGGCACGGTCGCCATCGAGGGATTCTACGACGATGTCCGCCCCCTCGAAGCATGGGAACGCGAGATGTGGGCCAAGTTGCCCGGCGTATCGGACGAGGATTACCTTAAAGTCACAGGCTCGCCCGCCACATTCGGTGAACCCGGATTCACTTCCACAGAACGCGTTTCGGCGCGCCCGACCGCCGAGGTCAACGGCATCGGCGGCGGTTACCAAGGCGAAGGATCCAAGACCGTGATTCCCGCCGAGGCCTTCGTGAAATTCTCCCTCCGGCTCGTCCCGGATCAGGAACCGCAAACCATCCTCGCCCAGCTCAGTGCTCACCTAAAAAAGCATTGCCCGCCCGGCGTGAAACTGGAGATCGAGATCGGCCATGACGGCAAACCCTACGCCAGCGATCCCCATTCCGATTTCGGAAAAGCCGCGCAGCGCGCACTGAAACGCGTTTTCCCAGGCGAACCGATGCTCATCCGCGAGGGCGGCTCCATCCCCATCGTCCAGGCATTCCGCGACATCCTCGGCACCGACACCCTTTTGCTCGGCCTCGCGCTCGCGGACGCACAGATCCACTCGCCCAACGAGAACTTCCCCATCGCCAACTTCGAGGCGGGGATCAAACTCAACCAAGCCCTCCTAGAAGAGCTAGCGAAGTAACGGGGCGCCGACTTCAGTCGGCGAGTCCTGCCTTGACCTCTCCTCCCGCCGCAATTTCCCCGCTTGGTGCAATAAACCCAAGCACACCACCGACTCCCATCTCTTTTCATTGGCGGAAAAACACCACCTCAAGCTCGCCAGCCTCGACACCGGCATCCGCGGTGCCTTCATCATCCCGGGATAGATTTCTCTTTCATCCGTTTTTATCCGCGTCGATCTGTGGTTGATTTTTTCCACTGATCACTGATCACTCGGCACTAGCCACTTCATCATATGTCCGATACCCCAAAACTCGATTTCATCCGTGAAATCATCGCCTCCGACCTTTCCTCCGGTAAGCACGAGACGGCCATCACCCGTTTCCCGCCGGAACCGAACGGCTATCTCCACCTCGGCCACGCGAAATCCATCTGCCTCAATTTCGGCATTGCCCGGGAACATCCCGGTGCCAAATGCCACCTCCGCTTCGACGATACAAATCCCGAGAAGGAGGAAACCGAATACGTCGAGAGCATCAAGCAGGACGTGAAATGGCTGGGCTTCGATTGGGGCGATGAACTCTACTTCGCCTCCAATTACTTCCAGTTCTTCCACGATTGCGCACTCCACCTCATCAACAACGGCCTCGCCTACGTTGATGAGGAAAGCCCCGAGGAGATCAAACTCCACCGTGGCAACGTCCAGATCCCGGGCACACCATCCCAATTCCGCGACCGCAAGCCTGACGAAAACCTGGCCGCTTTCGAAAAAATGCGCAGCGGCGGGTTCAAGGAAGGCGGAGCGGTGCTTCGAGCGAAGATCGGACTCACCTCATCGAACATGAACATGCGCGATCCGGTCATGTACCGCATCATGCACGCCAAGCACCACAATACCGGTAGCGACTGGTGCATCTACCCGATGTACGATTTCGCCCACCCTCTTGAGGACGCACTCGAGCACATCAGCCACTCGCTCTGCACCCTGGAGTTCGAGAACCACCGCCCACTCTACGACTGGTTCATCAAAAATTGTCCGGTGCCCTCCACCCCGCGCCAGATCGAGTTCGCACGCCTCAGCCTCAGCTACACAATCCTAAGTAAGCGCAAGCTGCTCCAACTCGTTCAGGAAGGCCACGTCTCCGGCTGGGACGATCCGCGCCTGCCCACCATCTCCGGCGTCCGCCGCCGCGGATACCCCCCGGAAGCGATCCTCCATTTCTGCAAACGCATCGGCATCACCAAATACAACGGCACCACCGATGTTGCACTGCTCGAACACGACATCCGCGACAACCTCAATGGCACCGCACCCCGCCGCATGGCCGTGCTTGCCCCGTTGAAAGTCGTCATCGGGAACTTCACTGAAGAACCTACGCCATCCCTCGTAGTCCCAAACCACCCGCAGGACGATTCCTTTGGAGAGCGCGAGGTGACTTTCTCACAGGAGATCTATATCGAGCGAGAGGATTTCCAAGAAGTGCCGGAGAAGAAATTCTTCCGCCTCGGCCCCGAGCGTTACGTCCGCCTCCGCGGTGGCCCCATCATCCAGTGCACCGGCTTCGAGAAGGACGATTCCGGGGAAATCACCCTCCTCCACGCAAACCTTCTCCCGGACACCACCGGCAAAGACTCGCCGGAAGGCGTGAAGTGCAAGGCCGCGATCCACTGGGTCGATGCCGCAACTGCCGCCGATGCCGAGGTGCGCCTCTACGACCGCCTCTTCAGCGTCGAGGATCCGGATGCTGCCGAAGGCGGTTTCCTCAGCGTGCTCAATCCGGAATCATTCAAAACAGTGAATGCCAAAGTCGAAGCCTCCCTTCTCCTCGAAGCACCCGGTTTCTCCTGCCAGTTCGAACGCACCGGATATTTCGTAACCGACTCCAAAGACCACATCACCGGGCAAAAAGCCGTCTTCAACCGCACCGTCGCGCTCCGTGACTCGTGGGGAAAACGCCGTTGATTTGGAGAACAGCCTACAGCAACACCAGCGCCAGAGCCACGACCATCAGCACCGCGCCGAGCAACTGCCTACCACCGAGCGGTTCCTTGCATTTCTTCGCGATCACCCAAACAAAGAATACCGCCATCACCCCGCGGGTGCTGTAGGCGATGTTGCTCAGCGCGGGCTCACGGAACCAGCTGAAGGCTAGGTTCACCAGCAAGGCCTGCACCCCAAGCGCGAGCCCAGCACCAAGCACCGGGAATGCCATTTCCTTTTTCGTGAAGGTGATCCGCACATCCTTCCATCGGGGCAGCAGCATCCCCACCGACAGTGTGCCAGCGGTCATTATCATGATGATCAGCCACCTGTCACCGCCGATCTCGTGGCTCTTCCAACCGGTCAGAAAATCGTTGGTGGCGAAAAAAATGCAGGCTACAACTGTCAGCCAGAGAGTCGTCCGGTTCGCTTTCAGGCGCTCGGCCGTCGCCCCGGCGACAAGATACACGGCGGCCGCAGCGAGGACAGCTCCGCCGATCAGCCCCGCGCCCGCCTTTTCCAAACCAACGCTCGCGGAGAGCACGGCGACGATGAGCACCTTGAAACCGAGTGTAGAGGAATGCACCACCAAATCGCCCTTCCGCACTGACTGAACCGAGAACCACTGCCCAAAGAAAAAAAGGAAACCGTTGAGAACCGCGAAACCATCGTAAATTCCGAACGGCTCACTGAAATCCGGTTTCAGGTAGATGGAGAACACCGCGAGCGTCAGCAGATTCGCAAATCCCAGCACCACCGAAAGCTTCACTCCATGACGGGTGGCTCGCTGCACCATCGCCCCGAGAAGCGGATGCAACGCCGCTCCCAAAAGCGGCAATCCGATAGCTCCTGACCATGCATCCATACCCAGCCGCTAACCCGCAACGACCCCGGGGTCAACATCTGCAAGATAATTTCCAACTTGGCGAACTCCACCCAACCGCCAATCCTCCGCCATGAAGAATGACATCGAACGCATCCTGATCGACGAAGAGGTCATCGAAAGGCGCCTCGATTCCATGGCGAAAGAAATCGAACTGGATTTCCCCGCAGGGCCTATCGTCGTAATCATTCTTCTCAAGGGCGCACTCGTTTTCGCCGCCGACCTCCTCCGCCGCATCCCCCGCGAACTTTCCATCGAGTGCCTCAATGTCGCCAGCTACCACGGAGGCCTGGAAAGCTCTGGAACCGTCGATTTCCTCGACCGCCACTTCCCCGAGGTGAAGGACAGACACATCCTCCTCCTCGATGACATCCTCGACACCGGACGCACGCTGGCCGTCGTCGCAAAGCGACTCAAAGAGGAAGGGGCTGCCGCCGTCCACAGCGGTGTCCTTTTGGCGAAAGATAAGAAACGCGCGGAGGACGTGGCGGCCGATTACGTGGGCTTCGAGATCGGCGACGAATTCGTCGTCGGCTACGGCCTCGATTACAAAGGCAAATACCGCAACCTCCCGTACGTCGGTGTCCTCAAACTCTCAGCGGCGATCTGATCCCCGAAATCGGCGACACACAAAGGATGGTCGGGACGGCCAGATTGGCTTCACTCCGTTCCGCCTATGCCAAATCCAAAATCCTCCTCCGGATTTGGCTCAAATGATTTCGCCGCCATGCGCGGCTTGGCGTTCGAACTGCCGACATCCTGCTCCCAAAAGAGATCATTTCACCCGCCGAACCGAATGAAAAACCGCTACCTAAAACGATATTGGCAAAGCCGCCTGTGAACGTACGCTTGCGGAAAATGAATATCGCCCTCAAACCTCCGAGTGCGGCACCTCCCCGGCGTTCTGCGGAGTATTCAGCGTTTGATCCTGCCCTCCGGCAGTCCCCTTCGGGCTCAGCGCTTCGCTTGAGTCTATGTCGCCCCGCTCCATTCAGCGTTAGCCACTCCCCCCTCTCAACGGAGCCCTCAAGCATCCCTCCAAAACAGCAAATTTCTAGCAGCCCCCCCCCCCGGCGCGCCCGGGGAAAGACATCGATAAAACCAGGCTCAGGGTTCTCGTTTCATAAGAGCTTGGCTCCCCACCAAATGACCTGATTATGACTCGTTGCTCTCAACTTCGCCTCCTGCTGGGAATCATCCTCGTGCAGTTCTCTGCCGCGTCGTTCTCTCCAGCCGCGGACGATGCCCTTCCAAAGGGCTTCGTCTACCTGCACGAGATCGCACCGTCAATCGTGCTCGAAATACGCTACTTCAACGGCAACAACTTCACCGCAAAGCGTGTCGATGGCTATGAAGCGAACAAGTGCATCCTCACCCGCCAAGCCGCCCTCGCTCTCCGGTCCGTGCAGGACGAACTGAAGCCGTTCGGACTGAGCCTGAAGGTCTTCGACGCCTACCGGCCGCAGCCGGCTGTCGATCACTTCGTAAGGTGGGTCAGGGATCTGCAGGACACCGAGACGAAGCAAACCTACTACCCGAACATCGCGAAGAAGGACCTAATTGGTGACTACATCGCTCCGAAATCCGGTCACACCCGTGGAAGCTCCGTGGACCTGACCATCGTGGGACCGGAGGGCGAGGAGCTCGACATGGGAAGCGGCTTCGATTTCTTCGACAAGAAATCGTGATCCCTCTCGGACGAGGTCACGGCCGCCCAGCGTGCCCACCGCATGCTCCTACGAGCCGTCATGACGAAGCATGACTTCAACTTCTACAAGTTTGAGTGGTGGCACTTTACGCTCAAGAACGAGCCCTTTCCCGCGACCTACTTCGACTTTCCGTCCCGCTAGACCCATGGAGATCCAGCCATGGGGCGAGGTCGGCTCCGGTAGCAACGGACCACGGCTCCTCCTAAATAACGAATCAATAACAACGCACTCCCCCCTTGACCGAACCGCCGTCGGACTCGTAGACTCAGCATCGAATAGTCTCACCACGATCCTGAATCCCGACTCCCAGCAACTGCCCCCAGCAGCCGGCATGGACCTCACCACCTTGGCGCGTGTCCCGGGAATTATGCTGGACCGGGCAGCGAAGGCCGGTCTCGACCGCGCCGCGCTCGAGCGGGCCGCCGGCTTGGCCAAGTCCGACCTCGCGGATCCCGATGCGCGCATTCCAAAGACAAAGCTCTACGCCCTCTGGCGGGAAATCATCCGCTGCGTCGACAGCCCCTTGCTCGGACTCAAGCTCGGGGAGTCCGTCCGCGTCCACGATATCGGACTGGTCGGCTACATCATGGCCTCCAGCGATACCCTCGGAAATGCACTCCGAAGCCTCTCCCGGTACGGCCGCATTATCTCCGAGGACTTGACCTTCTCACTCGAGCCCCGGGATGAACTCGTCGATCTCGAAATCACGGCCTCGGTCGACCTTGTGGCGCTGGAACATCCCATCATCTCACGGCTTTCGAGCATCCTCGCATCGGCACGCGAAATCACGGAGGACGATCTCCGCCCCGCCGCCGTCAGCATTCCACAGCAGGCTCCCGCCGACCCCTCGCCATTTTACAATTTCTTCCGCTGCCCCGTGCAATTTGGTGCCGAAGCAGCCGTCCTCTAGCTCAACGCTGCGGACCTCGATCTCCCGATTCCCTCCGCAGATCGCTCTCTCGATCACTACCTCGAGAATTATGCCCGGAGCATTCTCGATGCCCTTCCAAAGGCCGACTCTCTGATCAGCCAGATCTGGCGCATCCTCATGGTCCGGCTCCCCGCCGGCGACCCCGGGATCGACACCATCGCCGGCACTCTCGGGCTGAACCTCCGCACGGTCCAACGCCGCCTCAAGGACGAGGGCACTACCTACCGGGAGTTGCGCGATTCCTTCCGCCATACCACGGCCTGCAAACTGCTGACCAATCCGCGAGTTCCCATCAAGGAAATCGCCTTCCTCCTTGGCTATCAAGAGCTTGGTGCCTTCTACCGAGCCTTCCGCCGCTGGGAGGACGACTCCCCGATGGATTACCGGAATAAGCACCTGCCGCGCTGACCCCCCGCTGGCACCGCGTACCTACAATTTGTCGCCGCCTGCCAAAGACAAGTCCGTCCGCTGCCAGGTATGGTCAGCGGCATGAGTTCGGAATTCACCGTCGCAATCGTCGCCCCCAAAGCATCCGAGCGGCTCTCCTTGAGCCAGCTCCTCGCCTCCGAGGGATTCACCGTCGAGGCTTTCTCCCGTGAGAAGGAATTCGGCATCGTCCCCTCCCGCTGCGGTTGCGTAATCGTGGATCTCGACTTCCCCGAGGATGACGCCACCGAGCGATCCCTCCTCAACTTCGCCACCCGCTGGAGCCGCGAACTCTGCGTCATCGTGATCGCCTCTGATCCCAACCAGCTCCCCGACGATCCACTCCTGCCGGGCATCGCGAAATCCGCGGGGAAAAACCGCCTCCTCTACCTCATCTACGGCGCCCTGAGCGAACCCGCATCTTCTCAGTCCCGTGCACAAACCCTTTGCTGACTTTTCCCCGACTGGCCGGTTCCCGGCTCCGCGCATCACTCGCGGAGCCATCCCCCCCCTCATCCCCCGGCCCGGCCAGTCGGGGAATCCCTTCCCCTCCATCGCTCCATCATTCCCCGCCGCCAATACCCACACCATCACCCACTGAAAAGTCGTCAAAGACAATCGTCGTCCGAGGCGAGATCCGCATTCGCAGTCATCCGCCGGGCGTAGCACTCCAGCTCCCGATCCAAGGGGCGGAGCCGTGCCAGAAAGCGATCGGCTTGGTGGGACGAACTTCGTTCCATACCTGATGAAAGTCGAAAACCGGGGGGGTTATTACGAAAATCTTTCGATTCCGAAACTTTAAAGAAGTTCAACTGCGTGCGCGGAGTTAACACCGCTAGTGTTCACTGGGTAGAATCTAGTCCTTTTCCCAATGATCAGCGCTTTGCCTTGATCGCCGTCAATGATTGTTTTTTTGCTAAAGTAATAGTCATCCCCGTCATCCGCACTAAGCATGCCTCCCCCCTCAGCCACAAATTCGATTGTTCCTTCAATTTTCCCAGTAATCTCAGCGTGCTCGAGGACTTCCTCCGAAAGTTGGGCGACTCGCGTGATCCAAGCTCCTGAACGTCTGGACCGCTCTTTGTCAATTTTCTCGGAGTCCTTAATGTAGTGGGTTGGGATGTCGTTCCGAACACAGAAGGCATAGTCGAACTCATAGATCGTTCCCCGCCTGCCTGTGCCAGCCTCGGAGATCTTGAGTACATTGTGCTCTTCCGATTTGCCAACATACTTTCCAAGAACGGGCGCCTTGTAGGGGAACTGAAATCGGAATGTAGATCGCGCTCGGCAGGTCTTCGCAAGTGTCGTGATAAAGTCCAGATCAGCTCGCCCATGGATTGACTCGGCTGTCGCGGAGTGTTTCCGCAGACCACTATTTACGTGGTCAGCGTTCACTAGGCTATGTCCGCAATGGTCGGCATAAGCCTCTTGCATACAGGTGTCTAGGATTGCCAGTAGCCTCCTGACGTTTCCACCTGATGCGTAGATGATTTGTTCGAGTAAATCACCTACAGCACTGGGGTGCGGGTTGATTCCAAAAATATCGAGGACAGTTTGTTGTCCATCCGAAGCAGATCGGATGTATCGATCCATGATGCCTATTGCTCTCTCCCTAAAGCGATCATAGCCGACGGGGTCAGTCACGTTCTCGGTCAATGGTATCATATCGCCGTATCTCGTCTCGACCAGAATGTCTGAGTATGAATGCGGGTAAACCGCGATCTTTGTTCGGAGGTACTCCGCCGTGCGAAACTGATTCATCAAGGTTTCGAACAGAGACGTAGAACCTTCTGCTTTGAAGAAGGACTTGTCCAAAGATCCTGCCTCATCGATCAGGAGTAAAACACCACCGTTAAAGTCGCCAAGAAGTCGGTCGTAAGCGGCGTGGACGTCGCCAATGCCCGGTTGTGGCTTTGTTGTAAGCTCCTGCACCCCTTGCTTATTAAAGGAGGCCCCGAGCTCCATGAAGTTAGTCTTACCCTTACCAGAAATTCCAAGCTCCTTTGAAACAGTCTCTGTATACTGGTCGGCCTCAAGCTGCACGAGGTCAATAAGCGTAGATTCAAGCCGAGATGCCTGAAACGCGCTCTTGGGCAAGGATTGCATGCCCAAGTGAATTTCTGCCATTTTTTCCGATCGAGCTAAGGTCTTGTAGACGTTGGCTAGCTCTTTAATGACCTGAATTATCACCGCGCGGTAAACCTCGTGAGGCTCCCTAATATGTTGGAAATCGCTTAATCGAATTAGCACGGGCAAAACCACCGGCTCATTCTGGAGGAGTGCGGGAACAATTGAGTAAAGGTGGAATGCGTAATTCGCTTTCAGGAGCATGGACTTTCCTGATCCCATCGCTCCCTTAATAATACTATTTTCAAATTCGAATGGGCTTCTCGCCATGGAGAGAGGATTGACGAAAACGTCTAGGATGTGACTGAGCTCAAAATCCTCGGCGTTCCGGACTTTGAATGGGCGAGATTCGAAAATATTCATGGACGATGCTACCTGTGCGGTAAAACTGTCTGCGACAGTTTACGGTGCAACCAATAGGCAAAAACTTGGGGTTAGACCAGATGTTATTGCTAGGAATTTACTTTTGAGGTGTAATTGGGGTCAGGTGTGAATGGCACGAGGTTAAGCACTTTTTCGATAGTAGCGGGAGCGGTGGAACACCTCTTCATATTCATGCCGTGGGGCGTTGAGTAGCGGGTGGTTTTTCGGCCTTCGTTTCACTGCTCTTGGTTCGTTCCTGAATGGTCTGAGGTTGATCAGTTTCGTTGCCGCTATTTCGAGCAGACGACCGATTTCGGTTCTTCGTTTCGTAGGTTTTCCCGCATATTGGCGGAAGCTTTCCTGGCTGCTGCTCACCAGATCAAGTGTTCCCTTAAAACTCATCTGCCAGACGGGTTTGCCTGCTTTTCTTGCTGCCGACTGCATCATGTGGCGGATCAGGTTGTTTGCGATCATGCTCATCAGCAATGTCTTGTGGGCCATGCCGGGGCTTTTGATGGCGAAGAACTCCATGTTCATCGTGGTTTTGAGATCCCGCAATTTCAGCTCGATGTCCCATCTGCGGGCATACAGGTCGGCAAGCTCGATTCCGTTGAATTTCCTGTGGTCGAGCAGTGTGGTGACGAGGATCAGGGTCGCCTTCCTGCCGCCACGGCCTTGATAGGAAAGTTTGATCAGACGAACTTTCATGGTTTCCGGCAGTTCACTCCACTGATCCTTTCGCGCATCGCTGCCGGCGGGCTTGTAGGGACGCCTCCACTCCACGATCCGCTCATGCCTGGAGACTCTTTCCCCGTGATTCCAGTCGAGGGCGTTTTCCCGGGCCTGATGGAGACGCATGAGGACATGGGCACCCCGTTGTGCGCAGCGGGCGATGAGTCCGTAAGAGCCGAAGGCACGGTCTCCCATCAACAGGTCGTTGGCGTGAAGGGTTCGGGTGAGCTCGACTGCGGGATTGATTTCATGGACGCTCATCGGAGAGGTCGTGATGTGCTCCCAGCCGCCGTGACTGAGATTGAGCAGGCCGACCATCCCCAGGAAGGGAGAGCCACAGCCTTTCTTCTGGCTTGAGGACTGGGGGTAGGCCCGTTGGTTTTCCTCCGTATCCATGAGATGGACGGAACTGCCGTCGACGGCTTTGAGTGTCAGGCCGTTCCAAAGATCTTCTTCGCGAATGCCTGCCGAGAGCTTCGCGGTGATTTTCTCATGGATCCTTTGAAGGAACGGGATTTCAACACGGATCCTCGCCCGGCAATAGCTCGAAGTATCCGAGGATGGAACGGCAAGCCCGTTGGTTCGCGACCAGTTCTGGATGTGGCAGACCGCTCGCTGACAGGAACTGTTTTCTTCCAGGATCTGGGCAAGCCAGGCCCAGAAGACCGGGATGTGGCCGTAGCAGCGCTGGCGTTGCGTCGGGTCGATCGAAGAGAGGAAGGAACCGGGAAGAATATCATCGAACAATACTCCATATCCGCTGAGCGAAGACCGCATCAGGGCGGCGCGACTGGCTCGGATTGTCGCTTGAAAACGGCGCTTGGAGCTAGCAAGGATGTGAAGCGGAAAGTCGGTGAGGTAGGCTTGTTTGGTCACACTTTCAAACCGTACCCGAACCGGCTTTCCGTCTAACTTTTTCAACAGTAAACGGCCTTAAACTCGTGCCATTCGCACCTGACCCCAATTACGATCCGTTCCCCGCTGAAGAGTTTCGCGCTACAGTTTCGGCCCCCGGAAGCCGTAGGTGACGGGCAGGATTCAGAAAGAACCAACTAGCAAAGCAGTATCCTATAGAAGCGCAACATCCAACGAGCAACAATCATGAACCACGAAGAAGAGAATCACGAAAATATCATCGAGAACTTGAACCATTCCGGACTATCGCGGCGGGGGTTCCTGCACGGCATGGGCGGGATGGGAGCCTTTCTCGGCATGGGCGGATTGGCTGGGAGCGCCATTGCGGCCGAGGCCCCGAAGGATGCCGATGGGAAAGTGATTCCCGGTTTTGAGAAGGGACAGGATGATCCGAATGCGGCGAAAGGCTGGCAGGCGGTCTCGGATCGTAAGATCCGCGTGGGCATCGCCGGATACGGGCTCTGTAAATTTGGTGGGGCCTTCTTTTATCAAAGTCACCCCAACGTCGAAGTGGTGGCCGCCACGGATCTCGACCCAGGACGTTGTGCCGCCCTGGCCAAGGCGGTGGGGGCGAAGAAGACCTACCCGTCCTGTGAAGAGATGATCAAGGACAAGAGCATCGAGGCGGTCTACATTGCGACCGATGCGCCGAGTCATGCACGCCTCGCGATCATGGCGTTGAATCACGACAAGCATGTCGTATCTGCGGTGCCCGCGGTGTTTGGATTTGAGGCAGAGGGCGAGGCGGAAGAGTTGTTCAACGCCGTGAAGAAGAGCGGCATGAAGTACATGATGAATGAGACCTCCACGTTTCATGCCGACCTCTACGCCAAGCGTCTGCAGTGCCAGGCAGGCGCATTGGGTAAGGTCATTTACTCCGAGGGGGAATATTGGCACGACTTCGGATCCAAGGGGCTTCCCGGCTTCAATCCCAAGAACGGCAAGATTGATCTTAACGGCTGGCGCCGGGCTCTTCCGCCGATGTGGTATCCTACTCATGCGATGGCGTACTACGTTTCCATCACGGGCGGCCGCTTCACCGAAGTATCCGGAGTGGGCACGGCCGGCCTCTACCCGGAATACAATGGTGGCGACAACCAGCACAAGAATCCCTTCGGCACGGAAATCGCGATGCTCAAGACCAGTGAGGGCGGCATCTCACGGATGGGGGGCAGCTGGGACATGAAGAATGCCCACGGAGAACAAGGGCGCGTTTACGGGGAGAAGCCGCATGACAAGAATGTCAGCGGAGTTCGTCCTCCTCTACCGCCAAGTGTCGGGGCGGGTGGTCATGGCGGCTCTCATGGGCAGCTGACCAACAATTTCATCGAGTCTATTCTGCTGGATCAGATGCCCATCGTGCACGTGGGGGATGCCCTGAACATGACGCTGGCCGGAGTGATTGCCCACAAGTCGGCGCTCAAGGGCGGGGAGTGGATGAATATTCCTCAGTATGATTTATAGGGGGAAAAGATGAATCCTACACGACTATTGCTTGCGCTGCTGCTAGGATTTTGCTTTTCGGTGAGGCTCCTGAAACAGCCGTTGGGCCGGATCGGAGGGCGGGGAAATGGGGGTTGGTGCGTCTCCGGTTCGCTCGGCAGCCGGAGCTTCGTTTGGTGCCAAGTTCATGTCCAGTAGCAACTCGGTCGCGGTGGTGGGATGGAGGTCGAGGCGGTCCACATAAGTCGGCAGCTCGACACAGCAAGCATCGGGAAGGTTGGTGATGTAGCCATCGTTGCGGAGGTGGGCACTCAACCCCCTTTCACCCCCTCAACGGCGCCCTCAAGCTCCTCACCTCAAAGGGAAATTCATCTAGCAGCACCGCCGCTAAACTAATCCTTGGCATGGCGGGAAGGAGGATTATGCTCCCGGCCAAAGAATTTCAGCCCTGAAGCACCCTGCGGACGTAGGCGGCCGGCTTTTTCACCTGAATCTCCGTTTCACCGTTCGCGTGCTCCAATATCTTGGCTCAATTCCCGCCCCTCTTCCCCCCTCCCGGGCGCGCCCGGGGAAAGACATCGATGAAACGGGGCTCAGGGCTCCAGTTTCATAAGAGTAATCCTAACAATCAAAATTATGAGTTATCGTTCAATGTTATTGGTGCTGGTCGGTCTGATTCTTTCGGGCCTGTTGTCGGCGCAGCGCGTCACAGCAGCGGACGAGAAGACTCGCGAGCTTAAGCTTTCGAACAAGTTTCTGCTGATACCGATCGGCCCGAGCACAAAAGCCAAAGTCAATCACCTGAAGGTCGTCATCGACGGGAAACCGGTCTACCAGTACGAGCTGCGTGTCGCGCCCAAGACCGAGGACATCCTGTGGTGGTCGTTCTTCGACGTCAGCCGCTTCGCCGGTAAGGCTGCCTCGATCACACTGACCGGCGGCGAGACCGCGGGCATTGATCTGATCAAGCTCGGTGCGAAGATCCCCGGAAAGGTCCCGCTCTATAAAGAAAAGCTCCGTCCTCAATTCCACTTCACCACGCGTCGTGGATGGATTAACGATCCCAACGGACTGATCTACTACAAGGGCCTGTACCACATGTACTACCAGTACAATCCGGTCAGCACCCGCTGGGGCAACATGACCTGGGGACACGCGGTCAGCAAGGATCTGGTGCATTGGAAGGAACAAGCCGCAGTGCTGTTCCCCGACTCAAACGGGACGTGCTACTCCGGGGCGGCGTTCATTGACCGAAACAACCTGCTCGGAGCCAAGACCGGCGATGAAGAGGTGCTTACCGCATTCTATCTGCGAACGAAGATCGGGCTCTGTATGGCGACTTCCAACGATGCGGGCATGACGTTCACTGACTACAAAGGCAATCCCGTGCTGCCTCTCAAGGGCGCACGGATCGACACGCCCAGACCGTTCTGGTACGAACCGACCAAACGCTGGATCGCGCCGACCTACGATCACTTCGTCAACGAGAGCGGCAAGAAAATGCGTGCCGTGGGCTTCTACAGCTCTACTGACCTGAAGACCTGGAAGTATGAGAGTCGGGTCGAGCAGAAGAAGTGGGGCGATGAACTCTGCGGATGCGTCGACTTCTTCCAACTGCCCGTCGACGGCGACAAGAAGAACACCAAATGGGTCATGATCATGATCGACGGCAGTTACATCATCGGCACGTTCGACGGACACGTGTTCAAAACGCTCGAAGGCAAGCCGGCTGCGACCACCGACCGCGTTCGTTCATTGGTGAAGTTCGGAAACTTCTACGCGACACAAAGTTGGCACAACATGCCCGACGAGCGGCGCATTCAAATCACTTGGATGCGCGGCGGACAGTACAAGGGCATGCCCTTCAACCAGCAGTTTACTGTTGCCTCGGAATTAACGCTCCATTCAAGCCCCGACGGACCTCGCCTGCGAATGAACCCGATCAAGGAACTCGAAACGCTACGCAAGAAGACCTACACGTGGGATGATCTCACGCTGAAGCCTGACGCCAATCCGCTCGAGGACCTCAAGGGCGATCTGTTCGATATTGAAGTCGAGTTCACCCCAGGCTCCGACGGCCAGACGATCTTCGACCTGCGGGGCCGGAAGGTGATCTACGACGCCAAGACCAGGATCTTGTCCATCGGTAAGGTCCACAGCCCGCTGGAGAGCGTCAAGGGAGCGATCCGCCTGAGGATTCTGCTGGATCGCACCTCGATCGAAGTGTTCGCCAATGATGGCCGCGTTTACATGCCGCTCTGCATCACCGCCGAAGACGACAATCTCTCCCTGTCGGCGAGTTGCGATCAAGGTGAAGTCAAGGTGCGATCCCTGCACGTCCACGAGTTGAAATCCGCGTGGGAGTGAATCGATGGATTTACGCGCAGTCGGATATCAATTCCCGTTCTCCCCTCACAACAACGCCACCCAAAAAGCAAATTTCTGGCACTACACTGCCGCACGCCACGAATTGTGAAAAGTAGAAGGGCTGTCCCGACGAGTTGATTGCGTTTTAGGAGTGGTGATAACAAAACAGGCAAGCACCTCTCGATGCTTGCCTGTGAGATTCGTTACCTGTGGACAGGTGATTTAGCTTTTTGGTGTCGGAGTCGCGTCCGAAGTTGATGCTTCTAGGCGCTCAATGGTAGCGCTTTTACGCAGAGTCTCGAGGTAGGCTCCGACTGCTGCCTGCTTGGCGTTCTGGTTCAGGTAGCCGATGATGCGCTCTTTCGCTTCGTCGAAGCTGGTTGTGCCAGCATCTTTGCGGCCTGTCACCTTGATGATGTGGTAGCCGAAGGATGTTTCGATGACTTCACCGACCGAATTGACGTCTTGGCTGAAGGCGGCAGTTTCAAATTTAGGCGCCATTTGACCACGGCCGAAGTCGCCGAGCGAGCCGCCTTGTGCGCCACTTGGGCAACCTGAATGTGCTTTGGCGGCATCTTCGAAGGTTGTTTTCTTTGCCAGAATGTCTGTGCGGATTGTTTCGAGCTGTGTCTTTTTCTCGGCTTTCGCTTGGTCGGTCTCTCCGTCGTCAAACTTAATCAGAATGTGGCTGGCAGAGACGCCTTCCGGCTGTGCGAATTGCTTGGTGTTACTGTCGTAGAATGCTTGAGCGTCGGCTTCAGTTGCTTCAGTAATATCACCTGTTTGGCTTTCGATGAGTTGGCGGGCGGCCATGTCGGTCTTGATGTTTCCTTTCATCTCTTCGAGTGACATGCCCTGTGCTGTCAGCGCCGCTTCGAGTGTCATTCCACCCGGGACCGATCCTTTGATTTGTTCCAAAGTGCCAGCGATGTCTGCATCTGAGATGACGATTTTCGACTTTGCGACTGCTGCGGTTACGAGCTTTTGCGTGATTAAATTATCTTCCGCTTGCTTGAGAAGCCTGGGACGCATTTCCGGGGGGACTTGTTGGCCGCGAGATTGCATCTGTTGGAGGCCCATGGTCACCATCTTATCGATTTCGCCTCGTGTGATGTCCTCGCCGTTCACGCGGATGATCACCGAATCCACCGCTGGTGCTTGAGTGGCTGCTGGCGCAGTGGCCTCAGATTCCGTGGCCGCGAAGAGAGTGGTCGAGGCTGTGCTAGCTGCGAGTAGCAGTGCTGCTGTTGAAAATGCTTTGAGATTTGTCATGGATACGTAATGATGGTTCTTATTGTTGTGGTTGCGAGGAATTTGCTTTTTGGGTGGCGTCCTTGAGGGCGCCGCTGAGGAGAGGGGAGCGGGGAGAATGGGGGTTGGTATTCTTCGAGCCCGGTTAATTACTCCCGCAGCTAGAGAATTTTTACAAAAATCTCCAATATTATTTCGACCAAAGTGTCTTGGCCGTCTTTCCGGCCCGACTGAATCGCTATTTGCCCGGCGATCGAGCGAGTCGCCTTCCGGTAGCGGCACGGGCAAGTTCCTTCTCGCCGGGATGTGTCTCATTCGATGGCCGGCAAAATAGCGAGGTCGATGGCTCGGGAGTTTTCTCGTTCAAAGAGCACGGCGATCCGGCCGTCGGGCAGCACGGCGATGTCGCTGTAGGCCGAGCTCCAGGGATAGATGACTCTCGCGTCTGGCCAGGTCTTGCCGTCGTCGTAACTCATTCGGAGCATCATGAACGTGCGCCACGTCCATGCCGGGTTCGAAAAGAGGAGTATCCCCGGTTTGGCACCCTCGGTCCAGCGGTAGCGTCGAATCGACGCCTGGCATCTCGGCTCGAGCAGCATCGGATCGCGACGGAATGACGAGAAGGTCTCGCCGCCGTCCTTGGAGATGGCCACGCCGCGATGAACTTCGGGCACGCCATGGTTGCGGCTGTTGAGCATCACCGCGCCGTCTTCCAGTTCGACCGCTTCGCACTCGTTGAGCCCGTGCTCCGTTGCGGCGCCGATTTCCCAGGTCTGTCCGTGGTCGTCGCTGTAGAGGATATGGCTGTGGTAGGTTTGCGGCCCGCCCGGCGGCAACGACTTGTGGTCGCACGGTATGATCAGGCGGCCTTTGTGCTTGCCGCGCTGGAGCTGAATGCCCGCGCCGGGGCCTGTGGCGTACCAGCTCCAGTGCTCCAGCTTTACCGATCGGGTGATTTCCTTCGGCGGGCTCCAGGTCTTTCCGTCGTCGTCCGAGTAGGTGACAAAGACGCGACGCGAATCCTCCCCGTAGCCGGCCCGGATATCTCCCTCGTGGACCTTGGAACTGTTCCAGGTATGCAGGCTCCAGATCCTGCCGGTAGACTGATCCACGACGGGGCAGGGGTTGCCCGCCACGTTGCCCTGTTCGTCGAAGACGATGATCTCGTCTCCCCAAGTCTTGCCGCCATCTTCACTGCGGCGGACAACGCTGTCGATGTCGGCCGTGTCCCCGCCGCCGTTGCGTCTTGCCTCGGCGAATGCCAGGATCGTGCCCTTCTTTGTTACCACCAGCGCGGGAATACGGTAGGTGTGCGTCCCTTGGGAGCCGCTCCGGTAGAGGGTCTGCCTTTCCGGTAGGAGAACCATCTCGCCGTCGGACTCGACCTGGTAGTCGTAGACTTTCATTGTCGCCCGCCACGATCGCAGAGCTGTCATCACGCCGAGCTTGTGCGCTTGGCCGGTTTCGGGCGGATCAATCGCCGACGCTGCGGGAAACTCGTCGACCGTTGCGACCTGTTTGCCATTGATGGCCCATGTGAGCGTTCCGTTGTTGACGACGAAGTCGACGTCAAAAGGCTCGCCCGGCACGATATAATCCGAGGCATCGGCGAAGATTTTCGCCTCTTTGCCGAAGACGGGCCCTTCCCCGGCGATCTTGCCGAGCCGCCCGTCGAACATGAACCAATGCCCATTCACGGACACGCCGGCACCCGTTCCTTCGAGTTTGTCGATCGACATTCTTGCGTGGATGCGAGCGTTCGGACTGGTGACCCCCGCACCGGCATACACGAACTTGTACATGCCATCCATGATGAACGCCTTGTCGTCCTTCCGGTCGCCTTCGCGTGTTAACTCGCCGACCACCGAGGCGGAGTCGGTCAGTTTGCCGTCAACAATGATGTCATATTCCGTGCCAAAGGTTGTGGTTGGAAGTGCGACGAATAACAGGCTCAAGAATGCCATCGTCCGCGTTTGTTGCTTATTCATACGGACGACTTTGCAACGTATCAGGGTATCTTGTCGAGGCTAGCACGATCCTGAACCCAACGGTCATGTTGAAGTCCCAATCGACACAACACGGAGCGCGCTTTATGAGCGAGGCCGACCGGGAGACCTCTTCCCGAAGTGCTTCACTTTGAGGTTGCTGATTTCGCCCATGGCCTCCCACTTCCACGAGACGCCGAAGCCGCCGTAGGGGATGGGCTCGAGTTCCCCTCCGTCGTGGGTGATCTCGAAGAGCTGCTCCCCATCGAGCCAAGCGGTGATGGTCTGGCCCCGCACCCGGAGGCGCAGGTGCGCTTCGGCGGGGTCTTTACAGTTCTTGGCCTTGCCGGATCCAAGTTTCCCGTTCTTGCCGGCGCGTTTCGACGGGTTCCAACCATTGCCGGGCATGAACCAGCGATTGTTGGCCCCGAGGCTCCAGCCCCCTTCGGGTTTGATGCCCAGCGAGTAACAGGTGTTGGGCTGGTTCCAACTCTCGGTGACCTCTGCCGCGCGGAAAGTCACCCCCATGCCTCGCGAATCACCCGGGATGTGGGCGTGGAAAAACTCCCGGTTGGCAGGCAGCATCTTGTAGTCGAACGACACCTCGTAATCGGTCCAGCTCTTGTCTCCGTTGCCGGTGATCGCCAGCCCGCCGCGACCGTTGGCCCAGTGACCGTACCGGAAACCGGGGCGAATGTGGCGTTGGGAGGCGAGCTTGCCATTCTCAACGTGCCACCCGGTGCGCCACAGGTCCCAGCGCAGGCCGGCATAGTCGAGCTGGAACTCGCCGGGAGTATCCATTTCGCGCCCCGCTGTGGGCGTGCTAGATGACTCGATCTTCCGGATATGCCTGGGCGCAATGAGGATGTCGCCGAACAGGGCACGCGCCTTGAGTGGTGGACCTTTGAGGTGGCCGCTGATGTGATCACCATTGCCGAGCTCCACGGACACCCCGCGATCACCGACCGGCTCCACGACCCGGATTGCGGAGATCGGGATCGCCAGCTTCGCACCCAGGGGCTTTGACGCCAGTTGCAGGGTTTCGGACTTCGGTTCCAGTTCAATCCGCGACCCATCGGAAAGGGTGACTTGCCATCTCGGAAGCGGTGCTGCGCCGCTCGAAACCGTAGCGAGCCATAAAACGAATAGGGAGATTGGGATGGTGTTCATTGTTGTAGGATTGGATGTTGCGCAGAACAACTTAGTGCCCTGAAAACCTTAATCTGACGGATGGGGATTTTTAAGGTCTTGAGAAAAAGGCTTCCGATGGTCGCGGAGGGTCAGAAAGCTCGACGCTTTTTCCCAATAGCTGCGTTGCGCGTCGAGTCGTGAATCTCGATTGCCTGCGCTCCACTCCGGCCAAGCGGCGTGTGCCCACCTCCTCCGGAGGGCATGGTATGGTGGCTTTCACTCCCTCCTTGCGCCTTGCTCTTGGAAAAAATCGCCTTCGCCCATCCGTCAGATTAAGGTGTTTCAGAACACTAGCTCATTTTCTGCCGCTATGGGTAAAGAGATTGTAAAAACGAATTGATGAAGTGCACTTATAGGGTGCTCAATACTTGGTGGATCCCCTTTGTATGTGGCGGACAACATTTACCTGACCACTCCGGAAGTGATGGCGCGGTGGTCGCCTTATATGTTTGGCGCCGGTCGCAGCCCTCAGCCGTTTGTGTATTGGAAGAAATTCGATTCCAAAAAATATCGCGGGAAAGTGCTCGGTGGGCAGGTGTGTTCGTGGCCCAATGAGGAAAAAGCGGAAGAGGGAATGCTCTTCGGCACGGGCCCCGGGTTCCCTGATTACGGGCGGCCCGGCAAGCGGGTGCAGATCATGGCCGAGCGGGTTTGGAGCGGATCCAGCACCACCTCGAAGGACCTCCTCGAGCGGGTCGGCAAGAGCTGCTGGAAATAGATCTCCGCGATTCTGGGACACCATCCGATGATGAGATTCCGGGAGCCCTGAGAGGGTGGCAACGGAGCACGGGAAAATTTGGACTGCGGTGGCAAAACCCTGAAAGGGTGTCGACACCGCTTTGGGGGAGGCTGGTGAGAGCCATCATTCTGAGCCGACCCTCTATTAGCGAAAACTTGGAGTGGTAAGTCCGAGAGTCAGTCATTCAAAATGGATGCGTTTTGCATGATCTGAGTGTATGCTGCGTTTGTAACAAAGAAGTTCATGGCTGCCACCACCAAAAGCAGTGTTCAGGTTCGACTGGACGAAGATCTCAAAAAAGATGCGGAAGCCGTCTTTGCAAATCTTGGGGTGGATGCTCCTACCGCTATTCGAATGTTTTTGAAGAAGGTCGTGGCGACACGTTCCATCCCTTTTATGGTGGAGGAAAATCCCTACCTCTTCACCCCAGAAGAAGAAGCCGAAATCCTGCAAGCTGCGGAAGAGTCCTACGATCCTAAGAACTTGGATGGGCCATTCCATTCCGCAAAAGAAGCGATTGAATTTTTGGGCGCATCTACTCCGAAAGCATGACGATATTTTTTCGCCTGGTTATACGCTGCGTTGATCTCCTTAACCGCCTCCTCAGCTTTGGCTCGGAAAAACACAGCAGAGGGTCGGTCGCTCTATGAAACATTCGATCTCCTGAGGTCATTTTGTCTCAATGTGCAAACGAATGAACATTGCTAGGAAATTGCTTTTTGGGTGGCGTCGCTGAGGAGAGAAAGGGGAGTGTTTAGGGTGCGACATGGGAAGCGCTTAGCAAGTATTTACTTGCTCCTCATGTAAGCAGAGCCTTCCTGGCCAGTATGTAGCGCAGCGGACTTTTTTTTATGCTGTTGCGGTCATATCGCATCCGCTGATCACCTCCGCGGGCTTTCCTTGCTCTTCATCCACTCCTCTGTGATATCCTGCATCTTGAGATCGGAGGTGATCAAGAACTTGTCGATCATCGTGCCATCTTCCCGCATCCAGATGCTCAGTGTGTGCACGCCGGGCTCTTTTACGTCAATCCATACGTCCGTCCACCCCGTCCTGCCAAAGCTGGCAGTCACGTCCTTCTGGGTAACCATGTCAATCCCAGCCCAGACCGAGTCGCTGTTCGCATGTTTGCACGACGCCCGCATCCAGAGCTCGTATGACCCTGCCACAGGGAAATCGACAAGATAGTCCAGCCGAGGGCTTTCGGCTTCAAAATACCCCACTGCGCCGAAATTCTTCCCTGTATCCGGAAGTGCCTCCATCATCCCTTTGCCCGAGCTGTCGCTCTTCTCTGTCGAGAATTCCCACTTCCATCCGCTGCCCTCGCCGCGGCCGTCGATCTTATTCGAGTAGCTCTCCGCTTCCATCGTAATGGATTTCCCGTCGGTACTCCTGAATACCTTGGCGCCGCTCCATTCTGCGGATGCCGCTGCGGAAGGCCGACCCTCGTTATTGTTCAGGTCGCGCATCTTGACCGTGTATGAGTATTTCTTTTTCGGGTCCAGCCCAGTGTCCTTGTAGAAAGGGGTCTTTATCCACCCACTGTCATCACCCCCGGGATTACCACTGGTTTCGGTGAAGTAGTATTTTACGTTCCCGAGAGGATCGACGCCTTCCTCTGATTGCATGACCGCGGTGGTCGAATTCACGAAGATCGGGGCGATCCTAAACGCGGCAGGATTCGGCGTCGGTGGGGTTTCGTCCTTGATGGCCACGGAGTAGATTTCGAAGGTGTCGATCGCGCCCTTAAAGTAGTTTCCTTTCCGTCCGCGACCCAGGTAGCACTCGGTGGCATTCACGTCGTCTGGATTCAGCGTCATCTTCTCGTTGCTGGCGGCCTCTTTGTCGTTGATGAACAGCTTCCCGCTGTCTTCCGACAGGATAACCAGGATCTGCGTAGGAATACCTTTCTTCAAGGCCGGACCTTTGAGTTCCTGTCGGGTGGAGCCCTTGCTTATAGAGAACACGCACCTGCCGTCTCGTGTACCCAAATAGACGCGATCGCCGCGGCTGTTGGAGAACTCGGCAATGGTTGCATCGCCTTCCCCCTGCCAAGTGACGTCCGCCTTCATGGATATATTATTCATGTCCGCAACATCATTTTGCAGCTCAACGAACTGGTCCTTGCCGTTGAGCCTGAGAACGCCCTTGCCATTCTCCTTCGCGAACACGGGCTTGCCCACCAGATAGCCCCATGTGACGCCAAAATCATCCGCGGCCATCCATTCATGCGCTGTGTCGAAGCTCATTTGCGTGTAGACGCCACCGAAATCCTCGTCGGACTCCCCGGCCTCCTGGCCTCCGCCCCAGCTCCACGTGAACCATTTTCCTTTGTTCACCAGGTTGTCCTTCGCGTAGGCTCCATCGACCATGGCGTTGCCCGTAACACTTCCATTAGATACGGCTACACCCTTTAGTGTGGCAAGACCACCACACACTTCCCCCATGGATGTGGCGTGCTCCAGGACCTTCGCGTGGTCTTTGACGGTCGATTTTCTGGATACTTTTCCCCAATCACGGACTTTCGCATGATCCCGCACGGTGGACTCACGCTCAACCCGTGCGTGACCGCTCACGATGGCGTTGTCGCGCACGGTGGAGTCAGACACCACGGCATAGTCTTCAATACGCGCGTTCCCCAGCACCTGAGAGGTGCCCAAGACCTGCGCGTGGGGACCGACGTAGGCCGTCGCGTCCACTCGAGCCCTCGCGGCCACGAAGCCGCCGCCGTTTTTATGCGGAGCGCCGTTTTCAGTCGGCGTCTCATTCATCAGAACATCAAGTGGCGAGCAGCTGGTGAGTTTGAGCTTGTAAGGGAATTTTTCCTGCTCGAAGGAACGGAAATCACTCGTCATGTCGATGGGGAGGATCTTCGTTGGCACAGCACACACAACCAAGTAGAGTCTCTCGAGCCCCTCTGTGCTGATCGTGGCTTCGCCGCCCGTCTTCACGACATCACCATAAACCGGCTTGCCGTCCGGCTTCACGCCAACGAATGCGGCGCGCCAATCGCCTCCGCGTTTCGTGCTGATGTAGCCATCAAGCAATGCCTTTGCGGTTTTCCCATCGATCTTCATCGGACAGACATTGTAGCCGAGCTGCTGAGGGGTCATCTCCTTCGGCGGGCGGCACCAGTCAGTGTCATAGGGTATCTTTTCGAGAAGCGTCTGTGCGTAGCGCTTCATCTCAGGACGCTCCCAATCGCCATCCTTCTTGTAGAGGTCGTCGCGACGGATTATCTCTCCGTCGTCATCTTCCGGGAATATTTCATAGTCCCAGGTGATGCCTTTCTGGATCTTGCGCGTCCATTCATAGCCGAGGTCCGTCGAGGGATCCGGATCGAACCTCGGGAAGGCCGTCCACGGATACTCCGCTGGGTTTGCGTCATACCAGAGCTTGGAGATGAACATCGGGCCGTATTCGGGCGTTTGAGACAGGTGCTCAAACATCAGGCGGTCGTGGTAGAAGGTTTGGCCATTTGCCGGGAAGAACATCGACACCCGACTCACCTGGAGTGGGGGCACAGACTGGTACATACCCAGGTATGTCTGCGGGAAGTTGGCGTGCACCTCCCAGTAGTTGTAACCCATGGTGGAGCCTGTCTGTGTTTGGCAGCCGTGCAACAGCTCATGCGGATTCATGAATCCGGGCGCCTGATTCCCATAGCCAAACCCTTTCTGTGATCCTGAATACCCTCCACTTGCCGGACGTATCACAATGGAGTACTTGATGCCATCGCCGCGGGTCTTTGGCGAAGTGCTTACGTGGGGGACACGCAACGCCATGCGCTCAGCGTAGATTTGGTAGATCTTCTCCGAAAACTCGAGCATTCCAGGGACTCTTTCCTTAAATGCCCATTCTTCATCCTCGTCCATATCTTCCAGGCTGCATTCGAACTCTCTATCTGCGATTTCCTTCATGAACATTTTTCGCGCCAGAGAGTGTTTGAAATGGGCGGATCGCGCCGTCCACCAGAACTTGTCGCCTTCTGCCCGCCACCAGTCGTGGATATCCGTCCCGAGCATGGGCCCGCCCTTGGCGTTATGCCTGACCTCCTCCTCACTCAATGCTTCCGTGTGCAGGCGAACGGTGATCAGCTTCCCGCTGAACGATGGACTGCTGGAAGAAGCGCCGCCGAGCACCATCTTGTGGCCCTCAGCAATGCGTAGCTTACGCGCGCCGCTGGAGACCTTCTTGCCATTGAGATACCATGTCTCGCGATCGGCGGTGCAGTTGACTGTAATGAGCTGGATCTCGTCGGATCCTTGGAACTGCTTTGGATAGGTCAGCGTGCCTGATGTCTGCTTGCCGTCTTCCGACTGCCAGCCAAAGATCGCCTCGCCATTCTTCGGGTCCTTGTCCTGCACCCACACTTCGATGGCGAGGTCCTCATTGCCCATCGCGGTCTTCTCAATCACAAAGTTGCCCTGCATGATATCGTTAGCGTCGAACTCAGCAGCGGGCACGTTCCCGATGTTGACTGCGTGTGGGTATTTTGCAGCGCGCTCGGCGTGGGGCACGTGAAGGCCAAAATCGCCGAAATTACCACCCACATCCGACTTTTTCCCGCCGCCGGATTTCCCAAGATTGTACCAATTCAAGACGGTATTCTTCTCGAACGTGCGCGACATCATGAACTCCGCATGAACTTCGACAAGCAGCCTTCCGGCCACCGCCAGGTTCCCGATCTTCTTGCCGGTTACCAGCGACTCTTCCTTTTCTAATGTTCCAGCAGCGGCCTTTTCTTTGATGAAAGCCTGATCAGCTTCGGTCAGCAGGGCGACCGGCAATTCGGTCGTCTGACCGTTCGCCCGTTTGATGGAGGCGGTTTTATCGTCTTTCATCCGGATAAACTCGCCTTCTAGAGTTTTCCCGTCCGAGGCCCGGGTGAAGGTCCGAGCCGAAGTGTCGGACATGAAACCGGCAGCGATCAACATCACTGCGAGTATGGTCAGGAGTTTAATCTTCATGATTTGGGAATAGTTCGTTCAGCTTCCGGGGTCAAGCGGCTAGCTGGAGAGGCGTGGAACTGAAAGTGGTGGGCAGGATGATTTTCGAACTGGGTGGCGAAGGTTCTTCATCCCCAACGGGGATACGGTTTCAGTTACACCCTCTGATTCCTTCCTGCTTTCCTGCCTTCCTGCCTTCCTGCCTTCCTCATTAAAACTACATTCTCCCATGCCTCTAGAATCCCGCCGTAAAATGCGCAACCGAAGAGGATCCAATAAGGAATGCAGGAATGCAGGAATTTCTTTGCCAGTTTCCCACCCATTTCCGCAGTTCTGATTCCGGGCGTAACTGAAAGTGGTGGGCAGGATTATTTTTGAACTGGGTGGCGAAGATTCTTCATCCCCAACGGGGATACGGATTTCAGCCCGGGGTTGGCGGAGTGGAACGGAGCCTACCCTGGGTAATCCGTATTCCGCATATCCCAACCCCAACGGGGTTGCGTCCGTCCCGGAATCAATCCCAGACGTATTTCTGGCGCTCCGGCAGAGCGGCATGACAAGATTCGGGGTTCGACATCGATCCGCGAGCATTGGCAATCGTTCGTTGATTTATGATTTACGATTTTTGAAATGGGAAGTGCCTGAGGCCGTTCCATTTGCGATTCTGTTGCTTGCGTGGGACCTTCAGGACGTTGCTTGTTGATTCGCAATGTGATTGCTCGCCTTTGAATTCGGCAGCACCTCAACGACATTGATCACATCGACCGCGAAATCGATCAAGCGTTCCTCAAGATCATATGGTTTGTTCAGCGGATCCTTCTTACTTCATGATTCAAAAATCATAAATCGGAAATCATAAATCGATCCAATCAGGTTTTCGGAATGGGTTGAATGAAGGATTCTCGTCATACGCATCTGACGGAGCGGCGGGATTTTTTGGTGCCGTTGTCCCGGGGTAGGCTTCACTGCGTTGCGCCACTTGTCCTCCCGTAGCCTTCTTGACCGCCATAGCTTCAGCGGAGGAGGTGGCGAAGGAGGGACCCCGGGCTGAAATACGTAGCTCCGTTGGAGTTGTTGTTTCCGTATCCTCAATCGGCAGGATCGACTTCTCCTCAGAGCATCGCGAAAGGGCACGGATCATTTGCATGGCCGGAATTCTTCCTTCGTTTCGGCTTCCTCCTTAAGAGACTGTTGAAAAAGTCGGCGCGCCGAGCGGTGAGTCATTTTGGGGGCTGGCGACGGGGCCGTGAGGGAGCGGTGCGGGCACCGTGACCGAGCGGCACCAAAGTCAGCGTCCAAAATGGCTGCCGCCCGCAGGGGCTCCCCAGATCCCGTCGGCGAAGCCCTCTCTACTTTTCCCACGTTTTGCCTAGGCCTCGGCGTGATGGAGTTTTTCAACAGTCTCTTAAGACGCCGGAAGGCTCAATCGAGCATCTCACGAATTTCCCGAAGGGTGTATCGTTGCTTCTTCAGTTCCTGGATTTTGCGGATGCGGAGAACGCAATCCGGATCGTAGAGGGCGTAGCCGGATGCCGTGGTGTCGGCGTGATTCAGCAAGCCTTCACCCGTCCAGAAGCGGATCGTGCGAACGGTCTCATCGACGCTTTTGGCAAGTTGGCCGATTTTCAGAAGTGAAACCTCCTCCGGCTCCGTAGTGGATTCGTTTCTGACGGCTTTGAGATAGATATCGAGAGAACGATCCACCGCGCTGGCGATGAGCTTCAGGTAATCATCTTTCGATCCCCCAAGCTGCGCTTTCTCTAAAGAGGTGATGTAGCGGAGCCGTTCCCTAGTTCGGATGATGGCCGGCGGATAACCATGGAGAAGAAGGATGAGATTCATCAACAAGCGAGCCGTGCGACCATTGCCATCCACAAAGGGATGGATCGTCACCAGGCGATAATGCGCTTCAGCGGCAAACTCCACCGGATGGTTGATACCAGGCTTTTTCAGCCAACGGCAAAATTCGTCCATCAAGTCCGGCACTTTAAGAGGATTGGGAAGAATGACGTTCGAGCCAGAGATGCGAACCGCAACCGAACGATAATGTCCGGCGTGGCTGTCTTCGATGCCTTTGAGGATGAGGTTGTGAATTTCAAGAATCACATTCTCCGAAACCGTTTTCTGACGGGACGAAACGAGTTCCTTAACCCAATCGAGCGCCCGAGCGTGATTCGTGGCCTCAAGATGTTCCTTGAGACTCTTGCCGCCGACGGTAAGACCTTTCTCAATCACCAGGGCGGTTTCCTGCCGGGTGAGAGTATTGCCTTCAATCGCGTTGCTGGTGTAAGTCAGTTCTACCCGAAACCAATCGTCGAGGTTCTGGACAAGGGCAGCGGGAAGCCCCGCACCCTGCGTGCGATACGGTTCAAGCTCTGCCTTCTTATCTGTGAGTCGATTGAATTCCATACACTCCTCCTAATCAGAGGAGTAGAGTATAACGTATTACGTAACGCTTCTCAAGAGCTTTAAGCACCACTCGAGAATCTGCCAGTGCCGAGGGTTCCCAGGTCAAGATCGGTGTTGCATGGGATGCTCCTGTTGATCAGATCGATGAGTCCGAGGCGGTGGCACATCCCAGCGATGGCCGGGATGTCGCCATGAAGTCGCAGAAGCTCCCTGTATTCGTCCTGTCCGGTGATTTTTCAGGCGCGGACGCAACCCCGTTGGAGTTGAAGGTTTCTGCCCACCACTTTCAGTTCCACCCGATACCCGGCTATTTCCGCTACTCTGTAGTCGCTCAGGCGCGGCGCCGCTTGAGGGTGTCGATGAGAACCGCAGCGAGGAGGACGGCGCCGAGGACGATCTTCTGGTTGAAGGGATCAACGGCGGTGAGATTCATGCCGTTTTTGATGACGGCGATGATGAATGCGCCAATCAGTGTGCCGAGAATCTTTCCAGATCCACCGAGCAGTGAGGTGCCGCCAACCACCACCGCTGCGATCACTTCGAGTTCATACATCAGCCCGAATTTCGGGTCACCGGCCTGGAGTTTGGAGGCCAGCACAATGCCGCCTAGTCCGGCGAGGGCTCCGCTGATGGTATAGACAATGAGGAGAATCCGTTTCACCGGAACGCCCGAGAGACGCGCGGCTTCTGCGTTGCCCCCGATGGCGTAGAGATAGCGGCCGAAACTCATGCGAGTCATCACAATGTGCGCGACGCCATAGAGCACAATCATGATCCAGACTGGGTTGGGGAGTCCCAACATCTTGCCTCCGCCGATCAGGAAGAAGGAGGCCGGGAGTTCGGGAATGGAAGATCCGTTGGAAAGGCGGAAGGCCAAGCCGCCGGCCATCAACATCATGGCGAGGGTCACGATGAAGGCAGGCAGCCGGAAGGTCGTGACCATCGCACCGGTAAAGGCTCCAGCCAGAGCGCAGAGTCCGCTGCCAGCCAGAACACCGAGAAGCATCATTCCAGTGCTGGCCTCCGCTCCCCCTCCGAAGTCCCGGATCAGGAGTGCTCCGGCCACCGAAGCCAGAGCGACGAGTGATCCAACCGAGAGGTCGATGCCGGCCGTGATGATCACCATGGTCATGCCGATGGCGATGATGGCGTAGATGGCCGTCTGATTGGCCACCCCGAGGAGATTGCTCATTTTGAGGAAGTTCGGCCAGGTGTGGGACTGCGGCGTGACAATTTGTTCGCGGCCCAAGCCTTCGAACTGCTCGTAAATCGTCCACCGACTTGTGACATCGTTGGCGGCGATGGCCTCGATCGATTCCCCTCGCCCGAGCACCTCGGAGATGACGCGTCGGGCGTCGGCGGGAGATCCGTTCACAGAAGCCCGCACGATGGCTCCGCGTTCCGAAAGTTCTGCCTGAATGGCGGCGGCGAAGGCGTGATCCTCGGCGGTGTCCCTGGTCACGATCACGACGCCGGCTCCGGAGCCTTCTTGATTGACGATCTGATCCGCCACTTGCCGCCCGGCTTTAACCCCGGTCGGGTGCTGTTCGGCCAGCGTGAGCAGGCTGAAGAGGACGCAGAGGAGCAGGAGTACGAATATCATTCCGTAATCGCGAAAAAATCTTCCTAAGAGTGTGTGGCCGTCTTTTTTTTCCATGAGAGTGCAATAATGAGTCAACCTACCGCGAGGTCCATCAGTTGGGTCTGGGTGGCGCTGGCCGCATCGTCGATCATCCCCACCTTCCGGCCTTCGTGCATGACGAGAATGCGGTCGCTCATCCCAAGAATTTCGGGAAGTTCGGAGCTGATCATGATGATGGCCTTGCCTGCTTTCGCGAGGTCGTTGATGAGCAGGTAAATATCGTACTTGGTCCCCACATCGATGCCGCGAGTCGGTTCGTCGAAGATGATGACCTCGGCGTTGCGCTGGAGCCACTTGGCGAGGACCACCTTTTGTTGATTTCCTCCGGACAAGTTCCCGGCGGCTTGTTCCTGATGGGGGATTTTGATACTGAGGGCGTCCACATGGCCGGCGAAGGCTTGCGCTTCCTGATCTTCGCGGATGAATCCGGCCACGCTGAATTCGGGGAGATTCGGCAGGCCGAAGTTCTCGCGCACGCTCATCCCCAGGATCAAGCCCTGACTCTTGCGGTCCTCGGTGAGGAGGCAGATGCCCGACCCGATCGCATCGCGTGGGCTGCGGATGCTGAGGGGGACGCCGTCGAGGGTGATCGTTCCGGTGTCTGCCTGGTCAGCCCCAAAGATCAGACGGGCGGCCTCGGTTCGGCCGGATCCGACAAGCCCGGTCACGCCCAGGACTTCGCCGCGTCGGACCTCAAAGGACAACTGACGAACCGCCTGTCCGCGGCCTAGATCCGTCACTTGCAGGCGGGCATCGCCGATCGGGTGACGATGCTTCGGGAATTCGTTGTCGATCTTCCGGCCAACCATCATCTCGATCATGCTTACCCGAGTAAGTTCTTCGATGGGAACTGTGCCGATCGATTCGCCATCGCGGATGACACTCACCCGGTTCGCGATTTGGAAGATCTCATCGAGGCGATGGCTGATGTAGATGACGCCAATTCCTTGTGCGCGGAGGTCGCGGATGATGTCAAAGAGGCAGCTGACCTCAGCCGGGGTGAGGGTCGCGGAAGGCTCATCCATGACGATGATGCGGACTTCCTGAGAGAGCGCTTTGGCGATCTCGACGATCTGCTGTTGCGCGACCGAGAGGCTTCCGCAGGGGGCGTCGATGGGGACACGGACGCCGATCCGATCGAAGAGTTCCTGAGCCCGCCGACGCTCATCTCTGCGCCGGATGAATCCGGCCGTGGTGCGTTCTCGCCCGAGGAAGATGTTTTCCCAGGCGGAGAGTGCGGGGACCAGGTTGAACTCCTGGTAGATGATGCCGATGCCGGCGCGGATGGCGTCGGCGGGTGAGTCAATGGAGACCACTTCGCCTTCGATCTCGATGCTCCCGTGGTCGGGTTGGTGGGCACCTCCGAGGACCTTGATGAGGGTGCTTTTGCCGGCCCCGTTCTCTCCGAGCAGAGCGAGCACCTCTCCAGGCATGAGGGTCAGATCGATCCCCCTGAGGGCGTGGACGCCAGGAAATGATTTGTCTATCCCTTGCATCTGCAAGAGCGGCGTGTCCCGCCCTGCGGCCACCTGCGTCATGGCTCGCTGATCTTCAACGCCGGATCCTTCTTCGCGTCATCCTGATAATAGAGTTCGGAGGGGATCAGAACCTCTGCGGGGACCTCCTCGCCGTTGAAGTGCTTGATGATCATCTCGATGGTGGCCTGACCAATGCGGTCGGGGAACTGGATCGGGTCGCAGACGATCTTGCCGTCGAGGATAGCCTGCTTGCCGATGGCCTGGCCGTCGAAGCCGATGATGCTGACTTGATCTGCTTTGCCTGCAGCTTCGAGCGCAGCCCGGGCGCCCAGAGCGGAGGGATCGTTAATGGCGAAGACGGCGGCGAGATCCGGATGAGCCTCGATGGCGTCCTTCGCGGCCTTGTATCCCTCGTCGCGCACACCCCCGCCGTCGAGAGTGGTGGCCGTCACGATCTTTCCTCCCTTGCCAGTGGCATTGTGTGCATCGATCACCTCTTGGTAGCCTTTGACGCGGAGTTGGCATGACTCGACCTGCGGAAAATGGAGGATGGCCACCTTGCCGCCGGAGTCTCCGAGCAGTTTGACCATGGCTTGGCCTGCCAATTTGCCGCCCTGATAATTGTCAGTCGCGACGTGACAGACTACTTTACCTTGGCTGCCATCATATTTGATGTCGTTCGTGAAGACGGGAATTCCGGCGTCGTTTGCCTTCTGAATGGCCGGGCCGATGGATTTTGAGTCACAAGGATTGAGGACGATTGCGGTGACTCCCTTGACGATGAAGTCGTCAATTTGATCGGCCTGTTTCTTCACGTCTCGTTCGCCGGAGACGAGGATCATCTCGTAGCCCTGCAGCTCAGCAGCGGCGGCCATCTCGTCGGCAATCTCCTTGAAAAACGGATTGGTGAGAGTGAGGGCGCTGAAGCCAATGACGCCTTTTGACTCGGTTGAATCTTGGGAGGACGTCTCAGACTTATTGCAGCCGCACAGGGTGAGCGCCAGCGCGCTCAGAACGGTGAAGATAGTTCGGTTCATTGGATCAAGGCGGTTGGTAGTTCTCATGGATAGCTGGGGTAGGCGAGTCGGTGGGCGAATGAAGTATGGTTGGAGCAATGGCCCCCGGGTTGATTAAAATGAATAATAGTAACCATGGCGTATGGCTACCACAAAATCGGGTGTGATTTTTATCGGTATTTCTCACCCGGTAGGGCTGATCCGGCTCGGTCAGCCCACTTTAAAAATCTAGCCGCCCGCCTCATCCACACGGAAGTGAGATCCCGGGGGGAAATGCCGTAGCTTCACTCCCTTTCCGGAGATACGCCGCATCCGTTTTTGATCAGGGCCGACCGAGCCGGATCCGCCCTACCATGATTGAATGGCTTGGACTGCGTCAGGCGAATACACCGATAAAAATCACACCCCACAAAATCCCGGCAGGACGCCGCAGAGAAAACCCTCGCGGCCTTCCCTCTTTTCCCGCCCTCCAGTCTTCGCCAACCTTCGTCGCTCTCCCATTCTTCGCTCACTGAGCTACGAAGGGCAAGCCGAGCTACGAAGGGCAAGAGGCTACGACCGGCAGGCCGGTCCGGCCCAACGGCTGGCTCAGGGGGCTACCCCAAAAGCAAATTCCTAGCAGCCCCGCGTTCCGAAAGTTCTGCGTGAATGGTGTCGGCGAAGGCCTGATCCTCGTCGGTGTCCCTGCTCACGATGACGACACCGGCCATCCAATCACCTACATTTCTGTCCGAAACCGCCTAAATTTTGTCCGATACGCTACATACTGGCCAGGAAAGTTCCGCTTGAATGAGCC